>Ga0209347_1000247_pt1 | contig 149055 bp, 149 predicted proteins | sample AutmiccommuBRH23_FD_187382 | JGI IMG/M metagenome (GOLD analysis project Ga0209347, IMG submission 187382) | Deep subsurface microbial communities from Mt. Terri, Switzerland - Autotrophic microbial communities BRH/23 (SPAdes) (version 2) | ecosystem: Environmental > Aquatic > Deep subsurface... | reverse complement strand
CCCCCGCCACTCCAGGTGCTCCAGCAGGTCGTGCGGATCGTCGATGCGGCCGCCCAGCACCAGGGCGCCGGCGGCGGTGGCGATCGCGATGTCGAGCCGGGCCGCGACCGGCCCGTCGCGGCCATGCGCGACGGCCGGGACCGCCGGCATCATCAGGCCGAGCTCCCGCGACAGGTGCCCGGTCGTCGGGTCGGCGTCGCGGTAGGGGGCGAGGGTGACCAGCAGGTAGCGCGCCAGGTCGAAGCCGGCGGCGCCGAGGCGGCCGATCGCGGCCAGCAGGTCGCCGCGGCCGAGCGGCGGGGCGGCGCGGCGGACCGTCACACGGGACAGGCCGGCGGCGCCGATCAGGGCAATCTCGCAGTCCGCTGCGAAGCCGTGCTCGACCAGCAGCGCCTGCCGCGCGGAAGGGCCGGCGCCGATCCGCACGCCGGCGAAGGGCGAGCGCGCCAGGCCGGCGTCGTCGAGCACATGCACCGCGGTCACATCGCCGGGCAGCGCGCCGGCATCGAACAGGAACAGCCGCAGCCGGCCGGAGATGGCGAAGCACCCGGCCGGCTGCGGCTCCGGAGCGCCGGCCAGCTGCCGTGCCAGCAGCTCGCGGCGCAGCCGCTCGAAGCCTGCGGCACCCTTCAGCTTCAGGATCGACGGCGCGCCCTCGAGGAACTGCCGCAGCAGCGACAGCCGGTCCTCGGCGGCGGGGTATTCGCCGACATAGTCGGCCGGATGCGGCGGCGCGGCGGCGTCGGGGGCCGCGCTGACCTCGCTGCCGTCCGCCAGGGCCACCGAGACCTCGGCGGTTGCGGCAGCGGGCCGGCCGATCCAGGTGCAGCGCTGCCGGCCCGGCGCCAGCCGCCCCCGGTGGAACAGCCAGCCGCCGGTGGCGGGCCGCCCGGCGATCCGCAGGCAGCCGGGGGTGACCGCCGGCTCCGGCGGCGCCGTCAGCGCGATCATGACCGCGCCGTCGGGCAGGCTGGTGACATCGAGGGTGGTGGCGATCATCGCAGCCGCGGAAGCCGACGGGGGTGACCGCATGACGGCCACCCCCGGGATGTGTGGGACCCTGTGCCGCAGTGCGGCATGCCCGGAGGGTCGGGCTCAGACGATCTGGATGATCGTCCCGATGTTGTTCTGCAGGTCGGTGGCCGACAGGCCGACGATGGTGATCTGGTTGCCGCCGCCGAGGTCGAGCACGGCGTTGCCGCTGATGTCGCTGCTGACGCGGGACACCAGGTCGGTCGCGCTGGTCACCGCCAGCCCATTGATGTTGCTGGCGATCTGCAGGACGTCGGAGCCGGTCTGGAAGTCGTAGACGACATCGGCGCCGTCGCCGGTGCGGAACGAGAACACGTCGCCGCCCTGGCCGCCATGCATCGAGTCGTCGCCGGCGTTGCCCATCAGCAGGTCTTCGTTCTGGCCGCCATACAGCACGTCGCCGCCCTGGCCGCCATACAGCGTGTCGGCCTGCTGGTTGCCGTACAGCACGTCGCTGCCCTGGTTGCCGTACAGCACGTCGGCGTCGCGGTTGCCGACCAGCATGTCGTTCTCGGCGCCGCCGCGGATGGTGTCGTTGCCCTGGCCGCCGAAGAAGGCGTCGTCGCCCTCGTCGGAGCCGATCGAGTCGTCGCCGAGGTTGCCGTACAGCACGTCGTTGCCGACGCCGCCGTACACGATGTCGTTGCCCGCACCGCCGCGGATCTGGTCGTCGCCGCCGCCGCCGGTCACGCTGTCCGACCCGGCACCGCCGAGCACGCTGTCACCGCCGGCACCGCCGGCGATGCTGGCGTTGCCCGAGCCGGTGACGATCAGCGTCTTTCCGGTGGTGCCGGAGAGCACGACGTTGGCGGTCTGCCCCGAGCCGACGGTGAAGGTGCCGACCGACGTGGTGTCGTCGATGGTGTTCGTCCCCGTCGTCGAGACGGTGATCTGGGTGATCTGCGTCTCGCTGAGCCCCAGCGACGTGATGAAGGAGGAGATGCTCGCTCCCTGGTCGGCGTCGAGGTTGGGGTTGAGGCTCGAATCGAAAATTCCGCCCGGTACGGTGGCCATCTGTGTTCCCTCGCGTCGACGTCCAATCCCTGTAGACCGTGACGCTACGCGGGGCGTTTTCGAGAGTCAATCTAGGATTTAATAATTTGTTATCTATGAAAACCCCTGAAGCGCCGCGGCGATCGCCGGGGCCGACCCGGGAAGGCGGGGTCCCGAGACGCGGACGGGCGACCCCGCGCGCGGCGGCGGCGGCACCTGGAAATCCCTGGGAAGTGTCGTGGGTCGGCGGGCGGCGGCGGGCGCCCCGCGCGGACGGTCAGTAGGCGCCGCGTCCGTTCAGGACCACCAGGACGGTGCGCGCGAGAATGTGAAGATCCAGCCAGATGGACCAGTTGCGCACATAGTAGGTGTCCAGGTGCTGCAGTTCCGCGACCGAGGCGTCGCCGCGCCCGGAGATCTGCCACAGGCCGGTGATGCCCGGCCGCACCCGCTGCCGCATGCGTCCGGCGGCGCCGTCGAGCCGCGCGAGGTGATAGTCCGGCAGCGGCCGGGGACCCACCAGGCTCATCTCGCCGCGCAGCACGTTCCACAGCTGCGGCAGTTCGTCGATGCTGAACCGGCGCATGAAATGACCGACGCCGGGAATCACCCTGGGATCGTCACGCAGCTTCATGGCGCGGTCCCAGTCGTCCTGCCCGCCGCGCGACGCGGCCACCGCGGCGTCCAGCATCCGCTCGGCCGTCGCCACCATGCTGCGCAGCTTCCACATCCGGAACGGCCGGCCGTCCAGCCCGAGGCGGGTCTGCGTGAAGAACATCGGACCCCGCGACACCGCGACGGTGGCGAGGCCGAAGCCGGCGATCACCGGCGCCGCCAGCGCCAGCAGCACGACCCCGAGCAGCAGGTCGAGGCTGCGCTTGGCGATGCGGTTCGAGCGGACCAGCAGGTTGCGCCGCATCTCCAGGCCGAGATAGGTCCCGAGATCCCGCGCCGAGACCCAGAGGTTGGGGACCCCCTGCATGTTCGGAACCAGGACGACGCGGCGGTAGGGCAGGTCGTCGGTGGCGGCGGTGACGGCGGTGACGTCGTCCGGCATCACCACGATGGCCAGGGACACGCCGCGCGCGGCGGCGGCAGGCGGGCGATCGGCGATCTCGCCTTCGGCCACCGGCAGCCAGCCGAGCTCGGCGTTCTTGCGCAGCGCGGCGATCACCGCCGGGCGGCGGTCGGCCGCCCCGAGCACCACCACCGGCTCGCCCCACCAGCCCCACCGGCGCAGCAAGCGCAGCGCGATGCCGTCCCAGACCGGCACCAGCAACAGCGAGAACACGGCGGCCGCCAGCAGGATGCCCCGCGACCATTGCCCGTCCTGCGCCACGCGGTCGAACACGATGATCGCGGCATAGCACATGGCGGTCACCGTCACGCGCTTGCGCAGCCGTTCCACCGGCATCAGCCCGTATCCCGGGTACAGCTTCGCCGCGGCGTAGGCCAGCGGCAGCAGCAGCACCGCGATCGAGACGCCGCTCAGCATCTCGCTGTGGATGCCGATCGGCAGCCAGCGGTTGATCCAGGTCCGAAGTGCCACCGCCAGGAACAGGGCGGCCAGGAGCACCAGCAGGTCCCCGGCGGCGATGAACAGGCCGGCGGCCGGCAGCCGCGGCAGCCGCAGGCCGGCGATCGGCTGCCCCGTCATGGACTGCCCGGCGCTCTCGGGCAGCGGTGGTAATCTTCCCTCGATCGTCACCGGCGGGCCCTGTCCTGGGTGTCGCCGCAGCCGGGGCTCGCGGTCGCCATCTATCTTTGCACGAAAATTCCAAAGATCTCTAAATCAGTCGAACGGCAATGCCAGGGCCCGGGGCAGCCACCGGCCGCCGGCGCGACGCTACATCCGCAGACCGAAGCGTAGCGACGCGACATACTGGTCGTACTCGGACGTCTCGATGTTGGACGTGCGCTGCCGATAGCTGAGCTCGCCGCCGACATAATACTCCGGGGCCAGCGCCCAGATCAGCCTGACGCGGCCGTCATAGGTCCAGTTCTCGCGACCGGCGCCGTCGAAGTCGTCGTGGAAGACGCTGGTCACCCCGGTGATCACGATGTTGCGGGCATATTCGTGCCGCACCAGCAGCGAGCCGCCGGTGCGGACCATGCCGGACGCGCCGGTGGTCGTGGTCTCCTGCACCGAGCGCTCGAACGACGGGACGACGACCGTCAGCCGCGACGGCGTCCAGTTGAATACCGCCCGCACCGCAGGCCCGGCGGGATCGCTCAGGGTGGGATCCGAATAGTCCTGCCGGAAGTAGCCGACCAGGAAGTCGCCGCGGATCAGCTGCGTGATGTCGACGCCGATGCCGGCCTCGGCCCGGACGCCCTGGCTCGAGCGGTCGACGCCGGCGTCGTCGACGCTGTCGTCATACTGCCGGACGTTGCCCTGCAGCTGCCCGACCGCGGAGTAGCCGGGGAACATCTCGTAGGACGCCCGCCCGGTGCCGACCAGCTCGATCCGGTCGCGATCCGAATTGTTGATCGACGAGCCACTTCCCGCGTCGACATCGCCGAAGGTGTAGCGCACCGCCCTGAGCGATTCGCTGAACTTGTAGCGGCCCGCCGTCTGCTCGCTGCCGAGCTCGCCGGTGACGCTGTAGACGGGGGTCTGCTCCTCGCCGCCGGCATCATCAGGGCTGCCGCGGTCCTCGTGCTGCAGGCGGGTCTCCAGCAGCGCATTGGCCTCCCAGTTGCGGTCGAAGTCATAGCGGCCTGTGGCGGTGACGAAGGCATTCATATGATTGTCGTCGTCGAAGCGCCGATAAAGATTCTGCTCGAGCCCGGCCCGCAGGTTCAGGGCGTGCTCCTTGAACCGCGAGCGCGCCTGCACCTCCGGCGCGATCCGGGTGATGAAGTCGCCCTTCGGGTCGTTCGCCAGGGCGAAAACGTTGGAGTTGTAGCGTTCCTCGAACTCGAGTTCGGGCAACACGAGGAACTGGCCGAATTCGATTCCCTTGGGCTGATAGGATTCGTCCACGCGCTCGGGATCTCGGCTGCCGCCCGGGTCGGCTTCGGGATTGGTCTCGACCGTTATATTGGCGGCGTTCTTGCCGGTTTCGCGAGGATCGGCCCCGGATTGGGTCTTGTACAGCGTCTGTCCGAAGACGATGGACGGTATCAGGCTGCCGAATACAAGTCCCACGACGCCTATTACTCGGAATGTCGAATTCTGGATAGGAAAACGGCGGCCGAACGGGCCCAGACTCGTGTGCATCGCTACTTTCCGTCCCTCGACCGGCACATTGACCGCATCGTGACCCCTCTAGACTCTTTTGACATCGGTCCGGTGCTGCGTCAACAACTGCCGGCGCCCGCAGACTCCGCGAGATTGGCCACGTTCCCAGGAGAGTGATATTACACCGTTGGCCGCCGAACGAGAGCGCTTTACGCTAGTATCGTGGCGGATGGTAAATTTTTGGTTAGTCCGGAGGAGGCGTCGTTGACCGGCCGAAAAACCACCTGCATCCATGCCGTCCTGATTCTCTGCGGTCTGTTCCTCCAGGCCTGCGGCAACACGGTGGGCACGTTCCCCACCGAGGATGCGCCGGCGGTGGCCGCGGACCCTACGAGCGGCTATCTGATCGAGCCCGGCAACCGGGTCCGCGTGATCGTGTTCAACGAGCCCGGGTTGTCGGGGGACTTCACGGTCGACTCCCTGGGCAACATCTCGCTGCCGCTGGTCGGCGGTGTCCCGGCGAGCGGGCTCACCGGCAAGGGGCTCGCGACGCGCATCGAGGAGGTGCTCAAGCGGGAGAATTTCCTGCAGAATCCCAGCGTCGCCACCGAAGTGCAGACCTTCCGGCCGTTCTACGTGCTGGGCGAGGTCCGGCAGCCCGGCGAGTTCATTTACACCAACGGCCTGACGGTGCTGAGCGCGATCGCGCGCGCCGGCGGCTACGACTACCGGGCCCGCCAGGGCGAGGTGGTGCTGGTCCGGCTGGTCAACGGCCAGCAGCGCGAGTATCGCGCGACCGAGCGGACACCCATCCTGCCGGGCGATATCGTCAAGGTTCTGGAGCGTCGCTACTGACGTCGGGCGGCCGGCAGCCGCCGCGGTGGAGCAGCGGGAACTCCCGGAGCCCGGTCCGCTGCAGGGCGGCGTACCATACGAACAGCGTGTTGCCGACGAGGTAGCGGCGCCACAGGCGCCTTGGCTCGCTGGCAAGCCGGAACAGCCACTCCAGGCCGCCCCGCTGCATCCACCGAGGCGCCTGGCGCTTGCTCCCGCCGTGAAAATCGAAGGCGGCACCGACACCGATCAGGACCGGAGCGTCGATCCGGTCGCGGTGTTCGGCGAGCCAGCGGTCCTGCCTGCCGCCGCCCAGGCCGACCCAGACGATGTCGGGCCCGGCGGCATTGATATGCCGCACGGCACCGGCATCCTCCGTCGGCGACAGCGGCCGGAACGGAGGGGCGTCGGCGCCGACGATCCGCAGTCCGGGAAAGCGCTGCGACAGGTTCTGCTGCAGACGGTCCAGCGTGTCGCTGCTTCCGCCGTATAGGAAATGCCGCCATCCCTCGCGTGCCGATGCTGCACAGAGTTCGAGCATCAGGTCGGGCCCGTAGACCCGCTCCACCGGGTGGCCGGCCCACCGGCACAGCCAGACCAGCGGCATGCCGTCGGCTGTCACCATGTCGGCGGCGTTCAGAGCTGCCAGCAGCGCCGGGTCGCGTCGGCTCTCGACCAGGACGTGCGCGGTGGCGACACAGACATACGCCCGGTGCCGCCGGCCGATCCAGCCGCTGATCGTCTCCACCGCCTGGGACATGGTCTGGGCGGATACCGGGACTCCGAGGATATTGACCCGCGGCTGCTGCATCGGCTGCTCAGCCTTCCCTGGTTGGGCATGGAACGGGTGCCGAAGCCCGCCGGCATTGGCAAGCGGGCGAGCGGCGGGCAGCATGCCAGGCGAGTGCGCCAACGCCTCCGGCCAGTGGACGGCGGGTTGCGCCGGGAGGTTCTGACCAATGCCTGAGCCCCTTTACGACCTGGGCGGCAAGCGGATCTGGGTGGCCGGCGACCGCGGCATGGTCGGCTCGGCCATCGTGCGCCGGCTGTCGGCGGAGCCGTGCCACCTGGTGCGCGCACCGCGCGCCGAGGTCGACCTGACCCGCCAGGAGCAGGTCGAGGCCTGGATGGCCAAGGCGCGGCCGCAGGCGGTGTTCGTGGCCGCCGCCAAGGTCGGCGGCATCCACGCCAACGACACCCATCCGGCCGAGTTCCTCTACGACAACCTGATGATCGAGGCCAACGTCGTCCACGCCGCCCGCCGCTTCGGGGTGGAGAAGCTGCTGTTCCTGGGATCGTCCTGCATCTACCCGCGGATGGCGCCGCAGCCGATCGCCGAGGACGCGCTGCTGACCGGGCCGCTGGAGCCGACCAACCAGTGGTACGCGGTCGCCAAGATCGCCGGCATCAAGCTGTGCCAGGCCTACCGCCGGCAATACGGCAGCGACTTCATCTCGGCGATGCCGACCAACCTGTACGGGCAGGGCGACAACTTCGACCCGCTCGGCAGCCATGTGGTGCCGGCGCTGATCCTCAAGGCGCACAACGCCAAGGCCGCCGGCGCCCGCCACATCGACGTCTGGGGCAGCGGCCGGCCGATGCGCGAGTTCCTGCATGTCGACGACCTCGCCGATGCCTGCGTGCGGCTCATGACGCACTACTCCGGCGAGGGCGTGGTCAATGTCGGGGTCGGCTACGACCTGACGATCATGGAACTGGCAGAGCTGGTCTGCGAGGTGGTGGGGTTCAACGGCGCCATCCGCTTCGACAGTTCCAAGCCGGACGGCACACCGCGCAAGCTGCTCGACAACAGCCGCATGCGCACGCTCGGCTGGGCGCCGCGGATCGACCTGCGGACCGGTCTGCGGCAGACCTATGAGTGGTTCCTCGAGCACCCGAACGACATCCGGATCCCGGAGCATGCCGCTGTCTGACCCCGGCGGCCCGCCCCGGGGCGACCCGCTCTCCGTCCGGCATTTGCGGAGCGGGCTCGGGGCCAGGTCGCTGCGCGGCGGTGCCGTGACGATGCTGGCGCAGGTGGCGAAGACCATCCTGCAACTCGGCTCGGTGGCGGTGCTGGCGCGCCTGCTGGCTCCCGAGGCCTTCGGCCTGGTGGCCATGGTCGCGGTCGTCATGATGCTGCTGGAGCAGTTCAAGGATCTCGGCCTGTCGACGGCGACGGTGCAGCGCGAGGAGATCACCCACGGCCAGATCTCCGGCCTGTTCTGGGTCAATGTCGCCCTCGGGATCGCAGTCGCGGCGGCCGCATGCGCAATGGCGCCGGCGGTGGCGGCGTTCTACGGCCATCCCGAACTCGTCCCGATCATGCTGTGGCTGGCCGTCGGCTTCGTGTTCAGCGGCCTCGGCACCCAGCACATGGCGCTGCTGCGCCGGCAGATGCGCTATCCGGCACTCGCCGCGGTCCAACTCGCCGCCGAGGTGGCCGGGCTGGGGGCCGCGGTGATCGCGGCGCTGTGGGGGGCCGACTACTGGTCGCTGGTGATCCAGAGGCTGGCCTGGGCGGTGGTTCTGACCGCCGGCGCCTGGCTGGCCTGCGGCTGGCGCCCGGGACCGCCGCGGCGGCACCAGGGCCTGCGGGCGCTGATCGGCTTCGGCGGCAACATCACCGGCGCCAACCTGATCAATTTCGCGACCCGCAATCTCGACATGGTGCTGATCGGCTGGTGGTGGGGCTCCGCGGCGCTCGGCCTGTACGAGCGTTCCACCAAGCTGCTGATGACACCCCTGAACAGCCTCAACGCACCGCTGTTCGCGGTGGTGATGCCGGCGCTCAGCCGTCTCGCCGGCGAGCCGCAGGCGTACCGACGGGCCTATCTGAACGTGCTGGAGAAGCTGGTGATGACCACCACGCCGTTCGCCGCCATCCTGGTGGTCGAGCCGGAGGCGGTGGTCCGCCTGGTGCTCGGTCCCGGCTGGTCGGAGGCGGCGCCGATCGTCGGCTGGCTCGGCGTGGCGGCGCTGTACCAGCCCGCCACCTACACCTGCAGCTGGCTGTTCATGTCGCAGGACCGTTCGCGCGACATGCTGCGCTGGGGGGTGATCGGCTCGACCATGACCGCGGTCTCGATCGTGGCGGCGGTGCCGTTCGGCCCGGTCGCGGTGGCCGCCAGCTACAGCCTGTCCGGGCTGCTCGTCCGGCTGCCGGCGCTGTTCTGGATGGTCGGCCGGCGCGGGCCCGTCTCCACCCTCGACCTGTTCCGCGCCCTGCTGCCGTCGGCGGCGATCGGCGCGGTCATCATCCTGGTGGTCGGGCAGAGTCATCGGATCGCGGCGCTCGCCGCCTTGCCGGCCCCCGCCAGCCTCGGCGTGGCGCTGCTGGCGGCGGCCGCCATCGCGATGGCCTGCTTCGCCGCCATTCCGCGGAGCCGGCGCGCCCTCGTCGAGATGGCGCGCATGCCGGCCGCGATGTTGCATCGGGAGCGCTCGGCATGAAGGCGGTGATCACCAACGCGGTACCCCTCAACACGGGCGACGCGGCGATCCTGCGGGCGACCGTGGCGATCCTGCGCCGGGCCTTCGCCGACCTCGACGTGGTGGTGTATGGCGAGCAGCCGGAGACCGCCTCGGCATTGTATCCCGAGATGGCCTTCCGCCGCTCGCTGTATGCCCAGCTGGACGAATGGGCGGGCGGCCGGCGGCGCAAGCTGGCAGCGCTGGCGCTGCTGCTCGTCGCCTGGGCGTCGCGCTTCGACTTCGGCCGCCGCCGTCTGCTGCCAATGCTGCCGCCACGCTTGCGGGCCAGCCTGGAGGAGTATCGGGCGGCCGATGTCGTGGTGTCGTCGGGCGGAACCTACCTGGTGCCGCACTACCGGCTGATGCCGAAGTTGTTCGACTTCCTGGTGACCCTGGCGCTCGGCCGCCCGCTGGTGCTGTTCACCCAGAGCCTGGGACCGTTCGGCGGCTTCGGCCGGCGCTGGATCCTGCGCCTGATCCTGTCGCGGGCCACCCTGATCCTGGTCCGCGACGAGCGGTCGGCGGGCCATCTGCGCGGTCTCGGCGTGCCGTCCGACCGGGTGCGGGTGTGCGCCGACGCCGCCTTCGCGCTGTCGAACCGTGCCGCGGCCGCACCGCGCCGGGCGCCGGCGTCCAACGGCCTGCGGATCGCGGTGTCGGTGCGCGACTGGCCCCATTTCACAAATCTGCGCTCGCAGCAGGGCATGGCGCAGTTCGCCGACGCCATGGTCGCGCTGGTGCAGATGCTGGTCGAGAAGTTCGGCGCCGACGTGACCTTCCTGTCGACCTGCCAGGGCATCCCGGAATACTGGACCGACGATTCGCGGCTCGCGCGGGCGATCGAGGAGCGCCTGACCGGGGCCGCGCGCTCGCGGGTGCGGGTCGACGCGCGCTTCCACGATCCCGAGGCGCTGCGCGACCGCTACGCCGGCTATGACGTGGTGATCGCCACCCGTATGCACGCCGCCATCCTCGCACTCTGCGCCGGCACCCCGGTCATGCCGCTGGCCTACGAGTTCAAGACCGCCGAACTGTTCGGCCGCCTCGGCTTCGCCGGCATGGTGCCGTCGATCGAGGGCGTCGACGGCGCCACCTTGTGCTCGGCGTTCCGGCAGGTGCTGCTGCGCTGGCAGGTGTGCGGCGACGAGATCTGGGGAAAGGTTGCGGTCGAGGAGCGGGCGTCTCTCGCCGCTTCCGAGCATGTCAGGGCCGCCCTGGCTCCCGCATCCATGCCGGCGCCGGCGTGACGGGGCGCAGCATGCGGATCGCCATCTTCGTCGGCGAGTTTCCCGCACTCAGCGAGACCTTCGTGATGCGGCAGGTGGTCGGCCTGCTGGAGCGCGGCCACGACGTGACGGTGTTCGCCGACCGGCCGCGGAGCGAACCGCTGACGCATCCGGATTTCGAGCACTATGGCCTGCGGCAGCGCACCCGCTACCTGGGCATGCCCGCCAACCGGACGCTGCGGGTGCTGACGGCGGTCGGGCACCTGCTGCGGCACCCGGGACGCGCCGGCCGCCTGCTGCGCACCCTCAACGTGATCCGCCACGGCCGCGACGCCGCCGGCCTGCGGCTGTTCTTCTGGGCGGCGCGGCTGCTGCCGGAGCCGCCGTTCGATGTCCTGCACTGCCACTTTGGCCCGGTCGGCGGCATGGTCGGCGTGCTCCGCGACATCGGCGCCGTGCAGGGGTTGCTGGCGACCACCTTCCACGGCGCCGACCTCACCGCCTGCCTGCGCGAGCGGCCGGCCATGTACCGCGACCTGATGCGCGACGGCGACCTGTTCCTGCCGATCTCCGAATATCTGCGCAAGCGGCTGCTGAAGCTCGGCTGCGAGCCGTCGCGGCTGGCGGTGCTGCGCATGGGCGTCGACCTCGACCGCTTCGTCGAGCGGCCGCGCAGGCGCGTCGATACCGGCCCGCTCAAGGTGCTGACCATCGGCCGGCTGGTGGAGAAGAAGGGCGTCGCCGACGGACTGCGGGCGGTCGCCTGGGCGCGGCGGCGCGGCGTCGAGCTGCGCTACACCATCATCGGCGACGGGCCGCTGCGCGGCCCGCTCGAGGCGCTCGCCGGCGAGCTGGGGATCGCCGACGCGGTGCGCTTCCGCGGCTGGCAGATGCAGGACGCGATCGTCGAGGCGCTCTACGAGCACGACGTGCTGCTGGCGCCGAGCGTGACCGCGACGGACGGCGACCAGGAGGGCATCCCGGTCACCCTGATGGAGGCGATGGCGACCGGCATGCCGGTGGTCTCGACCCGCCACAGCGGCATCCCGGAGCTGGTCGAGGACGGGCACAGCGGCCTGCTGGCCGACGAAGGCGACCCTGCGGCACTGGCGGATGCGCTGATCCGGCTGTCCGACTCGGCGGAGCTGGCGCGGTCTCTTGGCAGTGCGGCCCGGCTGCGCGTCGCCGCGGTGCACGACGCGGACGCGCTCGACGACCAGCTCGACGGGCACCTCAGGTCGCTGGCCGCCGCGCCGCTCGCACAAGCGGCGGAGTGACGGCGACCGCGACGTCCCTTACCCGTTGATCGGACTGCCGTCGTCGTCGGAGGACGGAGACCCGGCCTTGATGCGCAGCCGGCCGCGGCGGTCGACCCACAGCCGGTGGTCGCCGATCCGTAGCAGGTCGTCGCTGTCCCACTTCCCGCCGAACCGCCCGCCGGAGCCAGATGCCGCGATGGCGACGTCGTCGCCGTCCGGGTCGACGCGCCCGACGCAGCCCACCAGCTCGGCGCGCGACCCGCGCTGGCCCTTGATGACCGCGAGGCCGGCGCGCCGGGCGCCGCCGCCGCCGCGCCCGGTGCAGCCGACCATGACCAGCTGGTCGGTCACATAGGCCCGGACGAGATGGGTCTGGTTGTAGATCGAGTAGGCGGTGCAGCCGATCAGCGTGCCGCGCACCATCAGCCGCATGCCGGCGTCGCCGTTCTCGAAGCCGTCGGCGAGGCGGTGATTGTTCTCGAAGCCGCAATGCACCAGCAGGGTGCAGCCGCGGTCGGCCGACAGCCCGTACTTGCCGTTCAGCAGGAAGTAGCAGCCGTTGAAGCCGACATCCTCGGCACCCTCGATCATGGCCACGCCGTGCACCCGGTTGCCGCCGAACACGCAGCCGTAGAAGTGCACCGCCGACAGCACCGTGTCCTCCGGACCGTGCGACAGGGTCACGCCATTGCCGCCGTTGTCGCGGAAATACGAGTTGAAGACCTGCCCCTCGAAGACGTTTCCGGTCATCCGGCAGCCGTCGCCGCCGCAGCCCTGCACGATCACGTCGCGAAGGCTGAAATTGTAGATGTAGCGGCCGCGGCGCAGGCAGGTCAGGACGAGCCCGTGCCCCTCGGTGCCGTTGCCCTGGATCTCCAGGCCGTCGATCCGCAGGAACCGGACGACCGAATTGCTGACGATCTCCAGGACCGGGTCGGCGCTGCGGATGGCGGAGACGATGCGCGCGCCCTGCGCCTGGATGGCGCAGGCCCGGGTGATGTTGCCGGCCGGCCGGTCACGGGTCTCGATGCGCAACGGCCGGGTCACCCGGTAGTCGCCCGGCGGGATGACCAGGGTGCCGCCGTTGCGGTCGGCGACCGCGGCCTCGAGCGCGCGCTGCAGCGCCAGGGTGTCGTCGTTGCGTCCATCGCCGATCGCGCCGAAGGCGGCGGCGTCGACCAGGCGGCCGGACAGCGGGCCGGAGGATTGGCCCGGCCGGCCGCCGTAAGCCGATCCGGCGGCCGTGCCGACGGCCGCGCCGGTGGCCAGGCCGAAGGTCGCCCAGGCGGTGCCGGCGAGGACGCCGCGGCGGCGCAGCGCCTTCACTGCTGGCCTCCCGCGGCGACCGCCTGCATGCCGCTGCCGCGCGCGAGGATGCGGTGGTAGAGGCTCAGGTAGCGGTCGGCCACCACGTCGATCTCGAATTCCCGCTCGGCCCGCTTCCGGGCGCGGACACCGAGGTCGGCCTTGCGGCGGTCGTCCTCGATGCACCACATGATGCCCTCGGCGAGGCTGGCGACGTTGAACGGCTCCGCGAGATAGCCGGTCCGGCCATGCTCGACGATGTCCATCGGGCCGCCGGTGGCGAACGCGACCACCGGCGTGCCGCAGGCCATGGCCTCGACCAGGGTCTTGCCGAACGCCTCCTGCTCGGACGGGACGACCATCACGTCGCAGGCGCTGTACAGCCGCGCGAGCGAAGCGTCGTCGGTGACCGAGCCGACCGAGCGGATCGGAACCCCGAGATCGGCCAGGCCGTCAGGGGCGGTGCCGCCGAACACCACCAGCTCCAGGCGATCCGCCCAGCCGGTGGCGACGAGCAGCCTGATGGCGTCGACGAGGTGGTGGAAGCCCTTGCGGACATCGTCGGTGGCGGCGATCGCGCCGAACAGGATGTGGCGCCGGTCGGCGGGCAGCCCCCACGCGGCCTTCGCCTGCGCCGGGTCCTCGGGCACGAAGCATGCGGTGTCGATGCCGTTCGGGATGACCTCGACCGGGGTGTCCTCGAACAGGCCGCTGCGGTGCACGCAGTCGCCCAGCCACGAGCTGATCGGCACCAGCCACAGGTCCATCTCGCGCCACGCGTCCCGCTTGTGCAGCCACATGCGGCGGCTGAGGTCGCGCTCCTCGTCGGAGCGCAGCTGCGGGCAGTGGCCGCAGGCCGTCCGGTAGCGGTTGCAGCCGGCGGTGTAGTGGCAGCCGCCGGTGAACGCCCACATGTCGCGCAGCGTCCACACCACCGGGTAGCGCAGGTGCCGGAGGGCATCGACCGACATGAAGCCGCCGCCGGTCCAGTGCACATGCACGACATCCGGGGCGTGGGCCTCGACCGCGCGGTCGATCCGGTTCGGCAGCCAGCCGAGCGTCCAGTAGGACTCCTCGGTCTTGCGGTAGCCGCTGAGCGGCAGGCTGTCGAGCCGGCCGCGCACCGCGTTGGCGATCCGGTGGAAGCGGTGCGGCGGCTCCACCACCGTCGGGTCGGCGCTGTACTTGCGGCCGACCAGCATGCGCGAGTCGACGCCGCGCCGCGCGAGCGCCTGGTGCAGCCAGTAGGTGCCGCGCGCGGCGCCGCCCCGGATGTCGAAGGTGCTGAGGTGCAGAACTCTCATGATTGGCGCCATCCCGCGGGTATTGCCGACAGCGGTTCCTCCCTCTGGGCCGTTCTCCGGGCCCAATAAAGCTTCTGGGTCGAGCGCTGGTGCATGATCGCGATCACGCAGGCCAGGTACATGACCGTCCAGGTCTTCGGCGACACATAGGCGCCGGAGGCCTGGCCGAGAATCGCCCACACCGACCAACAGAACATGATGCTCGGTGCCTTGAGGGCCCGCAGGTACAAGGTCAGGCCGAACAGGACCACGCCACCCCACACCAGGCCCAAATAGATCCAGTGGGTCCAGAAGTAATTGGTCAGGGCATATTTGGCGCTCTCGAACTCGAAGTCGCTGACCAGGTTGCCGCCCTGGGCGTAGACCTGCTTGACCAGGCCGTTGATCGAGTCCTCGGCGGTCAGGCCGACTCCGGCGACGGGATGCGAGCGGACCACTTCGAGCGCTACCAGGAACGGCGCGGTGATGCGCGAGAAGAAGCTCGGATCGGTGCCTTGCTGGATGTCCTTGATGCGCTCGGCGTAGAAATTGATGCCGATCACCAGCGCCACGATGGTCAGCAGCCCGGCGGCGCCGATCGCCAGCGTCCCGCGCTCCAGGTTGTACTTCGACCCGCTCGCGGTCGCATGGCGCGGCGCCAGGAAGATCTCGTAGGGGACCAGCAGCGTCAGCCCGAGGATCAGCGTCGGGCCGCGCATCAGCACGAACGCGGCCGCGAACAGCAGCCCGTAGCCGACCAGCTTCCAGCGCCACTCCGACAGCACGTACCAGCAGAAGGCGAACAGGGTGAAGCCGAAGGTGACCGCCGACGGCTCCGAGGTGAACAGCTTCGGTCGGATCTGGCCGTACAGCATCATGTCGCGCTGGTCGGCGACGTAGACGCCGAAGTCGAAGATGATCCCGCGGACCGTGTCGCTGAAGGTCCGGAACGGCTCGACATAGGTCTCCAGCGCGCAGCCGACGACGATGACCACGCAGAACCAGCCGAAGATCCGCGCCACGGTCGACCGCTCGAAGGCCAGCGTCGAGATATAGAGCCCGTAGCCGATGATCAGCGAGTAGCTCAGCTGCACCAGCCCGGTGAAGCGCTTCTTGAGGTAGCCGGCGTCGGCGGCGAACATGATCGAGCCGAGGAACAGCACGATCACCAGCAGCAGCATCCCGGTCTGCTCGTCGCGCAGGCGGTGCATGTGCTTGAGCAGCATGACGGCGCCGGCGATGCCGGACAGCACGGTGGGGACCGGCACGCCGGCCGCCAACCGGATGTCCAGGCCGAGATAGATCCCGAGCAGGTACAGGATCAGGAGCGCGGTGTCGAAGGCATCGGGCCCGGGGCCCTGGGCGCGGTGAAAGGGGGAGGTCATAGCGCTCCGATCGTCGCGGCCAGCCGCTCGCCGCGATCACTCCAGTTGAACCGCTCGGCGCAGGCCCGGAAGGCGCTCGCCTGGAGGCGGTTGAGCAGGTCCAGGTCGTCGAGCGCCGCCAGCACGCCCTTCGCCAGCGGGCGATGGTCGGCGAAGGTGAGCATGCTGAGATCGGGGGTGAGGGGGGTGCCGGCCACGCTGCCCTCGAGGGCGGCGATCGGCAGGCGATTGAAGACGTAGTCGAGGACCTTCAGCTTGAAGCCCCCGCCGAGCCGCTCCGCGACCACGGCGATGCGGGCATTGTCGAGGTGCGGGTCGACGGACTCGACGCGCCCGACCAGGCGGGTCGCCTGCAGCCCGCCGCGCAACCCGTCGAAGAATTCCGGGTCGCCCGAACCGACGATCTCCAGCTCGGCGCCGGCGGCGGCGAACAGCGGATCGGCCGCCAGCAGGAAGTCACGGAGGTTCATCTGCTTGGCGATCCACTGGAAGCTGCCGACGATGATCGCGCGGCGCGGGACCGCGCCGGTGATCATCCGTTCGCCGACCCGCCGGCCGTCATACCCCGGCGGCATGACCAGCAGGGGCTTGGCTCCGGCGCGGGCGCGGAACCGCGCGGCGTCTTCCGGGGTGATGGCGGTCACCAGGTCCGCGGTCTCGACCAGCCGGCGCTCCAGCCAGCCGACCTTGCGCGCGTCGCGGCGCAGCAATGCCGTGCGCAGCGGATTGCCCTGCGCCCCGGCGGCCACCGCCCGGCGGGTGCTCTCCTCGTGATTGTGCGACAGGTAGACGAGGCGGGTGCGGCGGCCGGATCCGGCCAGCGCCCGGCGGACCGGATCCAGTGCCCAGCCCGAGCCGATGCCGTCGAACACGATGCAGTCCCAGGGCTGCCCGTCGAGGGCGGCGGCCAGACGCTGCCGCATCGCCGCCACGCCGGAGCGGTGGGCGATCCGCGGCAGCGGCGAGGCGATGCTCGCCCAGGCTGGCGGGAAGTCGTGCCGGACGAGGCCCCAGGTGACCTGGCCTTCACGGTCGCCGTCGCGCCGGTGCGAGCGGTCGTCGGCCGCGCACAGCACGTGCAGTTCGGCACCGGCGGCGGCGGTCGAGCGGATCAGCTGGCCGGAGTAGATCCGCTGGCCGTCGTGCTCGGGAACCGGGTCGACCCAGGTCAGCCAGAGACAGCGCATGATGCAGCTCTCGGTTGGATCAGAAGGCGTTCTTGCCGGTGAAGCCGGTAAAGACCGTCATCACGATGATCTTGAGGTCGAGCCAGAGCGACCAGTCCTCGATGTAGGCGAGGTCGTGGTGCACCCGCCGGCGGATCTGCTCGACCGTTTCGGTCTCGCCGCGCCAGCCGTTGACCTGGGCCCAGCCGGTGATGCCCGGCTTGACCCGATGGCGCGCGGCGTACTGCCGGACCGCCTCCTCGTACAGCAGCCCGCCGGCCTTGGCCGATACCGCATGCGGCCGCGGCCCGACGATCGACATCTCGCCGCGCAGCACGTTGAAGAACTGCGGCAACTCGTCGAGGCTGCTCCTGCGCAGGAACCGCCCGATCCGGGTGATCCGCGGGTCGCCGCGCCGGGTCAGCTGCTCGGCGTTGTGGTCGGTCATCTCGTGATACATGGTGCGGAACTTCCACACCTCGATCAGCTGGTTGTTGAAGCCGTAGCGCTTCTGGCGGAACAGCACCGGCCCCTTGCTGTCGAGCTTGATGGCGATGGCGATCATCGCCAGGACCGGCAGGATCATCGCCAGGATGAGGGTGGCGAGGACGCGGTCCTCGACTTCCTTCACCATGTAGCGCCAGCCGGTCAGCGGCCGGTCGGCCAGCGCCAGCATCGGGACGTCGGCGATGTAGCGGACCCGCGGCCGCACCAGCGACAGGGCTATGCCGCGCGGAGCCAGCAGGACGTCGATGGGGTACTGGTATAGGGTGCCCAGGGTCTGCAGCACCCAGTCCTCCTCGGCCCACGGAATCGCCACGACCACCGTGTCCACCTCGTTGTCCCGGATGCTGCGCTCGAGACCCTCCATGTCCAGGGTACCGGGCCCGCCGGAGAAGGTCCGCACCACCCGGACCCAGGTGTCCGACGTCATCGCGATCTGCTGCATCAGCCGCTCTGCATGCGCCGGATCACCTACGATGGCCACCCGTCGGGCCAACGCCTGCTCGAGCACGCCGCGTCGGATCATCGCGAGCACCATCAGTCGGGAGGAGCAGACCGCCAACACGGCGATCGCGAACCACAGACCCGCCCAGATCCGTGAGTATTCCGACGACGTCTTGGTGAAATAGCTCAGCACGATCAGGACCCCGGCCACCACGGCGCAGGCCCCGAGCAGCCGGCCGATGGCGGCGCCGGGCCGCCGCAGCAGCGCGATGTCGTAGAGCCGCAGCACCGCGAAGGCATTGAGGGCGAGCACCGTTCCCAGCGCCGTCACGATCGCGTAGGGCGACCATTCGGCGTAGGGATCGCCGGACAGCCGCAGCAGGTAGGCGAGGTAGCTGCCGCCGGCGACCGCCACGGCGTCCGCCATCGCGATCAGGCCGCTGAGCACCGAGGCGGTGAACACCACCGAGGACCTGCCCGGACGCTGGGCGGGCTGCGTCGACCAAGTGGTTTCGGACATCGCCTACCTCCATCGGGAAAAGTCGAGACGCGCTACGCCCCGTCGCATGACAGCCGAGCGTGGGAATTAAACGCCGGGACGGGGATGTGGGCGCGTGGTCAGGGGGCGACTTGGTGTGGTCAATCTGTCACCACCCTCGCGGCCCGGCTGCCGGGCGCCGGACCGCCCTCGAAGGGGTCGGATTCCGCAGTGCAAAAAGCGCCCGATTCGCTGTTCCGGCGGGCGTCCGCCAGCACCGGCTCGAGCACCGCGGCGGCGAAGGCCCGGGGTGTCGAGCGGCCGGCGAACGCCGCCATCCGGGCCGGATCGGCGAGCCCGGAGAGCTCCTGGCGCGCTGCGGAGGCGATCGCCGCCGCCAGCGCCGATGCATCGCCGGTGTCGGTGGTGAGGCCGAGCCGGTGCTCACGCACCAGCCGGCCCACCAGGCCGTAGTCCTGGGCGATCACGGGCCGGCCACGGCTGGCCGCCCACATCAGCACGCCGCTGGATCCGACGAAGCGCTGGTAGGGAGCGAGCACGACATCGGACCGGTCGATGAGGGCCGCGATCTCGCCAACCCGCAGGAAACGGGGCTCCAGGTGCAGCCACAGCTCCGGCCGCCGGCGGGCAAGGGCCGCCATCTCGGCGTCGACGGCCGCCCGGATCGCCGGGTCGACCTCGCCGGCGACCACCACCGCGATCCCCCCGGCGGTCACAGGATCCAGCTCGGCCAGCGCGCGCAGCAGTGCCAGGACGCCCTTGCGCTCCGTCAGGACTCCGAACAGCGAGAACAGTCGGCGGGCGGGCGGCGCGAGCTCGGCGAGTGCCCATTCCCCGGGGCTCGGGTCGATCAGCGGGAAGGCCGGGTCGACCAGGGCGGTCACCTTGTCGCCGCCGCGGTAGCGATCGCGGGCGAAGCGCGGGAACCCGTCGTCGAGCGTGTGCACCTGACGCACAGCGCTGCGCCGCAGCATCAGCCGGTAGAGCAGTTCCTTGCGCAGGTCCCGCAGCCGCTCGGCAGGGGTGGCCACCGCCCCGGTGCCGTCGTGCACCGACGGCCGGAACAGGATGCCCGAGACCGCACGGCCGCGGCCGAGCGGCAGGCCGAGGGCGAGCGGCAGCGACAGGTGGTCGAGCTCCAGGAACAGGCCGTGGCGCGCGCCGCTGGCGGCCAGGTGGCGGCGCATCGTCCACCACCGGGCGAGACCGCTGACCGCCAGGCGGCGGTGCGTGCACAGCGCCACCTCGCGCTCCGTCAGCGCGACGATGCCGAGGCCTGGGACCGGTGGCAACTCGGCCCGCAGCCGCTCCGCCACCGGTGGCGCCACCACGAAGGTCAGGCGCGGCGTGGGGGAGCAGCGGCGCGCGTGCTCGGCGAGGTGGGTCAGCCACTCCCGCCCATGGCCGCGCGGCGCCGGCTCCAGCAGCAGCAGGTCGGGGGCGAGCGGGCCGCAGGTGCCGGGGGGCACCGTCATGCGTGCTGCCCGGGCGTGAACCGCTTCATGGCGGCCTCGAACAGCCCGAGCACCGCCGCCTTGTCATGGCGCCGCATGACGAAGGCGCGGCCGAGGGCGCCGAGGGCGGCACGACGGCGCTGATCCATGCCGAGGGCCAGAACCGCGTCGGCCAGGGCCTCGGGATCGCCCGGCGGCACGCACTGGAAGGCGCCGGTCTCCTCCTGCAGGCGCCAGAGATGCGAGCCGGGAGCGGCGGTGGCGACAAACGGCCGGCCGGCCGCCATGATTCCATAGACCTTCGACGGCACCGCGTAGTCGGCCGCCTTGGAGTCCTGTGGTACCAGATGCACATCGCCCTCGGAGAGGCTGCGCGCCAGTTCGGAGATTGGCACCAGTGGCCGGAACTCGACGTTTTCCAGGCCGCGGCGCTCGACCTCCTCGATCAGCCGGTCGGCCTCGCCGCCCTTGCCGCGGACCACGATCCGGACCGCCGCCTGGCGCCGCTGCAGGATGGTCGCCAGCTCGATCACCTGGTCGAGCCCCTGCTTGCGGCCGAGGTTGCCGCTGTAGAGGGCCGTCACCGTGCCGTCGGCGGCACGCTCGATCGGCTGGATGGCGGCGGCGTCGACCCAGATCGGCAGCACCTGGATCGGCGCCGTGACGCCCTGCTCGATCAGCAGGCGGCGCATATGCTCGGAGAGCACGAAAATCACGTCGACGCCGTTCAGCACCCGGCGCTCCAGGAACCGCATGGCGGCGAGCAGGCCGCGGCCGCCGACGATCCCGAGCCCCGCGGCGAGACCGGACTGGATGTCGTGTACCAGTGCCATGTGGTGGCCGCCGCGCCGGCAGGCGATCCGGCCCAGCAGCACGGCGAGCACCGACGGGCACAGCGAGACGACGCGGTCGCTGCGGCGGAGCCGGCCGGTCGCCATCGCCCACAGCCCGCGGCCGAGGAACGCGAACTCGCCGAGCATCCGCCCCAGGGCGCCGCGGCGCTCCGGGTGCCATGGCGGCACCCGGTCGATGTCCACGCCATTGCGCTGCTGCCGGTCGTGGACGCCCGAGGCATAGGCCTCGGGCACCACGCCCTCGGGGTAGTGCGGCCTGCAGGTGAACACCCGCACGCCCCAGCCGGCGACCGTCAGCCATTCCGCAAGGTCGGTGCAGTACGGGGCGGAGCCGATCGGCTCCGGCCAGTAGAACTGCGTGACCATCAGCACGTTGGGCTTCGGCCCTTCCATCACGCCGCTCCCGCCCGCGAGAAGTTGTTGGTCGCGGGATAGGGGTAGACGGCGTCGCCCATGCCGTAGCGGCGATACCGCTTCGGATCGGCGTCCGACAGGATGACCCCGCGGAAGCGGCCGCCCGCGAAGGTCAGGTTCTTGATGGCGTCGATCACGACGTCCTTGGTCGGCTGTCCCCAGCGGATCACGAACGCGATCTCCTCGGCCATGCGGGCGAGTGCCATGGTGTCGGGGCCGGCGAGCACCGGCGGCGTGTCGATCACCACCAGGTCGTAGTGCTTCGACAGCGTGCTGAGCAGCATCCGCAGCCGGGCATAGCGCTCGGCGGTGTTGGCGATCAGCGAGACGTCGCCGGCGAAGATCGCGTGGACGCCGGAGGCATGGTCGCGGAACACCACCTCGTCTGGGGTCGCCATGCCCGCCAGCAGGTCACCGAGACCCGGCCCCTCGGAACGCCCGAAGAAGCTGTGGACCGTCGGGCGGCGCCAGTCGCAGTCCAGGATGATCACCCGCAGGCCGTTGCGGGCGCTGAGGCGAACCAGCGAGATGGCGATCCTCGACTTGCCCTCCTGGGGCGTCGCCGAGGTGACCATCACCACCTTGTGGGCATGCGCGTCCGGGCCGAACACCAGCCGCTCGTAGAGATTGCCCACGGCCTGCGCGAACGGCGTGTGCGGCCGGTCGGCGACGCCACCGCCGACGAAGGCGGAGCGGTCGGGCGGCGGCAGCACCCCCAGCACCGGCAGGTTGGTGGCTTCCTCCACCTGCCGGGTGGTCCGGAAGGTGCGGTCGAGATTCTCGCGCAGCAGGCCGCCCATCATGCCGACCAGCCCACCGCCGATCATGCCGAGAAGCACCAGCATGGTGGTCGGGGGGAAGGCGGCCGACAGCGGGATGGCGGCCTCGGAGATCACCACCGAACTCGGCTCCTCCGAGTTCGGCTGCTGGTCGGTCGCCCGCGAGCGATCGAGGAAGCTGACCAGCAACCGCCGGTCGGCCTCGGCCTGACGCTCCAGCTCGCGCAGCCGGATCGTCTTCTCGTTGACCTCGCCCATGTTGTTCTGCAGGCGATTCAGGCTGGCCCTGAGCGAAGCCACCCGAGCCCGGTCGGCCTGCGCCTCGTGACCAAGCGATTCCGCGATCTTGGCGACCTCGCCGCTGATCTTGACCTTGATGTCCTTGATCTGGGCGCGGATGTCTTCCATCCGCGGGTGCTGCGGCCCGAAGGTCGCGGACATCTCCGCGTATTGCCGTTCGACTTCGACCTGCCGCTGTCGCAGCGCCTGGATCAGCGGCGAGTTGACCACCTCGGGAAGCGACTGGTAGGGCGCCGCGCCGCGCTTGACGCTCTCCGCCTGGGCGAGCCGGGAGTCGGACGACGCCCGCTCGGTGTCGGCGAGGATCAGCTGGGTGTTGAGCTCGGAGACCTGCTGTGCCGTGACCTGGTCGTTGCGGGTCTCGAACAGGCCGTTCTGGCGCCGGTACTCCTCGGTCGCCCGCTCCGATGCCTCGACCTTGTTCCGCAGCTCGGTGATCCGCTGATCGAGCCAATCGGTGGCGGTCTCGTTGGCGCGGACGCGCCGGATCATCTGCTGCTCGATGTAGGTGTTGGCGACCGTGTTGGCGAGCCGGGCCGCCGTTTCCGGGGATTCGGAGGTGGCGGCGATCGACAGCACGTGCGAGCGCTGCAGCGGCGTGACCTCGACCCGGTTCATCACCTGGCTCGCCACGATCTGCTCGACCCGCTTGCGGTCGTCCGCCTCGTTGATCGGCGGGGCCGGCGGCTTCGGCTCGGCGAGCCCGAGCTCCTGCATCACCTGGGTGGCGCCGTCCTTGGCGAAGGTCTTGGCGTCATCGAGCCAGCTCCGCCACAGCGGCTTCTCCTGCAGGCGCGGGTTGAACTCCGGGTCCTGGTCGAGGGCGAGGCGGTGCGCGACCTGACCGGCGATGCTGCGCGATTGCAGCACGAAGCTCTGGCTCTGCACGACCTCCTGGTTGGCGGCCATCTCCTGCAGGATGCTCGGCAGCCCGGTTACGTTCGGCATCTCGACGCCGATCAGCACCTGCGTCTCGGCCATGTAGCGGGGGGTGAGCGCGAGGCACACGGCCATCGCCAGGAGACCTCCCGCCGCCACCGATCCGGCGATCAGCGTGCGGCGCCGCCAGAGCTTGCGGAACATGTCCATCCCGTCGCCGCCCTCGGGCAGCATGTGGAACGGCTCTGGCCGGTATTCCGCGGGCGGCGGCGGCGGCCGGTATGGCAGCCGCGGCAGCGAGGGATCATGGGGGCGCATCAGAAGTACCGCTCCCGCACCATGACGACGTCACCGGGCTGCACCGGCGCGTTGACGCCCGCTGTGCGCTTCGCCTGATCGGGATCCGCCTTGCGGGTGATGTAGACCGCGTCCTCCCGCGCCCGGTAGGTGAAGCCGCCGGCGAGTGCCACGGCGTTCATCACCGACATGCCGTCGACATAGGGATAGCTGCCGGGCTTCTGGACCTCGCCGACGATGTAGAACGGCCGGTAGTCCAGGACCTGGACGTTGACCTTCGGATCGTTGAGATATTTCGGCGACAGCCCGGCGGAGATCGTCGATGCCAGCTCGTCGGCGGTGGCGCCACCGGCCTTGACCGCGCCGATCAGCGGCATCGAGATGTTGCCCGACCCGTCGACGACGCGCTCGCCGGTCAGTTCCTGCTGCCCGAACACGGTGACCAGCACACGGTCGCCCTGGCCAAGCTGGTATTGCGACTGCTGCACGGGCAGGTCCGGCAGGGCATTGGTGGCGCCGCCACAGGCGGTGAGCGTGCCGAGAGCCAGGATCGCACCGGCGGCGGTTGCCGCGCGGAGCATGGGGAAGACTGCTTGGTGAACCATCGTCGCCACCTCTGTTTCTTTGTTACGACGTGAGCCCTAGGGCGTGGGTGTGGGGTCGGGCCGGGGAGCGGCGGCGCGCCGCTGGCCCGGTTTCCGGCTCCACGATTTCGCGATGCCGGGCGAGCCATCGCCAGGCGTCGGTCAATTGCGATCCGAGTGTCTGGAACCTGGGACGCCAGCCGAGGACGGCACGGGCCCGGGTGGCGTCGGCCACCAGCACGGCGGGGTCTCCGGCGCGGGGGGCCTCGATCCGCGTGGCGATGTCCCGGCCGGTTACCCGGCGCGCCTCCTCGACGACCTCCCGCACGGTGAAGCCTTCGCCGTTGCCGAGGTTGAAGGCGTGCGCGCCGGTCTGCCCGGCCAGCCAGCGCAGCGCCAGGACGTGCGCGTCGGCGAGGTCGCAGACATGGATGTAGTCGCGGATGCAGGTGCCGTCGCGGGTGTCGTAGGCGTCGCCGAACACCGCCACTTCGCGGCGCAGCCCGGCGGCCGTCTCCAGCACGATCGGGATGAGATGCGTTTCCGGATCGTGCGCCTCGCCGATCTCGCCCCCGGGGTCGGCGCCGGCGGCGTTGAAGTAGCGCAGCGCCACCGAGCGAATGCCGTGGGCGCCGGCGAAATCGGCCAGCAGTCGTTCCGCCATCATCTTGCTGGCGCCGTAGGGATTGATCGGGGCCTGCGGATGCCGCTCGTCGATCGGCACGTAGCATGGGGTGCCGTAGACCGCGGCCGTCGAGGAGAACACGATCTGCTCCAGCCCGGCGCGGCGCATCGCGCCCAGCAGCGACAGCAGCCCGAACACGTTGTTGGCATAGTACTTGCCCGGCTCGGTGACCGACTCGCCGGCGGCGGAATGGGCGGCGAAGTGCAGCACCGCCTCCGGCCGGTGGGTCGCGATCACCGCGTCCAGCCGGTCGCCGTCCGCCAGGTCGCCCACCTCCAGCGGTCCCCAGCGCACCGCCCAGCGGTGGCCGTGAACCAGGTTGTCGTAGGTGACGGGCCGGTACCCGGCGAGCGCCAGCGCCTTGCAGGCGTGGCTGCCGATGTACCCGGCTCCGCCGGTCACGAGGACGGTCGGCGACATGGCTCAGTTCCGCCCGTAGACGTCGCTGAAGCGGACGATGTCGTCCTCGCCGAGATAGGATCCGGACTGCACCTCGATCAGGTGCAGCGGCACGATGCCGGGGTTCGTCAGCCGGTGGGTGGCGCCCTGCGGGATGTAGGTCGACTGGTTCTCGTGGAGCAGCCGCTCGACGCCGTCGCAGTGCACCCGGGCGGTGCCGCGCACCACGATCCAGTGCTCGGCGCGGTGATGGTGCATCTGCAGGCTCAGCTCGGCGCCGGGGTTCACGACGATCCGCTTCACCTGGAAGCGGTCGCCAGCGTCGACCGACTGGTAGGTGCCCCAGGGCCGATAGACCCGCGAATGGTGCAGCACTTCCTGCCGGTTGCGCCGGCCGAGGCGCTCCACGATGCGGCCGACCCGCGATGCCGCCTCCGACTTGGCGACCAGCACCACGTCGTCGGTCACCACGACCGTCATGTCCTCGATGCCGATCGCCGCCACCATCCGGCCGTCGGCCATGATGTGGCAGTTGCGCACGTCGTCGGTCTCGACCTCGCCCTGCAGCACGTTGCCGTGCCCGTCGGTCGGACGGATCTCGTGCAGCGCCTCGTGCAGCGATTGCCAGGAGCCGACGTCGCGCCAGCCCATCTCCACCGGGCAGACCGCGACCTTGTCGCTCAGCTCCATGATCGCCTTGTCGATCGAGATGCTCGGCGCAGAGCCGAAAGCGGCCTCGTCCAGCCGGAAGAAGTCGAGGTCGGAGCGGCCGTCGGCGATCGCCCGGGTGCAGGCGTCGAGCAGCGCCGGCTGCAGGCGACGCACCTCGTCGAGGAACGGGCCGACCGGCAGCAGGAACATGCCGCTGTTCCAGAAGTAGCGTCCGCTGCGCACGTAGCGCTCGGCGGTGGCGGCGTCGGGCTTCTCGACGAAGCTCTGCACCGCGAGCACGCCGTCGGCGCCGGCCAGGGCGGCGGCGGCCTCGATGTACCCGTATCCGGTCTCCGGCCGGGTCGGGGTCACCCCGAAGGTGACCAGCCGGCCGGCGGCGGCGGCGACCGAGGCCCGGGCGACGGCGTCGTCGAACGCCGCCAGGTCGGCCACGTGGTGGTCGGAGGGCTGCGCCAGCATCACCGCCTGCGGATCCTGCTCGGCCAGCAGCAGGGCCGTCACCACCAGGGCCGCCGCGGTGTTCCGCCCCATCGGCTCGAGCACGATCCGGTGCGGCGTGACACCGGCTTCCTTCAGCTGCTCGGCGACAAGAAAGCGCTGCTCCTGGTGGCAGATCACGATCGGCGAAAGCGGATCACGAAGCCCGCGTGACCGCAGCGCCGTCTCCTGCAGCATGCTGCGGTCCGACAGGAGGGCCAGAAGCTGCTTCGGGTAATGCTTGCGTGACAGCGGCCACAACCGGGTTCCGGCACCGCCCGACAACAGGACGGGCCGGATCCTCAGGTCGTGGTTGACAGCCGCGAGGCTCTCCACGCTGGTGGTGACGTCATTCATGGATACGGTCTCCCGTTAAGCGCTTGACGCGCCGCCGAGCTGCCACATCCGCCGCAGGCGGGAAGTGGAACGATCAGACTGTTGTTTCCAGACTATTGTCCTGAGACACCAAGTCTTGATCGTTATTAGACCGTAGTTATCACTGATTAGACAGTGATCAGCCGGTGTCATCCCGTCGGGCATCTGTGATCGCGCTGTGGCCCGACATCACAGGTACCTTTTCGCGCTCGAATGCCCCGAACGTCGTGGTCACGGTCGTGCGATGACTGACCTGGCCCAGGACTTGCCCGAGATGCATCTTCGGGTCGAGATCGGTCTCCGGGTCCTGGCGCCGACGCCAGGTCGTGACCGACCGGACGAACGGCAGCTGCGAGATCGCGTCGACGACCCGGTTGGGGATCTGGCCGTTGGGACCATGGTGACCGGGTCGGCCACCCGGGATCGGGAACGGGCCGGGCGTCGGCCGCCCGTCATAGCCGCGGTCCGGCCGGTCACCGGCCGCCGCGGGCTCGTCCGCCGGGCGCCAGCGATAGCCGAAGCCGGGGTAGTTCTCGATTTCCTCGAAGTGATCGTCGACCTCGCGGAACTTCTGGCGGATCCGCTTGATCATCGATCGGACGTTGGTCCGGTACCCGTCGGAGCCGTCGCCGGCAATGAAACCGCGGCCATGCACGACGTCGTAGATTGCCCGGTAGGAGACGTCCTCGCCGGCGCGGCTGGCGAGCAGCTGGACCACCCGGAACTCGGTGGTGGTCAACGGCACCGGCTGGCCGTCCCAATTGGCGCGGTTGATCCGGAAGTGGATGTCGAGGGGGCCGAGCCGCAGGATGTCGGTCATGCCCGAGGGGTCGGGATTCGCGTTGCGGCCGCTGCCCACCAGGATCCGGATCCGGCGCGCCAGGACGGCGGCACTGCGGGATTTGTCGAGGAAGTCGGTGGCTCCGCAATCCAGCGCCGCGGCTTCGTTGCGCTCGGTGGTGAAGGCGGTCAGGAACACCACCGGGACGTCGAAGCCCCCGGACTTGATCTGCTGCATGACCTCGAGACCGGACAGTCCGGGCATCCGCCAGTCGAGCAGGATCAGGTCGAAGCCGCCGCTGCTGGCCAGGGTGTCCAGGCAGGCCTGGCCGTTGGCGCACTCGGTGACTTGGAACTCCTCGTCGGCCAGGTTCATCGCCAGCGATTCCCGGAACAATTCGTCGTCGTCGACCAGCAGGATTCGAATCCGCGTGGTCCCGCCGGGATCGCTCTGATCGGCGTTGTCGCTGCCGGGCGCGGCTGGCGTCGGTCGGATCGGCGACGTCATGCGAGGCCCTCCTTTTCCATGAGCTTGGTGCGTTCTGCGGTGTTGGTGTCGCGCCGCATCACGGGCGTTTGTCGCGGGTGATCGGCAAGGGGATCATTCATGGCGACCTCTCCATCAGGCTCCACTCCTCCCGGGAGTCGTTTTCTTCCCGGCCAGGTTCCGCCCACCGATGGTGGCGGCACTCGCCTTTGGCAGCTAAGCGACAGCGGTTAACCACGCTGAGGGGCAAGCGTTGCGTGCTGGCCGCCGTAGCGATGGCCGCACACGGAATTTATTGCGACCTCGTCGGTGTTCCCGTCCTTGTGGTCCCGGCCTGGGGCGGCGTGGCGCCGCCGGAGATACGATCGTAAAGCGCGGTCAACAGGGCCGGCTCGATACGGCCCGTGGGCCGAAGTCCGGCATCGACCTGAAACTGGCGCACGGCGCTCCGCGTCATCGGGCCGACCTCGCCGTCGACGCCCCCCTGGTAGTAGCCGAGCCGGGCCAGTTCGCGCTGAACGTCGCGGACGCTCCACGGGTCGCTGGTGAGGGCGGGTGGCGGCACGCTGGGCGGCGACGGCGCGGTCCTTTCGGTAAGCGGGCGCGGCTCGACGGTCGGTTTGATCGGGACCAGCGAGGTCTCGGGCCGGGCCGAAGCGGCCGATCGGTTGCCGCCGGCCGCGGGGACGGGAGGTGCTGCGACCGGACGCGGGTCGACCACGGTCGGAGCCGCAGCCAGCGGACCCGATGTCGCCGGCGCCGGCTGCGTGAGCGGCCTCTGATCCGGCGTCGATTGCGCCGGCGGCGCTGTGGTCGTGACGGCTTGGCCCGACGGACGCTGCGGCGATGCCGCATCGTCGCCCGTTGCCGGAAGCAGGCTGACCGAGCGGATCAGTGCGTCGGCGGATTGGTATTGCCGGCTGATCCAGGATTCCGCGTCCCAGCGACCACCGACCAGGCCGGCCGTTACGCCGACGGCCGCCAGTCCGACGGCGGCGACGATCCAGAAGGATCTGGCACCGGTCTTGCTGAGCCTTCCCGACCCATTGCCGGGGGGCGTTGCGCCAGCCTGGCGCCGCCATGGGCGGAAGCCGGTGTGCCGGCGCCGCGGCTCCCGGGTACGGGGATCCTCGCGCGGCAGCCCGGCGGTCTGGCTGATCCGTTCGAAATCGGACTCGCTCCACTGCGCGTCGGGCGGTGCCGCCCGGGTGCGCGCATCGTGCGGGACATTCCATTCGGACACCGGGTCGGCGTCGCCCCGCGGCCGGCGGCCGCGCTCCGCCGGCTGCCGTTCCTCTGGTTGCCGTTCCCCGCGCGGCCGCACCCGGCGCTCTGTCGCGTCGGCCTCTTCATCCATGCGGCGCGGTGGGGTCCGGTCGTCGGCCAGGACCCGCGGCGGGTCAGCGTCGCCGGCCGGCTCGAGCGTCGTCAGCGATGCTCCGCAATGGCGGCACGCCACGGCATGAGCAGCCACGCTCTCGTCGCATGCGGGACACTGCTTCGCTCCATCGGGGCCAAGCCCGCCCGCTCCCAGTCTTCGTCCGCCCATCAGCATTGATCGCCACCCTCTGGAGTTTTGGGTCTCCGATCGACAACGCGCCTTCGCGATGTCGGGACGTCCGTTCACGCGAAAGACGCTTCCGGAGCAGTCCGCATTCCGACGCCCCGACCCGAACGGCATTCACCAGAGGCCGCTCCTCCCGGCTCGACAGTCTTGTTGTTGTGATCGGTGTCGGATCTGTGTCCGCCTGCCGACCCCGGCATGTCGCTCCGGCATATCGAGGCCCGGTACGCGCTCTGCCGTCGAAGCAAGTATGGTTAATTAAAGATTAAGTTGGTTGTGATCTTGCGGTGATCGTTCGGGGTTGGAACGGGGTCGGAGGCGGCCGGAAATCGGCTGGAACAGCCGTCTGGACCGCCATCGCGGACCGAAAAACGCCATGAAATGAACACAGGCCGCTGTGACCGAGAATGTCCGGCGGCTCTCGGGCCGGTGTATCGGCCCGGCAGCCTCAGCAGTCGAGCGTGTTGATCCGCTCCCAGGCGGACAACTCGCGGGAATAGGCGTTCCATTCCTGCATCCGCAGCTTCACGAGGGCCGCCACCGCCTCGCCCCCGACCGCGCTGACCAGCCCGCGGTCCTTCTCCAGCGCCCGCAGCGCGTCCAGCAGGTTCAGCGGCAGTAGCTTGGCACCCCTTACCTTGTGGCGTTCGGCGTACATGTCCAGGTCGATACGCTTGCCGGGGTCGGCCTCGGTGGCGATGCCGTCCAGCCCGGCAGCCAGCAGCGCCGCCGGCATCAGGTAGGGGTTGGCGGCGCCGTCGGCCAGGCGCACCTCGAGGCGGCCGGCATCGGGAATGCGGACCATGTGGGTGCGGTTGTTGCCGCCATAGGTGATGGTGTTCGGCGACCAGGTCGCACCCGAGGCGGTGACCGGCGCGTTCAGCCGCTTGTAGGAATTGACGGTCGGGTTGAGCAGGGCGCAGAGCGCCGGGGCGTGCGCCATCAGCCCGCCGAGGAAGTGGTAGCCGAGGGCGGAGATGCCGAGTTCGCCCTTCGGGTCGGCGAACAGGTTCTTGCGGCCCGCCGTATTCCATAGGCTGACATGGGCGTGGCAGCCATTGCCGGTCAGATGGCTGAACGGCTTCGGCATGAAGGTGGCGCGCAGGCCGTGCTTCTCGGCGACCGACTTGACCATGTACTTGAAGAAGGCGTGGCGGTCGGCGGTGACCAGGGCGTCGTCGTATTCCCAGTTCATCTCGAACTGGCCGTTGGCGTCCTCGTGGTCGTTCTGGTACGGCCGCCACCCCAGCGCCTGCATGGCGTCGCAGATCTCGGTGATGACGTCGTAGCGGCGCATCAGTGCCTGCACGTCGTAGCAGGGCTTGCCCTGGGCGTCGTGGCCGTCGGCCACCGCATCGCCCTCGGGGGTGATCAGGAAGAACTCGCACTCCACGCCGTGCTTCAGCCGGTAGCCCTTGGCGGCGGCGTCCGCCACCACCCGCTTGAGGGTGTTGCGCGGCGCCTGCGCGACCTCCTTGCCGTCCATGTACAGGTCGGCGGCCAGCCAGCCGACGGTGGGCTTCCACGGCAGCTGGATCAGGCTGTCGGGGTCCGGCACCGCGAACAGGTCGGGATGCGCCGGCGTCATGTCGAGCCAGGCGGCGAAGCCGGCGAAGCCGGCACCATCCCGGGCCATGCCGGCGATCGCGGCGGCCGGCACCAGCTTCGCCCGCATCACTCCGAACAGGTCGACGAAGGAGATCAGGAAATAGTCGATGCCGCGCTTCTTCGCTTCGCCCGCGAGATCGATCGCCATGCCGGTGCCCCCGTCGCTAGTGGTCGGATCCGGACCCACGGCCGTGGTCCGGATCGCACCACTATCGGCCGGATGTGCCGGGTATCCAATCGGTGCCGGCGAGCGGCACCCGCGCCATCGCCGCCGCCTCGACGGTCAGCGCCACCAGGTCCTCCGGCTCCAGGTTGCGCACATCGGACTTGCCGTTGGCGCGCGCGATGGTCTGGCATTCCAGGGTCAGCACCGCCAAGTAGTTGGCCAGCCGGCGGCCGGCCTCGACCGGATCCAGCCGGGCGGCGAGTGCCGGATCCTGGGTGGTGATCCCGGCCGGGTCGGTGCCCTCGTGCCAGTCGTCATAGGCTCCCGCGGTGGTGCCGAGCGCGTTGTACTCGGCCTCCCAGCGCGGGTCGTTGTCGCCGATCGCGACCAGTGCCGCCGTGCCGATCGACACCGCGTCGGCGCCGAGTGCGAGGCACTTGGCGACGTCGGCGCCGTTGCGGATGCCGCCGGAGACCACGAGCTGCACCTTGCGGTGCATGTCGAGCTCCTGCAGCGCCGCCACCGCCGGCCGGATGGCCGCCAGGATCGGGATGCCGACATGCTCGATGAACACCTCCTGGGTGGCGGCGGTGCCGCCCTGCATGCCGTCGAGCACCACCACGTCGGCGCCCGACTTCACCGCCAGGGCCGTGTCGTAGTACGGCCGCGAGGCGCCGACCTTCACATAGATCGGCTTCTCCCAGTTGGTGATCTCGCGCAGCTCGCGGATCTTGATCTCCAGGTCGTCGGGGCCGGTCCAGTCCGGGTGCCGGCAGGCCGAGCGCTGGTCGATGCCGGCCGGCAGGGTGCGCATGGCGGCCACCCGGTCGCTGATCTTCTGTCCCAGCAGCATGCCGCCGCCGCCCGGCTTCGCGCCCTGGCCGACCACCACCTCGATGGCGTCGGCGCGCCGGAGGTCGTCGGGGTTCATGCCGTAGCGGCTGGGGAGGTACTGGTAGACCAGCTGGGTGGAGTGCCGGCGCTCCTCGTCGGTCATGCCGCCGTCGCCGGTGGTGGTCGACGTGCCCATCGCCGAGGCGCCGCGCCCGAGCGCCTCCTTGGCCTGCGCCGACAGCGATCCGAAGCTCATGCCGGCGATGGTGACCGGGATCTTCAGGTGGATCGGCTTGGAGGCGAAGCGGTCGCCGAGCACCACGTCCGTGCGGCAGGCCTCGCGGTAGCCCTCCAGCGGGTAGCGCGATATCGAGGCGCCGAGGAACAGCAGGTCGTCGAAATGCGGCAGCCGCCGCTTCGCCCCGGCACCACGGATGTCGTAGATGCCGGTGGCGGCCGCCCGGCGGATCTCCGCCAGCGTGTGGTCGTCGAAGGTCGCCGACTTGCGCGGCAGGGTGCGAGGGATGCGCGGGGGAGGGGTCATCGGATGGCATCCTGCACGGGCGGGCGGCGGGTGGGTCCCGGGTCACGCTTCGCGTGCCCGGGATGACGACAAAAGAAGAAGTGTGGTCCGCGTCCGCCCTTTTCCTCTGTCGTCATCCCGGACCGGGCCGCCGCAGGCGGAACGGAGCCGGGACCCACCCGCTGCTCCATCGCTCGCCGCTCAATACGCGCCGACATTGTCCACCTTGAAGTGATACAGCCGCCGCGCCGAGCCGTAGCGGCGGAAGCCGTCGAGCGGGACGCCGCCGTAGCCGGCGCGGTCGAGGAGGGCGCGCAGCTGGGCGCGGTGCTCGTCGCGCATCGGCTTCTCGACGCAGTCGGCTCCCAGGCTGGCGACCGTGCCGCGCACGTACAGCCGGGCCTCGTAGATCGAATCGCCGAGGGCGTCGCCGGCGTCGCCGAGCACCACCAGGGCACCCGCCTGCGCCATGAACGCCGACATGTGGCCGACCGAGCCGCCGACCACGATGTCGACGCCCTTCATCGAGATGCCGCAGCGCGCCGAGGCGTCGCCCTCGATCACCACCAGTCCGCCATGACCGCTCGCCGCCGCCGACTGGCTGGCGTCGCCGGTGACCCGGACGGTGCCGGACATGATGTTCTCGGCGAGGCCGGTGCCGGCGTTGCCCTCGACGGTGATCGAGGCGGACTTGTTCATGCCGGCGCAGTAGTAGCCGACATGGCCGCGGATGGTGACGTCGAGCGGCGCGTCGAGGCCGCAGGCCAGCGCGTGGGCGCCGTTCGGGTGCACCACCTCGAACGCTCCCGATCCGGCCTGGTGCAGGGCGCGGTTGACGTCGCGCACCGTCGCCGTGGCAAGGTCGAAGGCTGCACTGTTGCTGAGGCTCGCAGTGCTCACGCGGCCCGGCTCCCCATCCGGCTCCACGAGTAGATCTCGGCCGGCTTCGGCTCCCAGATCCGGGCGTGCTCCACCCCCGGAAGCCGGGCGATCGCCCGGAATTCCGACGACATCGCCACCCAGTCGTCGGTCTCGGCCAGCACCGCCGGCTTGCAGGCGATCGGGTCGCGCACCACGGCGAAGCCCTCGGCGGTGCCGATGGCGAAGGTGAAGAAGCCGTCGAGATCGCGCAGTGCGGCCCCGACAGCGTCCGCCAGGCTGTCGCCGCCGCGCATCCGCCAGGCCAGGTAGCCGGCGGCGACCTCGGAATCGTTCTCGGTCTGGAAGCGCTCGCCCTGCTTCTCCAGCCGCCGGCGCAGGCCGTTGTGGTTCGACAGCGAGCCGTTGTGCACCAGGCAGGTGTCGGCACCGGTGGAGAACGGATGCGAGCCGGCGGTGGTGACCGCCGACTCCGTCGCCATCCGGGTGTGGGCGATCGCGTGGGTGCCGCTGCGCCCCGGCAGGCCGAAGCGCTCGGCCACCGCGTCGGGGTCGCCGATGCCCTTGAACAGCTCGATCGAGCGGCCGACCGACAGCACGGTGACCTCCGGCGCGTTGGCGATCAGCCAGTCGCGGGCCGCCCGGCCGTCGCCCTCGGTGCGCAGCACCGCGTGGTTGGCGATCGGCGTGACCTCGACGGCGGCACCCTGCGCCGCCTGCAGCCGCTGGCCGACCGCGGCCCAGTCGATCGCCGCGTCCTCGGCCAGCAGCACCAGCTTGGCGCCGGCCTCTGGCGTGCCGTAGACCGCGAATCCCGCCGAATCCGGTCCGCGCCCGCGCATCTCGTGCAGCATCAGCGCGGTCAGCCGGCCGAGGTCGCCGGCCAGCGCCTCCGACTTCAGGTAGAGCCCGACGATCCCGCACATGGCCGCCCCGCCTCCGTTGCCCGTCAGCTATAGCCCGACGAAATTCGATCCACAAGAAACGAATTTTCCTGCCAGGAAAGTCATTCGGCGGTGGCGATGATCGAGAGGTAGCGGCAGGGGAAGGCCCGGATCTCCAGCGGGCCATGCGCCGCCTCGGCGTCGAAGAACAGCGAGTCGCCCGGCAGCAGGCGGTACTGGCGCTCGCCGTGATGGTACACGACCTCGCCCTCCAGCATGTAGATGAACTCGACCCCCGGGTGCCGGAAGATCGGGTGGGCGTCGGAGCGCTCGTCCAGGGTGATCAGGTACGGCTCCATCCGCACCTTGTTGCGCAGCGACGCGCCGAGCAGCTGGTAGAGATGCCCGGAGCGGCTGCCGCGGCGCTCGATGGTCAGGCCCTGGCCGGCCGGCACGAAGCTGGCCTCGCGCTTGCCGTCGAACTTCTCGAAGAAGGTGGCGATCGGGATGTTGAGCGCCGTCGCCAGGCCCTGCAGGGTCGCCAGCGACGGCGATGTCTGGCCCTTCTCGATCTTCGAGAGCATGCCGGCGGAGATCGAGGCGGCCCTGGCGAGGTCGGCCAGCGTCATGCCGAGGGCGGTGCGCAGGCTGCGTACCTGCGTGCCGATCCAGGACTCCAGCGGCCGCTCGACACCGCCTGGCTCGCTCACCGCGTCGTCCCTCACGGACCGGTGTAGGCCACCGCCTCGATCTCGACCTTCATGCGCGGGTCGACCAGCGCCGATACCTCGACCAGGGTCGAGGCCGGGCGGTGCTCGCCGAAGTAGTTTTGGCGGATCGGGTTGATCGAGGCCCGCTCGCTGATGTCGGTCATGAACACCTGCACCTTGACCACCTGGTCGGGACGGCCGCCGGCCTCGCGCAGGCAGGTGTCGATCGCGTCGAGCGCCACCTGGAACTGCTCGACCGTGCCCTCGGGGATCGAGCCGTCGCCGCGCATGCCCACCATTCCGGACAGCCAGATCCAGTCGCCGGCGCGCACCACATGACAGTAGTGGCTGACCGGGGTGAGCTGGCCCTTCACCATCAGGCGTTCGATCGGCATGGCGTATCCTCCGCTGCGGCTTGGTTGATCCTTCGCGCAAGCGTGGCCGGGCCGGTCGGGGCCGGCAAGCGGAAAGCTGCCGCCTGGCCGGGCGCTCCACGTCGCCGCAGCGGCGGGACAGCGGGAGCAGGCCTCCCATCGGACCGTCGATCCCCTTCCGCTCGCTCCTGTCGTCATCCCGGACGCAGCGGCGTAGCCGCGTAGATCCGGGACCCACGAAGCGACCTGCGTCGGCCGCGGCCATCGCCGCAGCAGCGGGTGGGTCCCGGGTCGCCGCTGCGCGCCGCCCGGGATGACGACAAAGGAGGGGGATGGCCGACGTGGGAGAATCGTTGCGCGAGATGGGCCGCGGTCGCTCTCAGGTGCGGTTGATCGATACCCCGCCGTCGACCAGCAGGGCGGTGCCGGTGGTGAAGCTGGAAGCGTCGGAGGCGAGGTACAGCACCGACCGGGCGATCTCCTCCGGCGTGGCGGTGCGCTTGAGGGCGTGCAGGCTCTCGACGAACGCCCAGGCCTCCGGCGTGCCGTTCATGTCGCGCGCCATCGGCGTGTCGGTGCCGCCCGGCAGGATGGCGTTCACCCGCACGCCGCGTGCGCCGAACTCGACGGCCAGCGCCTTGGTGAGGCCGATCACGCCGGCCTTGCCGGCGGCGTAGGCGGCCACGCCCGGCATGCCGGCGGTGTGGCCGACGAAGGACGCGGTGAAGATCAGCGAGCCGCCGCCCCGCGCCAGCATCGCCGGGACCTGATGCTTGGCGCCGAGGAAGGCGCTGGTCAGGTTGGCCTCGATGGCGGCCTGCCAGTCGGCGAGTGCCACGTCGGGGGTCGGGCCCATCGGGCCGAGCGCACCGGCGTTGTTGAAGCCGATGTCGAGGCCGCCGAAGCGGTCGGTCGCAGTGGCGACCAGCGCCGCGGCGAGTGCCTCGTCTCGGACGTCGCCGGCGACGTCGACCGCGGTCCCGCCCTCGGCCTCGATCTCGGCGACCACGGCGGCGAGTTCTGCGGGCCGGCGGGCGGCGACCACGACGCTCGCGCCCTCGCGGGCGAACAGCAGGGCGGTGGCCCGGCCAATCCCGGAGCTGGCGCCGGTGACGATCGCCACCTTGCCGGCGAGCACGCCTGCGGCGGGCTCACGGATGGAAACGGACATCGGTCTCTCCTGTCGTCGGTTCGGGCGTCATCCGCCCTTGACGACCATCGCCGATGCCATGCTCCGGTTCTCCCCGCGGGTTGCCGGGCAATTCGGATCCCTGAATCGAAACGGGCCGCCGGAAGGCTCCGGCGGCCCGCAGAGGTCACGCGGTCGCCGCGATCAGCTGCCGCTGGCCTCGCCGCTGATGATCTCGCCGAACAGGTCCCAGCCCTTGCCGTTGAACTTGGCCAGCTGCATCTGCTCGATCGGGAAGAAGTCCTTCGGCCCGGTGTTGATCTTGATGCCGGGTAGCAGCATGTCCAGCTGCAGGTCCTTGAGGTTGGCCGCCTGCTTCATGACGTTGGCGCGGGTCAGGTCGTCGCCGCACTGCTGCAGGACCTGCACCATCGTCTGGGCGGCGGTGTAGCCGTACACCGTGAAGGTCGATTTCTTGTCGCCGTCGGCATAGTACTTGTCCATGAACGCCGACCATTTCTTGTAGGCGGCGTCGTCCTTCCACTGCGGATCCGTCGGATCCTTGGTGTAGAAGGTCGAGATGACGCCGATGCCGTTCTCCGGACCGGCCGGGTTCATCACCGAGCCGACCGAGTTGGAGACGTTGTTCAGGAAGTGGGTCGGCTTCCAGCCGAGCTCGGCGATCTTGCGGATCGCCTGGGCGGCGAATTTCGGCGTGGTGACGTTGAAGAACACGTCGGCGCCGCTGGCCTTCAGCTTGATGATCTGCGAGTCGACCGTCGGCTCGGTGACCTCATAGCTCTCCTCGGCGACGATCATCTTGGAGGCCAGGCTGCCGAGGCCGTCCTTCATGCCCTGCAGGTAGTCCTTACCGTAGTCGTCGTTCTGGAACAGGATCGCGATCTTCGCGTTCGGCAGGTTCTTCTTGATGTAGGCGGCGTAGATCCGGCCCTCGGTCTGGTAGTTCGGCTGCCAGCCCATGGTCCACGGGAAGTTCTGCGGATCGCCCCACTTGGTGGCGCCGGTGGCGACGAACAGCTGCGGCACCTTCTCGCGGTTCATGTAGGCGTGCACGGCGGAGTTCGGCGGCGTGCCCAGCGACTGGAACATCAGCAGCACCTTGTCGCTCTCGACCAGCCGGCGGTACTGCTCCTTGGTCTTCGGCGGGCTGTAGCCGTCGTCGAGCGACAGGAAGGTGATCTTGCGGCCGTTGATCCCGCCCTCGTCGTTCACCTTGTTGAAATAGGCGGCGATGGTCTTGCCGATCTGCCCATAGGCCGAGGCCGGGCCGCTGTACGGGTTGGTGTTGCCGATCTTGATCTCGGTGTCGCTGGCGCCGGGATCGTACTTGCCGGCGGCGACGGCGGCCGCGGGCAGTGACAGACCGGCGGCGGTGAGCAGGGCGATAGCGGTTCTGCGGTTCATGGGCTCCTCCCTGGGAGACGGGTTGGCCGGCGGTTGCCTCACGCCCCGTGGTTGGTCATTCGAGCCGGCGCCGGATCTGGGTGACGGCGAGGCGGATCAGCCCGGCGGCACCCGTGGGCATGAGGTAGATGACGAGCAGGATGATCACGCCGAACAGCACGCCGGCGAGGCCGGTCGAGATGCCCTCGGCGAGGTTCGGGACGTAGAGCACGAAGGCGCCGCCGATCACCGCGCCGGGGATCCAACCGACGCCGCCGATCACCAGCCCGATCAGGAAGTACACCGACAGCAGGAAGGTGAAGCTGTCGGGGGCGACGAACTCCACGACGATGGCGCTGAGCGCGCCGGCGACCGCGGTCAGCAGCGCGCTCACCCCGAAGGTCAGGGTCTTGTAGAGGGCGGTGTTGACGCCCATCGTCGCCGCCGCGATCGGGTTGTCGCGGATCGCCATGATCGCCCGGCCGGTGCGGCTCTGCACCAGGTTGCGCGCCATCCACATGCTCAGCAGCGTCACCGCCAGGGTGACGTAGTACCACCACTGGTCGGTGCTCAGCGGCAGGTCGAAGGGGGCGGAATCCTTCAGCAGGTTGATGCCCTGCACCCCGCCGGTGAAATGCTCGAAGTGGGTGTATTTCAGCAGCTGCGGCGTCGCCACCGACAGCGCGAAGGTGGCCAGCGCCAGGTACAGGCCGCTCAGCCGCAGCGCCGGGAAGCCGAACAGGAAGCCGGCGGCGAAGCCGAAGGCGCCGGCCGCCGGCAGCGTCAGGTAGGACGACACGCCGTAGCGCTCGATCAGGATCGCCGCGGTGTAGGCGCCGATCGCGAAGAACGCACTGTGGCCGAGCGAGAACTGGCCGTTGAAGCCGGTCAGCACGTTCAGGCCGAGGATGGCGATGCCGTAGATCAGCACCAGGGTGAGCTGGAAGACCTCGAAGCTGCCCACCGTCCAGGGCAGCACCACGGCGACCGTCACCGCGGCCGCGGCCGCGGCGTTGCGCCAGCCGCCGGCGGTGAGCCCGGCGATCCGCCGCTCCGGCTCGATCGCTGCCGCCGCGACCCGGGTTTCCGCCGCCATCGCCTAGACCCTCGTCACGGTGGTTCGCCCGAACAGCCCGCTGGGCTTGACCATCAGCACGCCGATGATCAGCACCAGCGCCACCGTCAGCTTCAGCTCGCTGCCGACGAAGGGCACGTAGGTGCCGATCAGGTTCTCCATCACGCCGACGAGGAAGCCGCCGGCGACCGCGCCGGCCGGGTTGGTGATGCCGCCGACGATCGCTGCGGCGAAGCCGTAGAGCAGGATGCCCAGCATCATGTTGGGCTCCAGGAACACCACCGGGGCGATCAGGATGCCGCCGACCGCGCCGATGGCCGAGGCCATGCCCCAGCCCAGCGCGATCATCCAGCCGACCGGGATGCCGCACAGCCGGGCGGAGTCGGGGTTCTGCGCCGCCGCCCGCATCGCCAGGCCGACCGAGGTGAAGCGGAAGAACAGGAACAGCAGCGCCAGCATCAGCAGGACCACGGCGATCATGCCGACCTGGTGGTAGCTGATCAGGCCGCCGAAGGAGCCGGCCGGGAACGGGCTGGCCATCGGCTTTATGGTGAAGTCCCAGATCCAGCCCGCCGCATTGTTCAGGATGAAGAACAGCCCGAGGAAGGCGATGATGTGGCTGAGCACCGGTGCCGAATGCAGCGGCCGGAACAACACCCGCTCTATGACGACGCCGCCGGCGAAGGCGATGGCGATGGTCAGCACGAAGGCCAGCCAGTAGGGCACGCCGGCATCGATCAGGGCCCAGCAGATGAAGGTGCTGAACATCGCCATCTCGCCCTGGGCGAAGTTGAAGTGGTCGATGGCCAGGAAGATCATCACAACCGCCAGGGCGACGGCGGCATAGATCGCGCCGGTGGCGAGGCCGGAGAAGATCTGGTGCAGGAACAGCTCCATCCCGTGCCTCCTCAATAGCCGAGATAGGAGCGCCGGACCTGCTCGTCGGCGACGATGTCGCGGGCGGGCCCGCTCATCGCCACGCGGCCGGTCTCCAGCAGGTAGGCGGTGTCGGCGAGGTCGAGGGCCAGCGCCGCGTTCTGCTCGACCAGCAGCATGCTGACCCGCTCCTCCTCGTTGATCCGCCGCAGGATGCGGAACATCTCCTGCACGATCAGCGGCGCCAGGCCGAAGGACGGCTCGTCCAGTAGCATCAGCCGCGGCCGCAGCATGAGCGCCCGGGCGATCGCCAGCATCTGCTGCTCGCCGCCGCTCATGGTGCCGGCCTGCTGGTGCCGGCGCTCGCGCAGCACCGGGAAGTAGCCGTACATGCGCTCCATGTCGGCCTCGATGCCGCCGCGGTCGCGCCGGCCCATGGCGCCGAGGCGCAGGTTCTCCTCGCTTGTCAGGCGGGTGAAGGTGCCGCGGCCCTCGGGCACGTGGGCGACGCCGCGCCGCGCCACCGCCTCGGTGGCGAGGCCGGCGATCGGCTCGCCGGCGAGGCTGATCCGGCCGGCGGTGCGCACCATGCCGCAGACCGCCCGCAGGGTCGTCGTCTTGCCGGCGCCGTTGGCGCCGAGGATCGTGGTGATGCCGCCCTCGGGCAGCGCGAAGCTGATGCCGTGCAGCACCTTGGTCTGGCCGTAGAAGGCGCAGAGGTCGTCGACCTGCAGCAGGTCCGCCATGTCAGTGTGCCCCCGCCGCGTGCCCGGGGCCGAGGTAGGCCTCGATCACCTGTGGGTCGCGCTGGACCTCGGCCGGGGTGCCCTCGGCGATCTTGCGGCCGAAGTTCAGCACGACGACCTGGTCGGAGACGCTCATCACCAAGCTCATGTGATGCTCGACCAGCAGGATGGTGATTCGGCGGTCGTCGCGGATCCGCCGGACCACGTCCTTGAATTCCTCGACCTCGTCGTGGTTGAGGCCGCCGGCCGGCTCGTCGAGCATCAGCAGGCTCGGCCGCGACGACAGGGCCCGCGCCAGCTCCACCCGCTTCTGGGTGCCGAACGGCAGGGCGCCCACCGGCTCGGCGGCGAGGCCGGCCAGCCGCAGCTCCGCCAGCAGCGCCATCGCCTCGTCCCGCAGCGTGGCCTCGCGGCGGCGCACTCCCGTCAGCCGCAGCGCGTCGCCGATGAAATTACCGGCGGTGCGGGCGTGGGCGCCGATCATCACGTTGTCGAGCACCGACAGCTTGGCGAACAGTGCCAGGTTCTGGAAGGTGCGGCCGAGGCCGGCGCGGCTGATGCCGTGCACCGGGCTCTCCAGGATCGACCGGCCGTCGACCCGGATGCTGCCGGACTCGACCTGATAGATCCGGCTGATGCAGTTGAACAGCGTGGTCTTGCCGGCGCCGTTCGGGCCGATCAGTCCGGCGATGGCGCCGCGCGGGACGCCGAAGCTGACGCCGTCGAGGGCGACGATGCCGCCGAACGTGACCCGCACGTTCTCGACCTCGAGAAGCGGGAGCATCGCCGCCGTCATCGCTGGTCGCGCTGCTGTCGTGCGGTCCCGCCGGGCCGGACACGCCCGTTCCTGCAGACCATGCATTCCTCCCTGATCCACGGGCGATCGTTGTGGTGCCGCCGTCTCGGATCGGCCCCGCCGGGTTCATCGCGGCGGAGCTTCCGGGCAGTTTGACCGGGTCGCGGACGCTGTCAAACAAAATGAAATTATTTTCCGTATAACGGAATTAGACGGGTGTGGGCGCGCTCGCCCGCGGCTCGGCCGGCACTGCGAACAGGTCGCGCCGGATGCGCTCCGCCATTTCCGCCAGGGCGGGGCCGAGCCGCCGCTCGAGCACCGTGCGGGTCAGCCGGTGGCTGGCGCCGCCGCAGTTGAAGGCCAATACCTGCGAGCCGCCGTCCAGGGCGACCGCCACCCCGGCCGAGGAGATGCCGTGGTGCCAGGCGCCGGCCGACAGGCAGAAGCCGAGGGACCGGTACTGCCGGAGCGCCTCATCGAGCTCGCGCCGGGTGTCGTCCCAGCCGTCCGGGTCGGCCTCGCGCAGCCGGCGCAGCGCGACCTCGCGCTCGCGGTCGGGAAGGCTGGAGACGTAGGCCCGGCCCATGGAGGTGAGGGCGATCGGCACCCGCGAGCCGACGCCGAGACGCAGGATCATCGGCCCCGCACCGTGGCAGACCTCGACATAGATCATGCTCAGCCGGTCGGGCACGCCCATCGCGATCGCGCAGTCGGCCGCACTCGCCAGTGCCTGCATGTGCGGCCGGGCGGCTTCGCGGACCCCCGACGCCGCCAGCCGGTGGTAGCCCAGCGCCAGGACGCCGGCGCCGAGCTCGTATTTCTCATAGCGCGGCAGGTAGCGCAGGTAGCCGAGCGCGGTCAGCGTCTGGGTGAGGCGGGAGATCGTGGAGCGCGGGATCGCCGTGCGCTCGGCGATCTCGCCGTTGCCGAGCATCCCGTCGTCCGGCCCGAAGGCGCGGAGTACCTCGAGACCGCGGGCCAGGACGGTGACGAAGCCCGGCTCGCCCGCGCTGCCGGCCCGCCAGTCCTCGACCGACGCGATCCGCGGGCGCTTCGGCGGCCGGGCCACGGCGCGGCCTAAAGCCGTCTTGCGGGCGGGCGGGCCGCCGTTCCAAAGCCGTTGTCCGGGTGGCGATGTGCGGTCATGCGCACCTCGTTCTCCGTTGGTCCGCGACGCGGCGGACGACAAAGCTTACGACCTCCGGTGGCGGATGGATACAAGCCAGCGTTTCACGCGGCGTTGCTACTTCGGTCCAGCGCAGAAGCGGTCGAGCCAGTCGCCGCCGGGATCGCGCTCGTCGCCGGACGGCAACGGCGCCTTCGGGTCGCGGGCCCAGGCGGCGATGTCGGCCACCACTCGGCCGCCGGCGAGATCGCGGAACAGCATGTGATAGCCGTTCGGGTACAGCACGACCCGGAACCGACCGGCATCCGCCGGCCGGCTGCGCAGCTTGCCGAGTGCGGCGCAGGTCGGGCGCTTCGGCACCAGCTCGTCGCGGCCGCCATACAGCACCAGCAGCGGCCCGCGCACGTCGGCTGCTGCATCCTGGGCGGCATCCATCAGGTCGACCAGCCCATGGATCGCATCGACCCGCGGGTTCTTGACGAACAGCGGATCGCGACCGAGGCGGCGCAGCATCTCGATGTTGTCGGACGGCTTGAACGGCAACCCGCGTGGATTCAGCGGCAGCCATGGGATCGTGTGGGCGGCGAGGTCCAGGGTCCAGGCCTGGTATGCCGGCATCCACCGCCGCCCCCAGACGGCCGGGGCCGAGAGGATCGCCCCGTCCGCGGCACCGGCCCCGGTCATCGCCAGCATGGCGACGGCAGCGCCCATGCTCTCGCCCATCAGGTAGACCGGGCGGCCGGGCAGTTCGGCGCGGACAAGGGCGACCAGGGCCCGGGCGTCGGCGCGCATCCGCTCGATGCCGTGCCAGCGGCCCCAGCGGCCGGCCCGGCCGAAGCCGCGCTGGTCGGCGGCGAACACCGCCACGCCGGTCTGCGCCATGGTCGGGCCGAACTCGGCGAAGGCGTTGCTGTAGTCGCCGAAGCCGTGCAGCGCGACCACGGCGGCGGCGGTCTCGCCCGGTGGCCGCCACACCTGCAGCGGCAGCCGCATGCCGTCGTCCATCAGCGCCCAGCGGTCGTCGACCAGCCAGGGCCGCCGGTCGGCCGGGCCGGCCTCGATCACCAGCGGCGCGCAGGCACCGAGCGCCAGCATCAGCAGGAGGGCGAGCAGGGACGGGATGCGGCGCCGTTCAGGCGGCATGCGTGCCCGGGGCGGGGCCGGCGAACAGGGGCGTGGACACGGTCATCGGCCGTCGGATCCTTGCGGTCGGCGCGGCCCTGGGTATCATCCGGGGGCGGGCTGGACAAGCCGCCCGGGCTCCCGCATATGGGGGTCCGCGCCGGCCGGTCCAGCCGGCGCGCGAACCGGGGGAGGGTGGAATGGCCCAGCCGTACGAGACCATCGAGGTCACCTCGCACACCGTCGCCTGCGACGGCGGCGGCGGCGCTCTCGGCCATCCCCGCGTGTTCCTGGAGATCCCGCACGACGCGCACGAGGTGATCTGCCCGTACTGTTCGCGCAGCTATGTGCTGGTGGCGCCGGGCGAGGACCACCGCGCGGCCTGAGCGCCGATTCGGCGACGCGTCATGATCCCGGCCTGAGGGGCTGATCGAAGGACAGGGTCAGCATCAGCATGTTCACGGTCTCGCCGTCCTCGGACAGCGGCAGATGCACCGACGAGAAATGCTGGAACTCCTTGCCGACGAATTCCAGGTCGCCGCTGTGGAACACCGGCTCGCGCCGGTCGACCGCGCGCGAGTAGGCGCGGGCATATCCGTCCAGCATCGTGCCCTCGTAGATCTCGTCGAACCAACGTCCGGTGACGTCGCGGCCGAGGCGTTCGGCGATCCGCGAGCCGATGAGGCGCCAGCGGAACCGCCGCGGCGCCTCGCTGACGTCGACCAGGCTGACCTGGCCGAGCCACGGCCGCAGGTCCTCGACCGGGAAGTCGGAGCGCGCCGGCAGCCGCCGCCCGGCCCGCTTGTCCTGCCACAGGCGCAGCAGCGACGTGATGCGCTGGTCGTCGGGAAACCCGCCGGGCGTCTCCTCGAGACGCAGCTTTACCGTCCACTGCGGGACTGCGGCACTCGGCATCGACGTCCAGCTCCGGCTGCCCGAAGCGGGCGACCCGCAAAAATTTACGGCAAACCGCCCGGATTGTCTTTCGCGGCGTCCGGCGCTATCCGGCCCACCGCCTGAAGATCAGGGTCGCGTTCACGCCGCCGAAGCCGAAGGCGTTCGACATCGCGTAGTCGACCTGCAGCCGGCGGCCGGGCGGGCCAATCAGGTCGAGGCCGGCGGCGGCTTCGTCGGGCTCCTCCAGGTTGAGGGTCGCCGGCAGCCGGCCGCTGCGCAGTGCCTGGATGGAAAACACCGCCTCCAGCCCGCCGGCGGCGCCCAGCAGATGCCCGGTCGCCGATTTGGTCGACGAGATCGCCGGTCCGCCGCCGGTGCCGAACACCGTGCGGATTGCCGCCAGCTCGCCGGCGTCGCCGACCGGGGTGGACGTGGCATGGGCGTTCAGGTAGCCGATCGCCCCCGGCTCCAGGCCGGCCGCCGCCAGCGCCTGCCGCATGGCGCGGGCCGCACCCTCGCCGTCCTCGGGTCCCGAGGTCATGTGGTAGGCGTCTGCCGTGGTGCCGTAGCCGACCAGTTCGGCCAGCGGCACGGCACCGCGCAGCAGCGCGTGCTCCAGCGCCTCGATCACCAGAACGCCGGCACCCTCGCCCATGACGAAGCCGTCGCGGCCCCGGTCGAACGGCCGCGACGCCGCCGCCGGCCGGTCGTTGAAGCCGGTCGACAGCGCGCGGGCGGCGGCGAAGGCGCCCAGGCTGACCGTGTCGATGCAGGCCTCGGCACCGCCGCACACCGCGATGTCGACCTCGCCGGCGCGGATCATCCGTGCGGCGTCGCCGATCGCCTGGGCGCTGGCGGCGCAGGCCGTGACCGGGGTGCCGATCGGGCCCTTGAAGCCATGCACGATCGACACCTGTCCGGCCGCCAGGTTGGCCAGGAAAGACGGCACGGTGAAGGGCGACAGCCGCCGGGTGCCGCGCTCGGCGACGGTGCGGGCCGCCTCCATCATCGCCGGGAAGCCGCCGACGCCGGAGGCGATCACCGTGGCGGTGCGGCCCTGCGCCGTCGGATCCTGCGGCCGCCAGCCGGCCTGCCCGACGGCCTCCCGGGCTGCCACCATGGCGAAGCGGATGAACCGGTCCATCTTCTTCAGGTCCTTCGGCGCGATCGCGATCTCCGGGTCGAAGCCGGCCGGGTCGTCGGCCTTGTCCGGCACCACGCCGGCGACCCGCGCCGGCAGGTCGGCGGCGACCGCATCGGGCAGCCGGACCAGCCCGGAATGCCCCAGGATCAACCGGTTCCACACCGGCTCGACACCGACGCCGAGCGGCGCCACCACCCCGAGCCCCGTCACCACCACGCGTCGCGTCATGCCCCCGGCTCCCTTGCCGCCATCCGATGCCGAGGACAAATATGTATATGCACAGTTTATTGCAAGGACGGCTTTCGCCGGCGCGCTCAGTCGTCGCCCGGCGATGCCTCGCGGGCCGCCAGGCGCAGCCGCTCGAGCGCGCCGCAGATGTCGTCGAGCCCGTCGGGGCCGAGGGCCGCCACCAGCCGGCTGTGCGCCTCCTCCCACAGCGGCTCGACTGAGGCGACCAGCCGCCGGCCGGCGTCGGTGACCGTGAAGCGCTTGGCCCGGCTGCCGGCCGGCCGTGCCGAGACGATCAGGCCGTCGCGCTCCAGCAGCTTGAGGTTCCGCACCAGGGTCGAGCGGTCGATCACCAGCATCTCGGACAGCTCGGCCATGCCGGCCTCCGGGTACAGCGACAGCGCGCCGAGCAGATGCACCTGGGTCGGCTGCAGGCCGAGCGGTCGCAGGGTCGCGGCATACACCCGGCCGACGGCGCGCGCCGTCATGGCCGCCTGCCGGGCGAGGCACTCCTTCTCCATCCGCTGCAAGCAGGTACTCATGGCCCGACCGTCACCCTCAAGCCGTCCATGGATTGATCACGTCGATGCCGCAGTCGGCAAAATCGGTAACGTTTCGGGTTGCGACTGCCATGCCCCGGGCGAGAGCGACGGCGGCGATCTGAGCATCGGCGGAGGCGATCGGCCGTCCCGCGCGACGCCGCCGCGCGGCGATCTCGGCGAATGCCGATGCGGCACCTCGATCCAACGGCAGAACGTGGCCGTCGAACTCGACGTCGAACACATGGTCTGCCTGCTCTTGCATGGCGCGCTTCCGCCTGCCGTCGTCGAGCAATGCGATGCCGAAGCGAATCTCCGCTTCGGTGATCACGGTCGTGTACAGCCGCGATCGGGGGATCGGATTCATCCACGACGAGATCCGTTCGGCATCAGGGGACAGCGGGCTCCCGATCAATGGAGACAAGACGTTGGTGTCGAGGACGATCACGCGGCGTCCGGCGTGACCGCGGCGCCGCTGGTGAAGTCCGGCGGATCCCGCGGCAGGTCGCGCTCGGGAAGTTGAAGCTCGATGTCGCCGAACGGCGCGAAGCGCGCGCGGATCGCATCCGCCAACCCGGCCCGGGGTTCGTCCTCGCGAACCAGAGCCGCCCGGAGAATCCGTCTGGTTTCCTCTTCCATCGAGCGGCCGTTGGCGGCGGCCCGCAGACGAAGTCGATTCTTCAGGTCGTCGTCGAGGTTGCGGATGGTGAGCATCGCCATGTCTTCAATCTAGGCGACGAATGCATTGCATGCAACGCCGTCACGACCGCGCCCGGTTGGCGTGGGCCGGGCGCGGGTCGGGGCCGGTGTAGCGGGCGCGCGGTCGGATCAGGGTGCCCGTGCCGAGCTGCTCGGCGGCGTGCGCCAGCCAGCCGACCGAGCGGCCGATCGCGAAGATCCCGATCGCCCGGTCGGCGTCGAGGCTCCAGTTGGCGGCGAGGGTGGCGAGGCCGAAGTCGAGGTTCGGCCGTAGCCCGGTCGCCTCGAAGCCGGCCTCGGCGGCGGCCTCGGCGACCGTGAGCAGCGGCTGCGGACCGGTCGCGGCTTGGACCGCGGCGACGATCGCCGCCGCGCGCGGATCGCCGGCCGGGTACAGCCGATGGCCGAAGCCGGGCAGGGCCTCGCCGCGGCGCAGCCGGTCGGTAACCGCCGCACGGCCGTCGCCGAGACGCACGGCGTCCTGCAGCATCGCCAGCACCTGCGGGGTCATGCCGCCGTGCCGCGGGCCCTCGAGTGTCGCCAGCCCGGCGATCACCGCAGCGTAGGGCGTGGTGCGGGTCGAGGCCGCCACCCGGACCGCGAAGGTCGAGGCGTTCAACTCGTGATCGGCGCACAGCACCAGCGCGGTGCGGATCGCCTCGGCCGCCGCCGGGACGCCCCAAGCGGTCGCCAGCGCCCGGTGTGCCGGCCCGGCGGGTGCCGCTCCGTCGGACCAGACGGACACCAGGTGGCCGACGATGCGGGCACCGGTGCGGGCCAGCGCCGCAGGGGTGCGGGCATAGGCCGCCATGTCGGTACGGCCGGCGACCGCGAGCCGGGCGATGGCGCCGGCGATGCCGGGGGCGATCGGCGGCTGCGGCTCGATCCCGATCCCGTCGAAGGGATCCTCGTCGACCTCCCAGAGCAGGCCGGCGACCGTCTCCAGGCTGGCGCCGGCGGCCAGCGCCACGGCGTCGCGGCCGCGGTAGTACAGCCGGCCGCCGTCGATCAGGGTGATGGCGCTGTCGAGCAGCGGCGTCCCGAAGTCGAGAACCCGCTCGGGCTGGCCGCCGCCGTCGCCGGCACTGCGCAGCCGGCGGATGTCGGCGGCGGCGTACAGCCGCTTGCGCGAGCCGTGCTGAGCGCGCGATTCCAGCAAGCCGCGGCTGACATAGGCGTAGAGCGTGGCGCGGCTGACGTTCAGCTCGGCCGCCGCCTCGGCGGCGGAGATCCAGGCGCGGGTGTCGGACATGCGTCGGCCGCATCAACGTTGATCAAGGTTGATGATGCTGGCATGCCGGCGGTCCCGGGGATAGCCGGAGCAACACTTCAATCATCATTGAAATGTCATTTTTCCGAACGCCCGCGACGCTCTACGTTCGGCGAGAGTCGTCGGGTCGAAAGGACTGCTGGAATGACCGTGCGCGTCGCGATCAACGGCTTCGGCCGAATGGGCCGGCTCGGCTTGCGGGCCGGCTTCGGCAACCCGGATTTCCGGGTCGTGGCGGTCAACGAGATCGCCGGCGACGCGGCGACCGCCGCCCATCTTCTCGAGTTCGACAGCGTCCATGGGCGCTGGGCCACCCCGGTCTCCGGCGATGGCGGCGACCTCGTGGTCGCGGGGCAGCGCCTCGCCTTAACCTCGCACCGGCGTCCGGCCGACCTGCCCTGGACCGGCGACGACGTCGACATCGTGCTGGAGTGCTCGGGCAAGTTCAGGACCATCGAGAGCCTGCGGCCATATTTCGAGCGCGGCATCGCCAAGGTGGTGGTGTCGGCGCCGGTCAAGGACGAGGCGGCGCTGAATGTCGTCATGGGGGTGAACGACCGGCTCTACGACCCGGCGCTGCACGACGTGATCACCGCGGCGTCCTGCACCACCAACTGCCTCGCCCCGGTGGTCAAGGTGCTGCACGAGGGCATCGGCATCCGGCACGGCAGCATGACCACGATCCATGACGTCACCAACACCCAGGTGCTGGTCGACGCGCCGCTGAAGGACCTGCGGCGCTCGCGGTCGGCGCTGAATTCGCTGATCCCGACCACCACCGGCTCGGCCACCGCGATCGGGCTGATCTATCCGGAACTGAAGGGCAAGCTGAACGGCCATGCGGTGCGCGTGCCGCTGCTGAACGCGTCGCTGACCGACTGCGTGTTCGAGGTCGAGCGCGACACCACGGTCGTGGAGGTCAACCGGCTGTTCGCGGCGGCGGCGGAAGGGCCGCTGAAGGGGATCCTCGGCTACGAGGAGCGGCCGCTGGTGTCGGTCGACTACCTGAACGACCCGCGCTCCGCCATCGTCGATGCGCCGTCGACCATGGTGGTCGATCGCCGCATGGTGAAGGTCTACGCCTGGTACGACAACGAGTGGGGCTATGTGAACCGGATGATGGAGCTCACCGCCCGGATCGCCCGGTCGCTCGAGTAGTCGAGGGGTCGACGGCACATGACCAACGCCCGGGACTACGCGATCGTCACCGCCGCCTACTGGGCGTTCACGCTCACCGACGGCGCGCTGCGCATGCTGGTGCTGCTCCACTTCCACCGGCTCGGCTACGCGCCGCTCGACATCGCCGTGCTGTTCCTGCTGTACGAGGCGATGGGGGTGGCCACCAACTTCCTCGGCGGCTGGATCGGCGCCCGCTTCGGCCTGCGGATCACCCTGTTCACAGGTCTGGCGGCGCAGGTCGCGGCACTGGTCATGCTGTCGCTGACCGATCCCGCCTGGACCGCCGCGGTGTCAGTCGCCTATGTGATGCTGGCGCAGGCGCTCTCCGGGATCGCCAAGGACCTCACCAAGATGAGCTCCAAGTCGGCGGTCAAGCTGGTGGTCGACGCCGGCGACCAGGGCGGGCTGTTCAGGTGGGTCGCCGTGCTGACCGGCTCGAAGAACGCGCTCAAGGGCGTCGGCTTCCTGCTCGGCGGCGTGCTGCTGCAGCATCTCGGCTTCGAGTGGGCGTTGTGGTCGATGGCGGCGGCGCTGGCGGCGGTGCTGGCGGCCTCGCTGACCCTGGTGCGCGCCGACCTCGGGCGCGCCAAGGGCAGGATCAAGGCCCGCGAGCTGTTTTCCAAGACCCGCGAGATCAACCTGCTGTCGGCGGCGCGGATCTTCCTGTTCGCATCGCGTGACGTCTGGTTCGTCGTCGCCGTGCCGATCTTCCTGTACGACCGGCTGGGCTGGAGCTTCGACGAGGTCGGCGGCTTCATGGCGGCCTGGGTGATCGGCTACGGCATCGTCCAGGCGGCCGCACCCGGCCTGCTCGGCCGCGGTGCGGCCGGGCGCGGCGCCGGGCTCGCCAAGCTGTGGGGCGTCGTCCTGATGCTGCTGCCCGCAGCACTCGCCGTCGGCCTCTCGCCGCAGTTCATGGACTGGCTCGCCGCGGCGACCGGTGCCGCCCTGCCGGCCGCCTACCCCTCGGCGGTGCTGGTCGGCGGGCTGCTGGCGTTCGGCGTCGTGTTCGCGCTGAACTCCTCGGTGCACTCCTACCTGATCGTCGCCTACTCCGACGCCGACAAGGTCGCGCTGAACGTCGGCTTCTACTACATGGCGAACGCCGTCGGCCGGTTCGGCGGGACGCTGCTGTCCGGGCTGCTGTACCAGGTGGCTGGATTGGCCGGGACGCTGTGGGCGTCGGCCGGGCTGCTGGCGCTGACCGTGCTGATCACGCTGTTCCTGCGCTCGACGCTACACTCCGGCGCGAAGCCCGATCGCGACCTGCTCGAGGGCGGCGCCGACGCCTCCTGACCGGGCGCCACCGGCCCGCCAGACCGCGCTGGTGAGGGACCGGCGGCGCGGGCTGCGGCTTCGCCGGCTTCAGCGATTGACCGGGATCAAGGCGCCGATCGCCATCGGTGTCAGCCTGCGCCGGTCCCGGGCGCCGGTCCCGGGCAACCAGCGGAGGCGGGCCCTGCGGCCCGGAGCAGGCGGATGATCAAGGACGTCACGGTCTATCTGGACGGCAGCGCGGCCGACGAGGCCCGCATCGAGCATGCGGCCGCGGTGTGCGCCCGGTTCGACGCGCATCTGACGGCGCTGTTCCTCAACGCGCTTCCGAGCATCGTGGTGGCGGCGGATGCCGGCGCGCCGGCGATGATCGATTGGCAGATGCAGGAAGAGGCGATCGCGAGCGGCGACGCCGCGCAGAGCCGGCTGGCCGAGCGTCTCGCCCGGGCGGCACCGCGCACCGAGTTCCGCCGCCGGGACCTGTATTCCGGCCGGTTCGGCGATGCCGTCGCCGGCCTTGGCCGCACAGGCGACATCACGGTGGTATCGCAGCCCTATGGCGACGGCGCCGCCGAACTCGATCCGGATGTGGTGGAGGGTGCGCTGTTCGGCTCGGGGCGCGGTGCGCTGATCGTGCCGCGCACCGGTGCCGTGCCGGCCGAGTTCCGCGACATCGTGATCGGCTGGCGCAATTCGCGCGAGGCGGCGCGGGCGGTTGCCGAGGCCATGCCGTTCCTGCGCCGCGCCCGGCGGGTCCTGATCACCATGGTCGACGAGCAACGGGCGCCGGCCGAGGATGGCCTGGAACCGGCCGCCGACATCGCCCGGCACCTCGACCGCCACGGCGTGTCCGTGGAGATCCGGCACCTCTCGCGCTGGGACCGGCCCGGGGAGGGCTTGATCAACGAGGCGGGGCCGCTCGGCGCCGACATGATCGTGGCGGGGGCCTACGGGCATTCGCGGCTGCGCGAATGGGTGATGGGCGGCACCACGCGCGACCTGCTGACGGACTGCCCGGTTCCCCTGCTGATGGCGCACTGAGGTTGGAAGGCGAGGACGGCCGGCGGGCGACCCGCGCCGGCCGTCGGATTGCTTACCCGGCGCCCGCGGCCTCGGCGGCGGCGACATGGCGCTTCACGGCGACGAAGCTGTCCGGGGTGACCGAGATCGAGTCGATGCCGCAGCCGACCAGGAATTCGGCGAAGGCCGGATGGTCGCTGGGCGCCTGGCCGCACAGCCCGACCTTGGCGCCGGCCTTGTGGGCCTCGGCGATGACGTTGCGGATCATCCACTTCACCGCCTCGTCCTGCTCGTCGAACAACTCGGCCAGCTCGGCGGAGTCGCGGTCGACGCCGAGTGTCAGCTGCGTGAGGTCGTTGCTGCCGATCGAGAAGCCGTCGAAGCGCTGCGCGAAGGCGGCGGCGAGGATCACGTTGGAGGGGATCTCGCACATCACGTAGACCTCGAGCCCGTTCCCGCCGCGCGCGAGGCCGTTCTCCGCCATCACCTCGAGCACCCGGTCGGCCTCCTTGGCCGAGCGGCAGAACGGGATCATGACGACCACGTTGGTGAAGCCCATGACCTCGCGGAGCCGCTTGATGGCCCGGCACTCCAGGGCGAAGCCCTCGCGGTAGCGCGGCGAGTAGTAGCGCGAGGCGCCGCGGAACCCGATCATCGGGTTCTCCTCCTCAGGCTCGAAGGCGGCACCGCCCAGCAGGTTGGCGTATTCGTTGGTCTTGAAGTCGCTCATCCTGACGATCACCGGAGCCGGATGGCAGGCGGCGGCGATGCGCGCCAGGCCGAGGGCCAGGCGATCGACGAAGTATTCCCGCTTGTCGGCGTATCCGGCGGTCAGCGCGGCGATCGTCCGCTTCGCATCCTCGTCGCGCAGCGTATCGAAATGCACGAGCGCCATCGGGTGCACCCGGACCTGGTTGGCGATCACGAACTCCATGCGCGCCAGGCCGACGCCGTCGGCCGGCAGCCGCCACCAGCGGAAGGCGGCGGCCGGGTTGGCGAGGTTGAGCATCACCTTGGTGCGGGTGGCGGGGATGCCGGCGAGGTCGAGCGGCTGCTTCTCGAATTCGGCGATGCCTTCGTAGACGAAGCCCCGGTCGCCTTCGGCGCAGGACACCGTCACCTCCTGCCCGTCGTGCAGCACATGGGTGGCGTCGCCGGTCCCGACGATAGCCGGCAGGCCGAGTTCGCGGCTGACGATCGCGGCGTGAGAGGTACGGCCGCCGTGGTCGGTGACGATCGCCGCGGCCCGCTTCATGATCGGGACCCAGTCGGGGTCGGTGGTGCGGGTGACCAGGACCGAGCCGTCGACGAAGCGGGCGATATCCCTGGCGTCGTCGATGACGCAGACCCGGCCGGCGACCACGGCGTCGCCGATGCTGAAGCCGGTCGCCAGCGTGCGGCCCCTGGTCCCGATCCGGTAGGTCGAGAGCCCCTCGCTGCCGCGCCGCGATTGCACGGTTTCCGGCCGGGCCTGGACGATGAACAGCTCCCCCGTCTCGCCGTCCCGGGCCCACTCGATGTCCATCGGCTGGCCGTAATGGCTCTCGATCGCGCAGGCCCAGCGCGCCAGGGCGAGGATCTCCGGGTCGGCGAGAACGAACGCGACACGCTCGGCCTTCGATGTCGGCACGTTGCGGGTCGGCCGGCCGTCACCCGGGTCACCTTCGCCGGCGTAGATGAGCTTGAGCGCCTTCGCACCGAGCGACTTCGCGACGATGGGGCTGAGCGCCGGGTCCGCCAGCAGCGGCTTGAACACCTGGTACTCGTCCGGATCGACGGAGCCCTGCACGACGTTCTCGCCGAGGCCCCAGGCAGCGTCGATCAGCACCACCTTGTCGAAGCCGGTCTCGGTGTCGATCGAGAACATCACGCCGGCGCCGCCGAGGTCGGAGCGCACCATGCGCTGCACGCCGACCGACAGCGCCACCTTGAGGTGATCGAAGCCCTTGGCCCGCCGGTAGCTGATGGCACGGTCGGTGAACAGCGAGGCGTAGCAGCGCCGGCAGGCATCGAGCAGCGCCTGCTCGCCGCGGATGTTCAGGAAGCTCTCCTGCTGGCCAGCGAAGCTGGCGTCCGGCAGGTCCTCGGCGGTGGCGCTCGAGCGCACCGCGACCGCGATCCCGCTGCCGCCACCCAACTCGCGATAGGCGTCGCGGATCGCGCCGGCGAGATCGTCCGGCCAGTCGCCAGCCAGGAATGCCCGGCGGATCGTGAGCCCGGCCTCCGCCAGCGGCAGCCTTCCCGCGTCGAGGTCGCGAAGCGTCGCGGCGAGGACGCCGTGCAGGCGATTGTGCTCCATGAACCGCCAGTATCCCTCCGCCGTGGTCGCGAATCCCGGCGGCACCCGGACGCCGGCGGCGGACAGCCCGCCGATCAATTCGCCGAGCGAGGCGTTCTTGCCGCCGACACGGGCGATGTCGCCGCGGCGCAGGCTCTCGAACCGGAGGATCAACTCGGCCATTGCGGGACTCCTTGCTGTTCCACCGGAGGCGGCATCCCACTGTGCGGGCGCTATCGCTGGTCCGCGTTGATCGAGGTCAAGCCACCGGCTCGACCCCTGTGTGATCGGGGTGGACTATTGCTGCACAAAGCGGAACAATTTCCGGGTCATGCGGGGAACGCGGGCCACGTGCCCGTGTTGCTGTTCGGAGGGGGCGGCGCGCGCCTCGGCAATGGGATAGGAGGGGGAGGGTGGAATGCGTCAGCCCGGCCAGCGGGCAGGTTCCCGACAAGCGGACGATCCTGGTCGTCGACGACGAAGTGCTCGCGCGCCTGATGCTGGCGGACGAACTGCGTGACCAGGGCTGGACGGTCATCGAGGCGGCGAGCGCGGATGAAGCGTTGCGGGTGCTGGAGGGCGGGGTGTCGATCGACCTGGTGATCACCGACATCCGCATGCCGGGCAGTCTCGACGGCCTCGCCCTCGCCCGCCGGGTGCGGTCCGACTTCGCCGGCATCCACGTGGTCATCATATCCGGCGAACGCCCGACGGCGGCGGTGAAGGCGGCATCCGATGGGTTCTTCGAGAAGCCGTACAGCGTCGACCGGCTCCTCGCCCGCGTGTCCGCCCTGTTGCGCTGACGCAGGGGTTCCGCCGGCGGAACCGTCCGGTACCTGCGCGGTTGCGACCGCATGAGCGCGACATCCGAGAAGAACGGCCTCGCCATCCTCGTCGTCGACGGCGACGTTCTCGTCCGGCTGACGATCGCCGAGTATCTGCGCGACTGCGGCTTCACCGTGCTCGAGGCCGCCAGCGGCGAGGAGGCGCTGGTGGTGCTGCAGGCGGACCGGCCGGTCGACGTCGTGTTCAGCGAGATCGAGCTGCCCGGACCGACCGACGGCTTCACCCTGTCGGCCTGGGTGCGCCAGCACCGGCCCGCCACCAAGATGATCCTGACCGGGACCGTGAAGCGCGCGGCCCACACCGCCGCCGGCCTGTGCAACGACGACGGCCCGCTGCCCAAACCTTACGAGCCGCAGATCGTGCTGGAGCGGATCCGCCGCCTCACCGGCCGCGCCGGGGAGTAGGCGCCGCCGCCTTGCGGCTACGGGCCGGCGCGCGGCCGGAAGGCGTCCCAGGCGACATCGTTCGCCGCATAGATCACGGTGTCCACCGCGAAGGCGCCGGCCACGAAGCCGAGCGAGGGCAGCAGGCTGCCGGAGAAGGCATAGGACAGGGCGAGGTTGCGGACGCTGGTGAGGGCCTGGTAGCCGAGCGTCTTGGCAGCCAGGGCCTGCGCGGTGCCGGCCTCCGGCGGCGGCCCATAAGCATCCCATACCAGCTCGTAGGGGTAGTAGAGCGCCGCCGCCGTCGCGGTGTTGGCGACCAGGAACACCGCGCCGGTGCCGGCGCCGGTCGCGAAGATGACGCCGAACAGCAGGGCGTCCGCGAGGTTCGCCGCGGTCTGGAAGGTCAGGGTCTTGTAGGCCGCGCGTTCCCATTCCGGAAGCGGCGGGGGTGTAGCTTCCGGTCCGGCCGCCTCCGCCTTCGCCGCTGCCGCGGTGGCCAGGAGGAGTGCGGCGACCGTCGCAGCGGGTTTCGTCAGGCGGGCCATCGTCGTGCTCCTCCCGGGGGCCAGCGTCGGACTGGTCAAGATCCACATTCCGGCTACACGGCCGCCGTCACGGAAAATGCGGCGTAGCCCGTGCCGCCGCTATCCCTGGCCGCCCTCGGCCGGCATCCCGGACTCCAGCGCGCCGGCGACGATCTCCGCAACCTCGTCGGCGGTGAGCCCGACCGACCGCTCCTCCGGCGTCTCCTGGCCGAGCGAGGTGGCGGTGACCAGCCGGTAGATGTCGGCGGCCCCGAGGAACAGCTTCGGGTCCAGGCCGACGTCGGCGACGGTGCGGGCGACCTCCTCCATCTCGCCGACCCAGCGATAGGCCTTCGGCGCCATGTCGGGCAGGGCGCGCTCGAAGCGGTCGCTCAGCATGCGCTGGCTGGCCGCCATCTCCGCCGCCAGCTCGCGGTCGATGCCGTAGGCCTTGGCCGCTGCGAGCGACACCGTGGCGATGGCGGTCAGGCCCTTGGTCACCGCGGCGTAGCACATCTTCAGGGCGGAGGCGGCGCCGATGCCACCGGGCACGATGCGCATGTCGAGACCGTGGTGGCGCAGGCCGAGGGCAAACTGCACGGCGTCGGGGGGGCCGGAGATGTAGAGCCGCGGGCCGAGGCTGCGGCCCGGCTTCGGCGGCGGGCCGACGATGCCGCCGTCGAGAAACGGCCCGCCGACCGAGTCGACGATCTCGGCGGCCTCGACCGCGGTCGCGGGTGCCACGGCGTTCAGATCGATATACAGCGGCTTGTCGCGGACCGCGGCGATCGCCGAGGCCAGCCGCGTCGCCATGTCGACGGCCTGGTCGGGCGGCAGCACCGACAGCACGATGTCGGCGCTTTCGATCGCCTCGACGTCGTCGCGGGCGTCGACGATGCCGGCGGCGGCGGCGAGCCGGCGGGTGCGGCGCGAGCGATCCGCCAGATTGGTGGTGACGCGCAGGCCGCCATTCACCAGCACGCGGCCGAGCGCGTGCCCCATCTCACCAGGCGCGAAGATCGCCACCGTTCGGATCGCCATGCGCAATGCCCCGGTTTTCCCAGCGTTCAGGCCGCGTCGGGCCAGTGCCGCGTCGACGGTTGCACCGCGATGACGCCATCGATAGGTTACCGCGTCAACCGGCAGGGATATACAGCTCCGTGCAGTACATAAGCACCCGCGGCCGGGCGCCCGCGCTGCCCTTCGACGAGGTCCTGCTGTCCGGCCTGGCGCGGGACGGCGGACTGTACGTCCCGGCGGTGTGGCCGCTGTTCTCGCGCGACGACATCCGCGCGCTCAAGGGCCTGCCCTATGCCGAGGTGGCGCTGCGGGTGATGCAGCCCTTCGTCGGCGATTGCGTGCCGGCCGACGTGCTGCGCCGCATCGTCGAGGACAGCTACGCCGGCTTCGGCCACCGCTGCGTGGCGCCGCTGAAGCAGCTGGCGCCGAATCTGTGGCTGATGGAGCTGTTCCACGGCCCGACGCTGGCGTTCAAGGACTACGCCATGCAGGTGCTGGGTCGGCTGTTCGACCACGTGCTGGCGCAGCGCGGCGCCCGCGTGACGATCGTCGGCGCCACCTCCGGCGACACCGGGGCGGCCGCCATCGAAGCCTGCCGCGACCGCGCCAGCATCGACTGCTTCATCCTGTTCCCGAAGGGGCGGGTGTCGCCGATGCAGCAGCGGCAGATGACCACGGTCGACGCGCCGAACGTGCACGCCATCGCCGTCGAGGGCACCTTCGACGACTGCCAGGACCTCGTGAAGGCGGCGTTCAACGACACCGGCTTCCGCGACGCCTACGGGCTGTCGGCGGTGAACTCGATCAACTGGGCGCGCATCATGCCGCAGATCGCCTACTACTTCTGGGCGGCGGCGAATCTCGGGGCGCCGGAGCGGCCGGTGTCCTTCGCGGTGCCGACCGGGAATTTCGGCAACGTCTACGCCGCCTATGCCGCGCTGCAGATGGGCCTGCCGATCGAGCGGCTGGTGATCGGCAGCAACGCCAACGACATCCTCACCCGGTTCTTCGCCACCGGCGAGATGGCGATGCGCGGCGTGGTGCCGACGCTGAGCCCGTCCATGGACATCCAGGTGTCGAGCAATTTCGAGCGGCTGCTGTTCGACCTGTTCGACCGCAATGGCGCCGAGGTCGAGGCCACCCTGACCGGCTTCCGCAAGGACGGCCGCTTTGCGGTTGGCGCCAACCAGCTCGGCCGTGCCGCGGCCCTGTTCCTGGCCGGCCGCAGCGACGACGACGAGGCGGTCGCCACCATCCGCCGGGTGCGCGGGGAGACCGGCGAGCTGCTGGACCCGCACACCGCGATCGGCATCGGCGCCGTCGAGCAGGCCCGCGCGATGCTCGATCCCTCGGTGCCGGTGGTGGCGCTGGCCACCGCCCATCCCGCCAAATTCGCCGCGGCGATCGAGCGGGCCGGCGAGCCGCCGGCGCCGCTGCCCGAGCGCATGGCCGACCTGATGACACGACCGGAGCGTGACCTGGTGATCCCCAACGACCTCGCGGCCCTGCAGGCCTTCGTCGCCGACCGTGCCATCGCACGGGGGGCGGCCGCTTGAGCGCCTCCCTGCCAGCCATGGGCATCCGCGTGACCCGCCTCGACAGCGGCCTCACCGTGGTGACCGACGCCATGCCGTCGGTGGAATCCGCCTCGGTCGGCCTGTGGGTCGGCGTCGGCACGCGGCACGAGAGCGAGGCCGAGAACGGCCTGGCGCATCTGATCGAGCACATGGTGTTCAAGGGCACCCGACGTCGCGACGCGGCGGCGATCGCCCGCGAGATCGAGGATGTCGGCGGCCACATGAACGCCTACACCTCGCGCGAGCAGACCGCCTACTACGCCAAGGTGCTGGCCGGCGACCTGCCGGTCGCGGTCGACCTGATCGCCGACATCCTGCAGAACTCGGTGTTCGATCCGGAGGAGCTGGACCGCGAGCGATCGGTGATCGTGCAGGAGATCGGCCAGGTCGCCGATACCCCCGACGACATCATCTTCGACCACTTCCAGGAGGCGGCCTACCCCGGCCAGGGGCTCGGCCGCCCGGTGCTGGGGCGCAGCGAGATCGTGCAGTCACTGAAGCGCGACGCCCTGGTCGGCTACCTCGACACCAACTACGGCCCCGGCGTGTCGATCCTGTCGGCGGCCGGCAAGGTCGACCACGACGCCGTGGTGGCGCTCGCCGCCGAGCGCTTCGACCACCTGCCGGGCCGTGCGGTCGCCACCACCGACCAGGCCCGCTATGTCGGCGGCGAAATGCGGGTCGAGCGCGACCTCGAGCAGCTGCACGTGGCCCTCGGCTTCAAGGGCGTGTCGTTCGACGACCCGGACTTCCATGCCATGCAGGTGTTCTCCACGCTGTATGGCGGCGGCATGTCCTCGCGGCTGTTCCAGGAGGTCCGCGAGAAGCGCGGCCTCGCCTACTCTGTATACTCCTTCACCTCCTCCTATCTCGACGATGGCACGCTCGGGGTCTACGCCGGCACCGGGGCGGACGAGATCGACGAGGTGATGCCGCTGATCGTCGAGCAGCTGCATGCCGTCGCCGACAAGCTGGAGGGCGGCGAGCTGGCCCGCGCCCGCACCCAGCTGAAGGCCTCGCTGCTGATGAGCCGGGAGAGCACCGGCACGCGCTGCGAGCAACTCGCCAACCACATGCTGGTTTACGGGCGGCCGCCGGAAGTCGCCGAGATCGTCGCCAAGGTCGAGGCGGTCGACGAGGCGGCGATCCGCCGGGTGGTGAAGCGCCTGCTGTCGGCGCCGCCGACTCTGGCCGCGATCGGCCCGACCAAGGCGCTCGAGAGCTACGACAAGGTCAAGGCGCGGCTGGGGTAGCTTCCGGCCGTCGTGGGGCTGCAGCCCTCGAAGCCTTCCCCCTTCATCCTCATCCCGGAGAGTTCGCGTCAGCGGACGGCACCGGTGTGCGTGAAGCGACGGGCCAACGCCGTTCACCCAATCGCGTGAAGGATCCGAATCCGGCCATTGACGAAATGGGACGATCGTCCTAAAGCAGGAGTTGGTTTAGGGCAGTCGTCCTAATTCGAGGCTGGGAGGGATGCCGATGGGCGGACCGACGACCCGCGAACAGATCGTCGATGCCGCCGATGCGCTGTTCTATCGGCAGGGGTTCGAGCACACCTCGTTCACGGACATCGCCGATGTCGTGCGGATCTCGCGCGGCAATTTCTACTACCACTTCAAGACCAAGGACGAGATCCTCGATGCCGTCATCGCCGCGCGCCTGGCGAAGACCCGCTTGATGCTCGATGGCTGGGAGGCCGATGGTGAGACCCCCATCGACCGGATCCGCAGCTTCATCCAAATCCTGGTCGCGAACCGGGCCGACATCACACGCTACGGCTGCCCGGTCGGGACGCTCAGCACCGAACTCGCCAAGCTCGGCCACGCCTCGCAGGGCGATGCCAACAGGCTGTTCACGCTGTTCCGGATCTGGCTGCGGCGGCAGTTCACGCTGCTCGGCCGGGAGGCCGATGCGGACGATCTCGCGATGCATCTGCTCGCCCGAAGCCAGGGCGTCGCCACGCTGACCACCGCATTCGGCGACGAGGACTTCATCGCCCGGGAGGTCGAGCGGATGCATGACTGGCTGCAGGCATGCGCCGACGGCGGGCCGTCCCCACACTGAGGAAGGGATCGACATGCACATCGTTCTGCTGAGGTTTTCCGGCGACCGGGCACAGGCCGGCCGGCTGATGGAGGGCCACAAGGCGTGGCTGCAGCGCGGCTTCGACGACGGCGTGTTCCTGTTGGCCGGCAGCCTCCTGCCCGGCGCCGGCGGCGGCATCCTGGCCCAGGGCCTGTCGTTGCCTGAACTCGAGGCACGGGTAAACGACGACCCGTTCGTTGCCGAACGCGTGGTGACCGCCGAAATCCTGGAACTCGCGCCGTCGAAGGTCGACCCACGGCTGGGTTTCCTTCTCGGATGAGCGCCGATCTCGACGGCCCGGACGGACGGCGCGCTCTCAGATGCGCCCGTCGTAGGCCTTGCGGTCGATGCGGCAGGCGCACAGCGTAAAGGTGTCGGCGCTCAGCCCTTCGCGGATTGCAGCCTCCAGGGTCGCGCGGTCCTCGCAGACGACGCCGCGGCCGCCGATCTTCTGCGCGATCCCGGCGAAGTCGGTCTCGGCGAAATCGACGCCGGCGTTGCCGTAGGCCATGCCGCGCTGCTTCATCTCGATCAGCGCCAGCGAGGCGTCGACGAACACCACCACGATCACCGGCAGCCGGGTGTCGCGCAGCGTCACCAGCTCGCCGAGGATCATCTCCAGCCCGGCATCGCCGGTGAAGGCGACCACCGCGCGCTCCGGTGCCGCGATCTTGGCACCGGTGGCGAGCGGCAGGGCGCAGCCCATGGTGCAAAGCCCGGTCGACTGCAGCACCGCGTGCGGCACCAGGCTCTCCCACACCTGGCTCGCCAGGATCCGGTGGGCGCCGCTGTCGATGGTGATCACCGCGTCGCGCGGCACCGCGCGGCGCACCGTGGTGACGACCGCCGCCGGGCCCCAGGCCTCGTTCTGGCCGTACGCGCCGGCCAGCGCCTCGCGCGCCTTCGCCGGCTCGCCGCCCGGCCAGCGCTCGGCGCGCGGCTCCACTCCCTCGCCGATGACGGCCAGCGAGCGGCCGACGTCGCCGACGAAGCTGATCGAGGCATGGTGCATGTAGTGGGTGTTCGGCGCCGCCGCGATCTCGATCACCCGCTGGTTGCCGGCGTCCCAGACGTTGCGCCAGCCGACCCGCATCTCGATCGGGTCGTAGCCCGCCAGCACGATCAGGTCGGCGTCCCGCAGCAGCGGCAGGATCTGCTTGTCGGCGACCGGCGACAGGCCGGCGCCGCCGAGCGACAGCGGGCTGTCGTCGGGTATGATGCCCTTGGCCTTGTAGGTCGCGACCGTCGGGATGCGGAACTTCTCGGCGAAGCCGCGCACCAGCGCCTCGCCGCCCTGGCTCAGCACGTCGAGGCCGACCACCATGACCGGCTTCTCGGCACCGGCCAGCCAGTCGCGCGCGGTGTCGAGTGCGGCACCGGGAGCGGGCACGCCGGCGAGGCCGGGCGAGCGGCGGACCGGCAGGACCGGCGCCTTCACCTCGGCCGTGGCCACCGAGATCGGCAGGTCGAGATGCACCGGGCCCGGCCGCGGGTCCAGCGCGATGGCGACGGCCTTGTCGGCGAGCGCGTCGATCGCACCGGCGCTGACCCGGAAGCTCGCCTTCACCACCGGGCGGAACACCGCCTGGTGGTCGAAGACCTGATGGTTGTAGGTGACCGCCTCGTCCTCGTCGACGCAGCCGCTGACCACGATCAGCGGCACCCGGTCCTGCTCGGCGTTGGCGGCGACGTTCAGCGCGTTGGCCACGCCGGGGCCGACGGTGGCGACCAGGATGCCGGGGGCGCCGGTCATGTGGTAGACGCCCTCGGCCATGAAGCCGGCGGCGTTCTCGTGCTTGGCCAGCACGAAGCGGATGCCGGCCCGCTCCAGCGCATCGACGAAGGTCAGCACCTCGCCGCCGGGGATCCCGAAGGCCCAGCGGCAGCCGGCGTCGTACAGGCGGCGGGCGAGGACGTCGGCCGCCCGGATCATCTCGGTCATTATTCGGCTGCCTGCGACTTGCTGGTGGAGGGCTTGGTCTCGGCGAGCCGGGCGTAGCCGTCGCGGGTCTGCGGCAGCTTGGCGTTCAGCAGCCGCGACGCGACCACGGTGCGCAGGATCTGCGCGGTGCCGCCGCCGATGGTGAACATGCGGGCGTCGCGCTGGATGCGCTCCATCGGCCAGTTGCGCGAGTAGCCACGCGCACCATGGATCTGCAGCGCGTCGGTGGTCACCTTCAGCGCCATCTCCGAGGCGAAGATCTTCGACTGCGCGGCCGCCAGGCTGTCCGGGAACGGGTTGCCGTTGCGCCCGGTGCTGGCGGCGGCCCGCCAGATCAGCGCGCGCGCCGCCTCCAGCTGCACGCTCATGTCGGCGAGCATCCACTGCAGGCCCTGGAACTCGGCGATCGGCCGGCCGAACTGCTCGCGCTCCTGGGCGAAGGCGAGCGCGCGGCGATAGGCACCCTCGGCGAGGCCGAGCGCCACCGTGCCGGCACCGACGCGTTGCGAGTTGTAGGCGTTCATCAGGTCGGCGAAGCCGCGCTTCAGCCCGCTCGGCGGCATCACCAGCCGGTCGGCCGGCAGGCCCATGTCCTGGAACAGCACCTCGGTCTCGGGGATGCCGCGCAGGCCCATGGTCGGCTCACGGGCGCCGATCACCAGGCCTTCATCCTCGTCGCGGAAGGCGAGGAAGCCGCCGATGCCGAGCTCGGCTCCCGCCTCGTCGAACACCCGCGCGAAGATCAGGTGCAGCCGCGACACGCCGCCGCCGGTGATCCAGTGCTTCTTGCCGTTCAGCACCCAGCGGTCGCCGCGGCGGTCGGCACGCGTCGTCATCTCGGTGGCGGCCGAGCCGGCGTCCGGCTCGGTGATGCAGATCGCGGGCTTGTCGCCCGACAGCACGCACTCGGCGGCGCGCCGCTTCTGCGCCTCGGTGCCGTACTGCATGACCGCCGAGACGGCCCCCATGTTGCCCTCGACGACGATGCGGCCGGTCACGCCGCACTGCGCCGCCATCTCCTCGATCACCAGAGTGACGTCGAGGAACGACCGGCCCGGGCCGCCGTACTCCTTCGGCACGGTCATGCCCATGAAGCCGGCCTCGGTCAGCGCCTTCACGTTGTCCCAGGGATAGCTCTCGCTGCGGTCGACCTCGGCGGCGCGTGGTGCCACCACCCGCTCGGCGAGGTCGCGGGCCTTGGCGCGCAGGTCTTCCTGCTCGGCGGTCAGGGCGAAGCTCATGACGTCATCCTTTCCGCGGCCGGGAACCACAGCCGCTCACGGAACCGTGAGGCCGAGGGTGCGGATCCGGTCGACTTAAGGCAAGCGAATTAACTTGTAGTCTAAGTTCAGGATCCTTGATGTTGGGACATGAATCTCCGCCACCTCGAGACGCTGCTGGCGATCGCCGAGACCGGCAGCTTCGCTGCCGCCGCCGACCGCGTCGGCATCACCCAGTCGGCGGTCTCGATGCAGATGCGGGCGCTGGAGGATGCGCTGGGGACGGAGCTGTTCGACCGCGCCCGCCGCCCGCCGGCGTTGAGCGAGCGGGGCGGCGCGCTGCTCGGCCTGGCGCGCGAAGTGCTGCGGGCGGCGGAGGAGCTGACGGCGGCGGCCTCGGGCGCCACCCTGCGCGGTCGGCTGCGCCTCGGGGTGATCCCGACGGCCGCGACCGGCCTGGTGCCCGACGCGCTGACGCTGCTGGCGGCGCGCGCGCCGGACCTGCAGATCCGCGTGGAGTCAGGGCTGTCGGCCGACCTCGCCCGGCGGGTGGCGCAGGGCGTGCTGGACGCGGCCCTGGTGACCGAGACCGCACGGCTGGAGCGTGGCCTGGTGGTGCGGCCGATCCTGGAGGAACCGCTGCTTGTGGTGGCGCCGCTGGCGGCCGCCGGGCCGTCGGCGCGGGTGCTGCTGCGCAGCCTGCCCTTCATCCGCTTCAACCGCCGCACCGGCGTCGGCCGGGTGATCGACGCGGCACTGCGGCGCGACCGCATCGTGGTGACCGAGACCATGGAGCTGGATTCGATCGAGGCGATCCTTGCGATGGTCGGCCGCGGCCTGGGCGTGGCGGTGGCGCCGGCGGGCTCGGTTGCCGGGGCAGTGGCCGCGACGGTACACGCGCTGCCGTTCGGCGATCCGCCGGTGCTGCGCCGGGTCGGGCTGCTGGAGCGCGAGCGGCCTGCAGGGGCCGAGCCGAACCCGGTGGTGAGCGCGCTGCTGGAAGCGTTCAAGGCGGTCATCGTGCCGCCGGCCGTGGCGGTTCAGTCGGTGGAGGCGGTGCGCGCGGTGTAGTCGGTCAGCCGCCCGAGCGACGAAGTTTTCGGCTGCTCCGCGCCGCGCAGTTCCGGCGGCACCCGCCAGCCGGGGTCGACGCCTTCCATGCTCGGCAGTTCGTGGGCGATGCCCTTGTGGCAGTCGATGCAGGTGGCCTCGCCCGTCACCAGGAAGCGGGAGTGGATCTCGGCGGCGCGCGGCGCCTGCTTGGAGAAGTCCATCGCCACCGTCGAGTGGCAGTTGCGGCACTCCAGGCTGTCGTTGGCCTTCAGTCGCGCCCATTCATGCTGCGCCAGGGTGAGGCGGTGGTCGAGGAATTCGCGACGGGTGTCGATGGTGCCGAAGATGTGGCCCCACACCTCCTTCGATGCCTGCATCTTGCGGGCGATCTTGTCGGTCCACTCGTGCGGCACGTGGCAGTCCGGGCAGGAGGCGCGCACGCCGGAGCGGTTGCTGAAGTGCACCGTCCGCGTCAACTCCTCGTACACATTGGCTTCCATCTCATGACAGGAGATGCAGAACCGCTCGGTGTTGGTGACCTCCAGCGCGGTGTTGAAGCCGCCCCAGAAGATCACCCCGCCGAGGAAGCCGCCCAGTGTCAGGAAGCCGAGGCTGAGGGTGGTCGCCGGCCGGCTGATGATCCGCCAGGCACAGAGCGACCATTGCGCAATCCGGCGCATGGCCTCACTGGCTCCCGGCCGGCTTGGCGCCGAGCTCGCTCATGTCGACGAAGGTGTTCTCGACCAGCGGCGGCACCGCGGCCTGCGGCACGTGGCAGGCGGTGCAGAAATAGCGGCGCGGCGACACGTCGGCCAGCATCTGGCCCTCGCGGTCCATGTAGTGGGTGACGCTGATCATCGGCGCGCCCGACCCTTGCGTGAACTCGCGCTTGTGGCAGGACAGGCAGCGGTTGGTGTTCACCGACAGCTGGTAGCCCTCGATCGAGTGCGGGATGACCGGCGGCTGCTCCGGGTAGGCGCGCATTTGCCGGACGTCGTCGATCACCCATTTCGGCGCCGGTGCTGCCGGCTGGGACTGGGTGGGCGGCGTCGGGCCGGTCAGTTTCGGCGACGAGGCCGGCAGGGTCTGGGCCGTCAGGGTTTGCGAGAGGGCGGCGGTGGCGGCGACGATCGTGGCCGCGACGGCGAACACCAGCATCCGGGCGGGGCTCATGCCGGGACGACCTTGACGGCGCATTTCTTGTAATCCGTCTGCTTGGAGATCGGGTCGGTAGCGTCGAGCGTCACCCGGTTGATCAGCTGGCTGGCGTCGAACCAGGGCACGAACACCACGCCGCGCGGCATCCGGTTGCGGCCGCGGGTCTCGACCCGGGTGCGCATCTCGCCGCGCCGCGAACGGATGACGATTTCGGCACCCTGGTTCAGGCCGCGCTCGCGGGCGTCGACCGGGTGCATGAAGCACTGTGCGCCGGGATAGGCGCGGTACAGCTCGGGAACCCGCAGGGTCATCGAGCCGGAGTGCCAGTGCTCGAGCACGCGGCCGGTCACCAGCCAGAGATCGAACTCGGCATCCGGCGATTCAGCGGGCGGCTCATAGGGGACCGCCAGGATCACCGCCCTCCCGTCGGGCCGGCCGTAGAACCGCACGCCCTCGCCCGGCTTCACATAGGGGTCGAGCCCCTCGCGGTAGCGCCAGAGCGTTTCCTTGCCGTCGACCACCGGCCAGCGCAGGCCGCGGTTCTGATGGTAGCCGTCGTAGGGTCCCAGGTCGTGGCCGTGGCCGCGCCCGAATTCGGCGTATTCCTCGAACAGGCCCTTCTGCACGTAGAAGCCGAAATGCCGGGCCTCGTGGTTAGCATAGCCCGGATCGACCTCCGCGACCGGGAAACGGTCCACCTTGCCGTTGCGGAACAGCACGTCGAACAGCGACTTGCCGCGATAGCCCGGGTTGGCGTCGAGCATCTCCTTCGGCCACACCTCGTCGGTGGTGAAGCGCCGGGCGAACTCCATCATGATCCAGCTGTCCGAGCGTGCCTGACCGGGCGCGTCGACCAACTGGTGCCAGACATGGGTGCGGCGCTCGGCGTTGCCGTAGGCGCCCTCCTTCTCCACCCACATGGCGGCCGGCAGCACCAGGTCGGCCGCCATCGTGGTGACCGTCGGGTAGGCGTCCGACACCACGATGAAATTCTCCGGGTTGCGGTAGCCCGGATAGGTCTCGTTGCCGGAGTTCGGCGCCGCCTGGACGTTGTTGTTGACCTGCACCCAGTAGAAGTTCAGGCGGCCGTCCTTCAGCATCCGGTCCTGCTGCACCGCGTGGTAGCCGGGCTTTTCCGGCAGCAGGCCGTGCGGCAGCTTCCAGATCTCCTCGGCGTGCGCGCGGTGCTTGGGATTGGTGACCACCATGTCGGCCGGCAGCCGGTGCGCGAAGGTACCGACCTCGCGCGCCGTCCCGCAGGCCGAGGGCTGGCCGGTCAGCGAGAACGGGCTGTTGCCGGGCTCGGAGATCTTCCCGGTCAGCAGATGCAGGTTGTAGACCATCTGGTTGGCCCAGACGCCGCGGACATGCTGGTTGAAGCCCATGGTCCACAGCGACATCACCTTGCGGTCGGGATCGGCGTAGAGCTCCGCCAGTTCCTGCAGGAACCCCGGCTCGACGCCGGTCAGTTCCGAGACCTTCTCCAGGGTGTACTCCGAGACCAGCTTGCTGAAGGTCTCGAAATCGGCCGGCTCCATCTTGCCGGGATCGGCCGCACCCTTGGCTCGCATCTCGAGCTCGTGCTCCGGCCGCAGGCCGTAGCCGATGTCGACCGCACCCTTCATGAACACCGTGTGCTTGCCGACGAAGTCCTTGTTCACCCGGCCGGTGCTGATGATGTGGTGGGCGATGTAGTTGAGGATCGCCAGGTCGGTGCCCGGCTTGAAGATGATCGGGACGTCGGCGAGGTCCATGCTGCGGTGCGTGTAGGTCGACAGCACCGCGACCTTCACATGCGGATGCCCGAGCCGGCGGTCGGCCAGCCGGGTCCACAGGATCGGGTGCATCTCCGCCATGTTGGAGCCCCAGAGCACGAAGGCATCGGCGTGCTCGAAGTCGTCGTAGCAGCCCATCGGCTCGTCCATGCCGAAGCTGCGCATGAAGGCGGTGGCGGCCGACGCCATGCAGTGCCGGGCATTCGGGTCGAGGTTGTTGGAGCGGAAGCCGGCCCGCATCAGCTTGGTGGCGATATAGCCTTCCATGATGGTCCACTGGCCGGAGCCGAACATGCCGACCGCGGTCGGACCCTTCTCGCGCAGCACCCGCTTGCACTGCGCCGCCATCACGTCGAGCGCCTCGTCCCAGGACACCGGCTCCAGCTCGCCGTCCTTGGCGTAGGCGCCATTGCGCTTGCGCAGCAGCGGCGTGGTCAGCCGGTCGGCGCCGTACATGATCTTGGAGAGGAAGTAGCCCTTCACGCAGTTGAGGCCGCGGTTGACCTCGGCCTGCATGTCGCCGTGGGTGGCGACCACCCGGCCGTCCTTGACGCCGACCATGACGCCGCAGCCGGTGCCGCAGAACCGGCAGGGCGCCTTCGACCACTTGATCTCCAGGGTCCCGACGCCGCCGGGGACGGGCTGTGCCGCGGCCGGCAGGGCGATTCCGGCAGCGGCGGCGGCAACGGCCGCCGCCTGCGCCTTCAGGACCTCGCGACGGGACAGATCCATGACTACGCTCCTGCCACGTGGTTGGGTTCGACGTGCTCGAACACCATGTTGGCGGCGATGACGCCGTCCATCACCGAGATCGCCACCAGCAGGCCGCCGACGGCGCCGCTGCCGGGTCCCTCGAGCACCAGCACGATGCGATGATCGCCCTCGCCGCGGACCTCGACTCCCGGCATCGCGGCCAGCCGCTCGGCGACCTCCCGCTGCCTGGCCGGCTGCACCGTCACCACGGCGCTGGATATGCAGTGCTCGTCCGGAGTTTCGCTCCGGGAACCGCCGCCCGCGGCTAGGAACCGCCGCCTGTCGATCGTCCGTTCCATGGGCGCATGCTCCGTCAATGCAGGGGGCCGGGCGGCGGGCCCGGCGGTCCGAAGACGATCTGCCACATCCACACCGCGAAGCCGAAGCCGCCGACCACAGCGACCGCGACGAGCGGCCAGATCCCGAAGGCGAGGACGAGAAAGGCGAGGAGTTCGTCGCGACGCCGCGACGGCCGTGGTGCGGTGTCCGGCTGCGAATGCGCCGCGTCGTCGACCATGGTGTTTCCTCGTATAGGAGGACAATTGCCGATCATTTAAGCATATCGTCGCCTAACTTTCGGGCAGTCTAGCGACCGATGATTGTTTGTCCAGGGCGCGCTGCGAAATATTCTTGTTACGGCCGTGCCGGCCGCGCTTGCTCCTCATCCGACTCCCCGCGATGATGCGGCATGCGCACTCCGGTTTCCGATGTAGGGCCGGCACCGGTGGGTCGCGACGCTCTGGGGGACGACAATCTCGGGCGGCTGGCCCGTTACTGGTACGAACTTGCGGCGCAAGCCGGCGGGGTGCCGCCGCGTGACGCTTTCGATCCGGCGAGGGTGCCGAAGCTGCTGCCGCGCCTGATCGTGCTGGAACACCTCGGCGACCAGGACTTCCGCTACCGTCTGCTGGGCACCGAGGTCGACCGCTTCACCAAGGCCCGCTACACCGGGCGCCGCACTTCCGAGATCGATGGCCACGGCCCCGGCAACCGCATTCACGCGCTGTACGTGGCCACCCTCGCCTTCGAGCGGCCGATCGGCATGGCGCTGCCGTATGTCGGGCGCAGCACGGTGTGCACGTCGGTGCGACAGATCGCGGTGCCGTTCCGCACCGGCGACACCCCCGACCAGATCATCTCGCTGATCGAGTTCGAGATGCGCGCCAACGTGGTGCCGCGGCTGCTGGCCGCCTCGCAGCGCCAGATCCTGTGACGCCGGGGCGCGGCCGGCTGGCGGCCGCGCCCCGGCCGGGCTATAGCAGCCGGCCATGCCGACCCTCGCCCTGCCGGAACCCGGCCTGCTCCTGCTGATCGTCGTCGCCTTCGCCGTCGCCGGCGGCATCAAGGGCGTGGTCGGCCTCGGCCTGCCGACGATCTCGGCGGCGATCATGGCGAGCGTCATCGACCTTCGCACCGCCGTCGGCATCCTGATCCTGCCGTTGCTGGTCACCAACCTGTGGCAGGTGGTCCAGGTCGGCGCCGTCGGCACGCTGGCCCGGCGGTTCGGCGTGCTCAACGCCGCCGCCGGCGTCGGGCTGTGGCTCGGCACCGAGATCCTGTTCGCAGTCGATCCGCGCTGGATGCAACTCGGGCTGGGCACCCTGCTGATCGCCAACGCTGCCCTGCAGGCGGTCGGCGGCATGCCGATGGTGCCGCGGGCCCGCGAGGCGATGCTGGCGATCCCGGTGGGGCTGGTCTCCGGGCTGATCGGCGGCATGACCGGCAGCCAGGGCATCGTGATCGCGATCTACCTCGCCAGCCTGAACCTGAGCCGCGACGAGTATGTCCAGGGTGTCGGGCTGTCGTTCCTGCTGACCGGGCTGGTGTGGGTGGCGGCGATCGCCGCCAATGGCGGCATCACCATGGAGACGGCGCCGCTGTCGGTGGTCGCGCTGGCGGCGGCGCTGATCGCCATGGCCGCAGGCACCCGGGTGCGGCGCCACCTTCCGCAGGCGCGCTTCCGGCAGGCGGTGTTCCTGACGATGGCCCTGCTGGGCGCCAACCTGATCTGCAAGGCGTTGACGGGCTGAGCCGTCGGCGCGGCGGCGGGCCGCCAGAACCCGCTTGATCGCGGCCTGCCGCGCCGGCATGTTCGAACGGCGGGAGGGTGGGCCGTCGCGCGCGGGCGGGTTCTGTCTCCCGCGCCGAGGACCGGGCGGATCCGAACGGGGGATCGATGCCGGCGGCAACTCCGGGGAGGCGTGGCCATGTCGCTGCAAGTCGTGTCGATGGCGAACATCAGCTGCAGCTTCGGCACCGCGCCGGCGGCGCTGAGCGTGCTGCCGGCCGCGATGGTGAATGCCGGTGGCCTGCCGGCCGCCTCCATCATGGACTACGCCCCGATGGTCAACGTGCTGACCTTCGGCATGTGCTCGAGCCTGGCGAACCCGACCGTCGCCTCGGCGACCGCGGCAGCGCTGGGCGCACTGACGCCGATGCCCTGCATCCCGGCCACCGCGGCGCCATGGACGGCGGGCAGCGCCACCGTCATGATCGGTGGAAAGCCGGCGCTGCATGACGGCTGCAAGCTGATGTGCATGTATGCCGGATCGATCTCGGTCTCGGTCGCGGGACAGTTCACGGTCAACGTGGCCTGAGGGGCGTGTGAATGAGCCGGTCCGAAAGGGGCAGGGCTGCCGCGCCGGGCGGCGGAACGCCCAGGCGGTTCCCGGGCAACCATGTCCGGCGTCATGGATGAGACGGTGATGGACGCCGAGCAGAGCGAAGCAGTGCCGCCGGTCGCCGGAGACGGCGACGGCCAGTTGCTCGACGGCACCGTCACGCGCGTGAACGAGTTCGGGCTCGTCGTCGAGGAGGCCACCTTCGATCGCGGGGTGCTGCACGGCTCCTTCCGCCAGTACGACGAGGAGGGCCGGTTGCTGCACGACGTCGAGTATCGCGGCGGCGTCCTCCACGGCATGGCGTTCAGCTATGACGCGAGCGGCCGGGTCACAGCCGAGACCCTCTATTCCCGCGGCCTCCGGAACGGACTGTCGACGATCTTCAACCGCGGCCGTCCGGTCGTATGCGCCGAGTACAAGGCCGGCATCCTGGACGGCGACCTGTACACCTACAGCGATGTCGGCGAGGTCGCGGTGATCACGCCCTTCCTCGCCGGACTCAAGCACGGCGTCGCGACGGTCTACCGGCCCGACGGCTCGACCCTGCGCACCATAACCTTCGCGGACGACCTGCCGCATGGTCCGACCGAGGACTTCGACGATAAGGGGCGCCTCACGCGGCGGACGATGTACCACGCCGGCATGAAGCACGGCCCGACCACGGAGTTCGACCCGGCGGGCAGGATCACCTCGGAAGTGCAGTATAACGCCGACAAGCTGGTCGAGCGTTGAGACGGGAGCGGCGCCGGGCCCGTGTCCCTGCGCTGACGCCGGCGTGCCCTGATGGCGTTGCGTTCCGTGGACAATGATCGATGCCTGACAACGGGCGCCATACGGCGTGCTTCGGCGTCGGCGTGCATTCACCGGTGTGTTCGCTGAAGAACTCGAAATCCGACTGGGGGAAATTCCGACATGGTCGATGGCTACGTTCAGAAGCTGGAATTCGAGGTGAGCGGCGAGTCGATGGACGGCTTCGTGGTGTTCCGGATGTCCGGGAGGGAGGCGATCTCGGAGCCGTTCCGGTTCGAGGTGGATCTGGTGTCGCAAGACCCGGAGCTGGCACTGGACGGTCTGGTCGGGCGGGAGGGCGTGCTCACGATCACCAGGACAGAGCAGACCCGCAAGGTGCATGGAATGATCGAGAGCATGGAGCTGCTCGGCGGTACGCCGCAGTCCAACTACGTCTATCGCGCGGTGCTCGTGCCGCGCCTGAAACGGCTGGCCCTGACCCGTCAGAACCAGATCCACGGCACTGCGGCGCCGGTGTCGGTGCGCGAGGTCCTGAACGACGAGCTGTCCGCCAACAGCCTGAAGGGCAGCCCCGCCTCGGCGGTATCCGGCCGGCTCGGCATGAACGACTTCGAGCTGTGGCTGACCCAGGAGTATCCGCAGCGCGACTACATCGTGCAGTGTGACGAGAGCGACCTCGCCTTCATCTCGCGGCTGTGCGAAAACTACGGGATATTCTACTATTTCACGCACGACAACGGCCGTGACGTCGCGGTCTTCGGCGATTCCCGCGTCGCCTTTCCGCATGCCGGCGGCCCGGGCAGTGTTGCCTACCGGCCGGTCAGCGGCCTGGCGAACGCTTCGGAAGCCGCGGTGTACCGGTTCACCTGCCGCTCGACGATGGTGCCGGCGCAGGTCTGCCTGCGCGACTACAACTATCGCATCCCCACGGTGTCGCTGGAGGTCGAGGAAACCGTCGACCCGAACGGTCACGGCGTGGTGGTGGAGTTCGGCGCGCATTTCCGCGACCCGCAGGAAGGCCGCGACCTGGCGCGTGTGCGGGCCCAGGAGCTGCTGTGCCGCAAGCAGGTCTTCGAGGGTGCGAGCGACAGCGTGCACATGGTGGCCGGATCGGTGTTCGACCTGAGCGATCACTTTCGTCGCGACTTCAACACCGGCTACCTGCTGACCTGGGTGGAGCACGAGGCGACCCAGGCGCTGCCGGGCATCGCCGAGTTCGCCGGCCCCGAGCACCAGACCGCCTACCGCAACCGCTTCGAATGCCTGCCGAAGACGGTCGAGTTCCGGCCGGCCCGCAAGACCCCGAAGCCGCGCATGGCCGGGCTGACGAACGCCATGGTCGACGCCTCCGGCTCCGGCCAGCGCGCCGAGATCGACGCCACCGGCCGCTACAAGATCCGCCAGCAGTTCGACCAGCGCGGCGAGGGCGACGGCCAGGCGTCGCGCTACATGCGCAAGGCCGAGCCCTATGGCGGCGCCAACACCGGCATGCATTTCCCGCTGCTGAAGGGGACCGAGGTGGTGGTCGCCTGTGTCAACGGCGACCCCGATCGTCCGATCATCGTCGGCGCCATGCAGAACGACCAGTATCCGAGCGTGGTGAACTCGCGCAGCAACACCAAGAACCGCATCCGCACCACCAGCGGGGCGACGCTGGAGATCGAGGACGGCCCGCCCTCGGGCGGCGGCAGCAGCGGCGCCTCCTCGGGTGCGGCGCTGGCGCCGCAGCGGGCCCTGGAGGGGCCGCTCGCGGTGCCGCAACCGACAGCACAGCCGCTGGCGGGGCAGCGCGCCGAGGCGGATTCCGGCAGTTCCGGCGGCTCGACCTCGTCCTATGTGCGGCTGCAGGTGACCGCCGGCACCGACAGCTACTGGCGGCTCGGCTCGAAGCCGACCGACACCGCCGAGGACAGCCGCACGCCCGGCATGTCCGACATGGCCGGCGGCGGCGATGCCGGCGGCGCCGGTTTCCTCGCCTACACCGCCGGCGACAGCAGCGCGCTGGTCGACGGCGCCAGCTACAGCCAGGTCGGCACCGACCGGCTGGACTACGTGGTCGCCGACCGGCGGATGAGCGCCACCAACCACAACGCGGTGGCGAAGAGCCAGTACCAGGTGATCGCCAAGGGCATCAGCATCGAGGCGTCGAAGGCCACGCTGACGGAGAACGCGTCCCCGGCGAAGGCGGCGGACGGCAATATCGACGTGGTCGCGGCGGCGACCGTCAACCTGACCACCGGCGCCGACTGCGTCCTCGCCATCGATGCCGATTTCATTCAGACCGTCGGCGGCAAGCTGACCATCAAGGTCACCGGCGACGTGAGCGTCGAGACCAAGGGCAGCATGACGGTCAAGTCGACCGGGGACATGACGCTCGAGTCCTCCGGCGACATGACGGTCAAGTCGTCCGGGAACATGAAGCTGGATGCCGGCGGATCGCTGACGGCCAAGTCCGGATCCAGCATGTCGCTGTCCAGCGGCTCCGGCCTCACCGGCAAGGCCGGCACCGCCCTGGACCTGCAGGGCGGGACCACCATGTCGATCAAGGGCTCGGCCAGCGGCACGGTCGACGGCGGCGGCACGCTGACCGTGAAGGGCGGGATCATCAACCTCAACTGAAGCCGGGTTCCGGCTCAGGCCGTCCCCGTTGAATCACTGTCCGATTGGGCCGCTGACATCCGACTTGTTCGGGTCGCCCTTGCGGAGACGCTTGATCGTCGTCTCCTTGTTGCCGAAGGCTTGCTGGAACGCGAGGGGAAACTCCCCTGCGTCGAACGGCTGCTGGGCGAGCCTGGACATGGCCTCTTCGATCTCAACGGCGTTCATGCGTGTCCCTGTTCGGTAGCCTCAGCCTGATCCCTTCATCGTCGGCTTCGCCCGGATCACGGAAGGCGTTGCAGGTCTCCAGCTCCCGGCGCGTCGCTGATAGTTCGCGCCAATCGACGGCCGAAGTCCACCGTTGCGCGAAGTCGAGCGTGCTGATGATCGGCTCCGGGTGGCCGGTCTGCGACAGAGCCTTGAGGGCGGAGAGATGATTCGACCGGTAGATGGTCGGGATGACGATCCGCTCCTCGCCGGCCGCGACCAGCTCGGCGTTACCGGCGCATCCCGCGTGCCGAGCAGCGTACCGATCAACTCGTCGATCGCGCGGGCCTCCGCCTCGAGACCGAGGGCGATCGCGCGCATTTGGTCGCGCAGCCGGTTGACGGCGTCCTCGCCGCTGCGGCGCAGCAGCGTGTCGAGGCGATCCTCGATATCACGGCGTGGCAGGGTGCGAGGCAACGTGCCGCCGCGCGCCCGGCTGGCGCGCATGTTCTCCAGATAGGCACGCGCCGTGGAACTGAGCGCCAGCCCGCCGATGAAGGGCCGGTCGGACGGCAGCGGTCCCGGTCCGCGCCGAGGGCGCAGCCTGATGCCCGGCAGCGCGATGTCGCCTCCGGCCGGCGTGACCAGACAGACGGAACCGTCGGCGGCCGGCGCGTTCTCCAGCGCCGTGCGGCCGGCGATCGGGCCGCCGGGAAAGTATCCGCCGACAAGTGGCCATAGGTTCCGGCGTACCACAGAGGCGGGGTCCTCCGTCAGATTGCGGGTATAGATGGTCGCCCGGTTCGAGACGAACGCCTCGGGCAACCTGTCGAGCAGCCTTTCCGACAATAGCGATCCCTCCCAAGGGGAGGACTGCAAATTTTGGCCGGTTAGCAAGCGAGCAGTGAAAACAATCCGGCAATAAGATGCAACGTCCCGAGGGCGGAAGCCGGGCCGGCCGACTGCGCCGCTCGTCCGCTACGCGGTTCCCTCGAAGCAGACGTTCAGCAATTCCTCGCCGCGCGCGAAGCGATCGAGCTGCTTCGCCACGAAGGTCCAGCGCCGCTCGCTCATCTCCTGGGTCCAGGCCGAGTTGTGCGGCGACAGGATGACGTTCTCCAACTTCTGGAACGGGAAGCGCGACGGCCATGGGTTCGGGTCGGCCTTCGACGGATAGGTGTACCAGACGTCGATGATGCCGCCGCGGATGCGGTTGCCGGCGAGGGCGGCGTAAAGCGCCGCCTCGTCGATCACCTCGCCGCGGCCGACGTTGGCGATCACCGCCTCCGGCTTCATCTTCGCGAACTGCGCCGCCCCGATCATGCCGCGCGTCGAGTCGTCGAGCGGCGCGCAGACGACCACGAAGTCGCTTTCGCCCAGCAGCCGGTCCATCTCGGCGACGGTGCCATACCAGTCGACCAGGCCTGGCTCCTCGCGCACCGTCCGGCTGACTGCCAGCACCCGCATGCCGAAGGCCTTGCAGCGCCGCGCCACCTCGCGGCCGATGTGGCCGTAGCCGACGATGCCGACGGTTTGTCCGCGCAGCTCGCGGTGCATCGGTCCGGCCGAGATCGAGCGGCCGTTGTACGACTTCTCCCGCATCATCGGGTGGGTGTCGCGCATCAGCGCGATCTGGAACTCCAGCATGCCCAGCATGACGTGCTCGGCGATCGTGGTCTCGTGCTCGTAGGTGTTGCAGAACACCACGCCGCGCGGCAGGTCGGCGGCGGTGATCCAGTCGTAGCCGGTGAACGGGATCTGGTAGAGCTTCAGGCGGTTGCCGGCGGGGACGTCGATCTTGCTGCCGCCGATCACCACGTCGGCCTCGGCCACGGCCTCGCGGAACCGCTCCGGGTCCTCGGCGATGTCGCAGCTGAGCATGCGCCAGTCCGTCTTGGTGGTGCGTGCCAGGAAATCGGCGCGACGGATGGAGTTCTTTCCGGCCAGAAGGACGGTCGGCTTTTCGCTCACGGCTGGGCCTCTCGGGTGTAGCATTCGGAAGGGTCGCCGGTGCCGGTGCATCAATGGGCCGGCGACCGCAAGACCTTGTGTCCGACGCGGCGGTTTGTCTAGCCTCGGCGGAACCCGTAAGACAGGAGAGCGAGACATGCCCGAGGGTGGCGACGCCTACGGTGGCTGGTTGGGTTGGGAGCGCGCGGCGATGACCCGCGGTGCGGTGGCCTGCGGCAATCCGGACGCGGCGGAGGCCGGCGTGGAGGTGCTGCGGGCCGGCGGCAACGCCATCGACGCGGCGATCGCCTGCGCCTTCGCGATGGGCGTGGTCGAGCCGCTCGACAGCGGCCTCGGCGCCGGCGGCTTCATGACGCTGCACCATGTCGCCAGCGGCACCACCACCTGCCTCGACTTCATCGGCACAGCCCCGGTGGCGGCGCGCTACGAGCTGTACCAGGGGATCGAGCCGGGCGGCGACTACACGATCAGGGTCAAGGACCGGGCGAACGAGGAGGGGCATCGCTCGGTGGCGGTGCCCGGGGCGGCGGCCGGGCTGTGCGAGGCGCTCGAGCGCTTCGGCACCATGCCGCGCCGCGAGGTGATGGCGCCGGCGATCCGCCTGGCGTCCGAGGGCTTCACGGTCGCCTCGAAGGCGGCGCTGCGGATGGCGCGCACCGCCGACATGCTCGACGTCACCGCCGAGTGCCGGCGGGTGCTGAAGAAGCCGGACGGCAGCCTGTACAAGGCCGGCGACCGCATGGCGATGGTCGATTACGGCCGCAGCCTGGCGGCGTTGTCCGAGCATGGGCCGGCGGCGTTCTACACCGGGGCGCTGGGGGCGGGCATCGTCGCCGAGATGACGGCGAACGGCGGCTTCCTGACCGCCGCCGACCTCGCCGGCTACCGCCCCGTCGAGCGCGCACCGGCGACCGGCGAGTACTGCGGCCGGCGCATCGCCACCATGAGCCCGCCGTCCTCCGGCGGCCTCGTGGCGGCCGGCCTGGCCGCGCTGGAGCGCGAGGGTGTGCCCGACACCGCCGCGGGCCGCGCCGAGGCGCTGGCCCGCGCCATGCTGGCGATGTTCGAGAGCCGCCGCACCGGCCTCGGCGACCCTGCCTTCGTGAAGCCGTCTAAGGAATCGGCCGAGACCACCAGCCTGTGCGCCATCGACGCCGCCGGCAACGCCGCCTGCATCACCTACTCCAACAACAACCACTCGGGCGTGGTGGTGCCGGGCACCGGCATCCTGCTGAACAACCAGATGCGGCTGTTCCACGCCTGGCCGGGCAGCCCGAACTCGGTGGAACCCGGCAAGCGCCCGGCCAGCTCGATGATGCCGACCCTGGTGTTCGACGGCGCTCGTGCCTCTATGGCGATCGGGGCCTCCGGCGCCACCCGCATCGTCACCGCGCTGATGCAGGTGATGTTCCACCATCTCGGCCGCGGCCTGCCGCTGGAGCAGGCGGTGCGCGAGCCGCGGCTGCACGCCGAGGAGGACACGCTCGCCGCCGACGCCGACTTCGCCGAAGTGGCGGAGCCGCTGGCGAAGCGGCTCGGGCTGAAGTTCACGGCGTCGCCGGGCCGCGACCCGAGCATGGCGTCGTGCCAGAGCATCACGGTCGCCGGGGACGGCACCGCGACGGCGGTCGGCGATCCGCGGGCGCGGGCGCAGGGACGGGTAGTCTAACGGCGAAAGAAGACCGTCAGGCCGAGGATCATGCTGACCCGGTCGCCATCGTCCGACAGCGGCAGCAGGATCGATTCGAAGTCGGAGAGCGGTCGCTTGGGACTGAAATAGATCCGCCCGGTCGACATCCAAGGGTCTCGGCTGGCGACGATGTGGTCGCCGACCGCGCAGAGCCGATCCGCCGCCGCCTGGTCCGTTCGCTCGTGCGGAAAGGACCCGGTCCAGTCGTTCCCGAGGTATTCCACCTGCGCGGTGCCGTGCAGCCTGACCTGGAACCGCCGCTCCGTCGGCGCGTCCGCGAGGACGTCGATCAGCATCAGGTGGCGGAGCAGGCTCCGGGCGTCGGCCGGGTCGAACTCTGCGCGCGACGGCATGCGCCGCTCGCCCCGCAGCCGAGACCACAGGGCGTGCAGTTCCTGGAGCTCGGGCCGGCATTCGTCGATCGACGACAGCCGGCGGCTGCTGTGCGGTACGAGCAATTCCGTCGTGAACATCGCTTTCGAAGCCCTCGGCCAGCCGACGCGGGATCATACAGCGTCCCGGCCCGGGGCGACACCTGCTCGCGAGCGTCGGCGCGCGCGATCCAGGTTGTCTGTTGAAACGGCATTTCGCGTCTTCCCAGGCCGTGTCGGCCACGCCATCCTGCGGCGGATCCGTGCGCCCAGACAGGAAGTCCGCATGACGCCTCATGGCCCCGACGCCACCTACTTCGCGCATCTGGCGGCGAAGGACTGGCGGATTCAGAAGTGCCGCGGCTGCGGCGTGCACGTGTTCCAGCCGCGGATCCTGTGCCCGGCCTGCGGCGGCGACGCCCTCGACTGGGTAGCGCCCTCGGGCAGCGGCACGGTGCATTCCACCACTGTGGTCCGTCGCCGGCCGCAGGAGGGTGGCGACTACAACGTCGCGCTGATCGACCTCGCCGAGGGTGTGCGGATGATGAGCCGGGTCGAGGGCATCGCACCGGCCGACGTGCGTATCGGCATGGGCGTGACCGCGCGGCTGGCGGAGCAGGACGGCGACACCGTCGTGGTGTTCGATCCCGCGCGGGAGGTCGACCGATGACCTGGGATCTTCGCGGCAAGTCCGCCATCGTCGGCGTCGCCACCGCCCATCTCGGCGAGGCGCCCGGCTTCTCGCACCTGGAGATCGCCGCCGCCGCGGCGCGCGCGGCACTGGCTGACGCCGGGCTGACCCTGAAGGACGTCGACGGCCTGTTCGCGGTGTCGATGCACTCGGTGTTCCCGGCGCTGAGCTACGGCGAGTATCTCGGCATCCAGCCGCGGTTCTCCGAGGCGACCATCGTCGGCGGCTCCTCGGCGGTGATCCAGATGCTGCATGCGGCATTGGCGCTGGAGCACGGGCTGTGCGACGTGGCGCTGATCGTCTACGGCTCCAACCAGCGCTCGGCCTCGGGCAAGCTGCACTCGCCGTCCGGCGCCGAGAACCTGCCCTACGAGAAACCCTACCGGCTGCGCGCGCCGATCGCCGGCTATGCCATGTCGGCGGCGCGGCACATGCACGACTACGGCACCACCCGCGAGCAGCTGGCCGAGGTGGCGGTGGCGGCGCGGATGTGGGCGGCGATGAACCCGGAGGCGTTCAATCGCGAGCCGCTCAGCGTCGAGGACGTGCTCGCCTCGCGCATGGTCTGCGACCCGCTGTCGGTGCGTGACTGCTGCCTGGTGACCGACGGCGGCGGTGCGGTGGTGATGACCCGCGCCGATCGCGCCAAGGATCTGCGCAAGACCCCCGTGCACCTGCTCGGCTGCGCCGGCGGCCACACCCACCGGCAGTATTCGATGATGCCGTCGCTGACCACCACCGCGGCGGTGCAGAGCGGCCGCGAGGCCTTCGCCATGGCCGGACTGACGCCGGCCGACGTCGACATCGCACAGGTCTACGACGCCTTCACCATCAATGCGGTGATGCTGCTGGAGGACCTGGGATTCTGCCCGAAGGGCGAGGGCGGCCGCTTCGTCGGCGACGGCCGGCTGCGGCCGGGCGGCGGGCTGCCGTTCAACACCTATGGCGGCGGGCTGTCCTGCACCCATCCGGGCATGCTCGGCATCTTCACCACCATCGAGGCGGTGCGGCAGCTGCGCGGCGAGTGCGGCGAGCGGCAGGTGGCGGGGGCGACCATCGCGCTGGCGCATGGCAACGGTGGCATGTTCGCGCACGAATCGACCGCGCTGCTCGGTCGCGCCGCGGCGCTTTGACCGCCGGGCGATGAGCGGCCGCCTCGCCCTGATCCTGGGCGGCGCCCGGTCCGGCAAGTCGCGCCGCGCCGAGGCGCTGGCCCTGGAGTGGGGCGGCGCCCCCGTCTATCTCGCGACCGCCGAGCCGTTCGACGACGAGATGCAGGCGCGGGTGGCGCAGCACCGGGCCGACCGGGAAGGTCGTGGCTGGGTGACGGTGGAGGAGCCGCTCGACCTGCCGGCGGCGCTGGCGCGCGAGGCCACGTCCGGCCGCGCGGTGCTGGTCGAGTGCCTGACCACCTGGCTCGGCAACCTGATGGTCCATGAATGGCCGGTCGAGCCGGAGATCGCCCGGTTGCTCGCCTGGCTGGACGGCCCCCGGCCCGGCGACCTGGTGCTGGTCGCCAGCGAGGTCGGCCTCGGTATCGTTCCGGAGAACCGCATGGCGCGCCATTTTCGCGACCATGCCGGCCGGCTGCACCAGGAATTGGCGGCGCGCGCCGGGCGGGTCGAACTGGTGGTCGCGGGGCTGCCGGTCGTCGTGAAGGCCTGACCGCCGGTCAGACGCGGCTGGTGATGTTCAGGATCATGTCGACGTTGCGGCCGTCCGCGGCCAGCGGCAGGCTGAGCCGCGACAGCTGCCGCGAATTGCGGCTCGACAGGATGTGCGGGCGGCCGCGGCGGAACGCCGGTTCGCCGGTCTCGACCAGCGTGTTGAAGGACGCCTGCAGGGTCTCGGTGCGCGACACCGGATCGATGAATTCGTCGATGTAGTGGCCGGCGCGGGCGAACGGCGAGGTCATGTACACGGCGCTGCCGACCAGTCGCAGCCGGAAGCGCAGCGGATTGCGCTCGACGTCGACCAGCCAGAGGTGCTGCAGCAGGGCCGGATGCCGGCTGCCGAGCTCGGCCGGGTCGAAATGCTGGCGCCCGGGCAGCCGGTCGCCGCCGGGATGGATGTCCAGCCAGTACTCGTACAGCAGGGCCTCGCTCTCGCCGAGGGCGGCGGGTAGCGGCAGCGGCTGCTCCGGCGGGACGACATAGGCGACGGACATCGACTGGTGCTCTCGGGGCTTCGGGACAGCGGCAATCTGCCAGGGGTTCCCGAAGATTCCGTTAAAGGCTGCGTCCGGATCGCGAGTTAACCTTTGATGCAGATCACGGTATGGAATCCAAAGTAGAATGGAGGAGTGGGACATGCGCGTGTTGCTGGCCGTCGCCGAGGTCCTCATGCTGTCCAGCGCAGTTGCCGTACCGGCCGCCTGCCAGCCATCGACTCAGTCGGCGGCCTCGCCGGTGACGGAGCTTGGTCGCGGCGGTGGGGATCCGGCGTCCCAACCGTTTCTGAGCCTCAAGGTCAATGAAATCGACAATGGTTACGAAGTGCTGCTCAGTGTGACTGAGAATGGGCGTGTGGCTGGACAAGGGACAACGGCGATAAGCGCCGATTTGGTGCACCGGAACCTCCTGGCCCACCTGTCGCCGGAGCGTGCCGAAGCCACCAGCCATGCACTCGAAGAGCGATTAAAGCAGCTGTTGCTGCCAATTATTCAGAAAGGTACAGAACTCGAACGCAAATTGATCGCAAGTTATCCATCCTGCAACAGCATTCCACCGTCTCAACGAAAGGGAAGGGCAACATTCAGTTCCAAAACGCGAGGCGACCCTGACGGCACCGGTAAGGCCGGCGTGCCGACGGAGTACTGCGTCGTTCTGCCTGTCGAAGGTGCGCCGGAGGCGAACGCCTTGATGAGGCAGGGAATGGACATGGGGAGGATCGCCCGGGAGTTTGAGGCGGCGACGAAGAATGAGTTCAATTTCGAGCAGGTGAGGCTCTGGAGCACCTACGGGGCAGTGGGGAAGGACGAGAATGTAGTCCGGCCCTACTATAGCGGCATTGTCCGGAAGGCGGCCGCGGACCTCGCGCCGTTGGGGGGCCTGCTTCGACGCGCATTGAATGGGCGCAACGAACGGGTCGTGGTAGAGGCGGTCGGGGACGTGGTGCAACGCCTCCACGTCGTGCCGTTGGACCGACGCCGACCAGTTTTCCCAAGTCCATCGGCGATCTTGGTCGACGGCCGCGGCTCGGTCGATGCAAAGGCGACCGCCATCGCGGCTCTTATTCACTTGGCGGCACCACACATTCGGATGGTGCTGGTCGAACTCGACGATGCTTACCTGCTGGGAATCTCCGTTCCGCCGCGAGACGGCGACGTCGTCATCGAAGATCTCTCAATGGGCATCAGACGGACGTTCGTTGTCATCGACCCATGGGCGCCGGTTGCGCTTGGTGGAGTGGTTCAACCGCGGGTCATCAAGGCTTCCACCGACGGCAGGGTCACGAATGCGGAAATGGCGATGATCTACGAGCTGACGCCAAACGGGAAATAGGCGCGACTGCCGCGGGAGACTGGAGCGCCGGAGCGTCTCCGGCTACTTTCGAGCCCATGGTCGCACCCACCACGCTGTTCGAGAAGATCTGGCGCCAGCATGTCGTCGTCGAGCGCGACGACGGGCAGGCGCTGCTGTGGATCGACCGGCATCTCTGCCACGAGGGCTCGTTCCACGCCTTCGACAAGCTGGCGCGCTCCGGGCGCCGGGTGCGGCGGCCGGACCTGACCTTCGCCATCGCCGACCACTACGTGCCGACCCGCGACCGCGCCGCCGGTGCCCGCGATCCCGAGATCGCCACCATGATCCGGCTGCTCGGCGAGAACGCTGCGGCCAACGGCGTGCGGCTGTTCGGCCTCGGCGACCCCGACCAGGGCATCGTGCACGTGGTGGCGCCGGAGCTCGGCCTCACACAGCCCGGCATCACCCTGGTCTGCGGCGACAGCCACACCTCCACCCACGGCGCCTTCGGGGCGCTGGCCTTCGGCATCGGCGCGTCCGAGGTCGCCCATGTGCTGGCGACCCAGGCGCTGTGGCAGAAGCGGCCGCGCACCCTGCGCATCACCGTCGATGGCCGGCTCGGCCCGCATGTGACCGCCAAGGACCTGATCCTGGCGGTGATCGCCCGGATCGGCGCCGACGGCGCTGCCGGCCACGTCGTCGAATTCGCTGGCGAGGCGATCCGCGCGCTGCCGATGGAGGCGCGCATGACGGTCTGCAACATGACCATCGAGGCCGGCGGACGGGCCGGGATGATCGCGCCCGACGACACCACCTTCGACTGGCTGCACGGCCGGCGCCACGCCCCGAAGGGGGCGGACTGGGACGCCGCGGTCGCCGACTGGCGCGGGCTGGCGAGCGATCCCGGCGCCGCCTTCGACCGTGAGGTCGCGATCGACGGCTCGGCGGTCGCGCCGACCGTGACCTGGGGCACCAGCCCGGAGCACGCCCTGCCGGTGACCGCTGCGGTGCCCGATCCGGCGGCCGAGCCCGACCCGGGCCGTCGCGCGGCGCTGGAGGCGGCGGTCGCGTACATGCATCTCGCGCCGGGCACGCCGCTGGACGGCATCGCCGTCGACCGGGTGTTCATCGGGTCGTGCACCAACGCCCGCATCGGCGACCTGCGGGCGGCTGCGGCGGTGCTGAAGGACCGCCGTGCGGTGGTGCCGCTCATGGTGGTGCCGGGCTCGTCGGCGGTGAAGCGGGCGGCCGAGGCCGAGGGCCTCGACCGGGTGTTCCGCGACGCCGGCGCCGAATGGCTCGACAGCGGCTGCTCGATGTGCGCCGCCACCAATGGCGACATGGTGGCGCCGGGCGAGCGGTGTGCCTCGACCACCAACCGCAACTTCCGCGGCCGCCAGGGCCCGGGGTCGCGCACCCATCTGATGAGCCCGGCGATGGCGGCGGCGGCGGCGGTCACCGGCCGCATCACCGACGTGCGCCGGTTGGCGGCGGACCGGACCGCGGAGGGCGCATGACGCCGTTCGGCACGCTGACCGCGCCGGCGATGCCGCTGCGCCTCGCCAACGTCGACACCGACCAGCTGCTGCCCGGCCGGTTCCTGCGCAAGCCGCGCAGCGACGGCTACGACAACTACCTGTTCCACGACATCAGGCGCGGCCCGGACGGTGCGCTGCGTGCCGATTTTCCGCCGAACGACCCGCGCTGGGCAGGGGCGCCGATCCTGGTGGCCGACCGCAACTTCGGGGGCGGCTCGTCGCGCGAGGGTGCGGTCTATGCGCTGGTCGACGCCGGCATCCGGGTGGTGATCGCGCCCAGCTTCGGCGACATCTTCTACTCCAACGCCATCAAGAACGGCCTGCTGCCGATCCGCCTGCCGGCCGAGGCCGTGGAGCGGATCTGGGCGATCGCCGAGGCCGACCCGGCGGCGCCGCTGGCGGTCGATCTCGCGGCCCAGACCGTTCGGCCGGCGAACGCGGAACCGGTTGCCTTCGAGATCGATTCCTTCCACAAGTCGTGCCTGCTGCAGGGAACGGACGACATCGACCTCACCCTCGCCCATGCCGGGGCCCTCGAGGCGTTCGAGCACGCCGACCGCACGGTGCGCCCCTGGCGTGCGCCGACCGCATGACCCGCCTGAACGCGCCGCACTCTTCCGCAACCTCGACATAGGCCGGCCATGGATTTCCTTCTCGACCCGCAGATCTGGGCAAGCTTCCTGACGCTGACGCTGATGGAGGTGGTGCTCGGGATCGACAACGTGATCTTCGTGTCGATCGTCGCCAACCGGCTGCCGCCGGAAAAGCGCGCCTTCGGCCGCATGGTCGGGCTGTCGGGCGCGCTGGTGATGCGGATCGCCCTGCTGTTCGCGATCACCTGGCTGATCGGCCTGACGGCGGTCGCCTTCACGGCGTTCGGGTTCGAGGCCTCGTGGCGCGACGTCATCCTGATGGCCGGCGGCATCTTCCTCCTGATCAAGGCGACGCTGGAGATCCACAACTCCGTGGAGGGCGACGGGCATGGTCCGGAAGGGGTGGCCGGCGTGGCGGTCGCCGGCATGGGCATGGTGATCGCCCAGATCATCGCCCTCGACCTGGTGTTCAGCGTGGACTCGATCCTCACCGCCATCGGCATGGTCGACGACGTGCGGGTGATGATCGCCGCGGTGGTCGTTTCGATCATCGTCATGATGATCGCCTCGAGGCCGATCGCCGACTTCATCCACCGGCACCCGACCGCCAAGATGCTGGCGCTGTCCTTCCTGCTGCTGATCGGCGTGGCGCTGATCGCCGACGCCATGCATTTCCACATCCCGCGCGGCTACCTGTACGCCGCGATCGGCTTCTCGGTGGTGGTCGAGGCGCTCAACCAGATGGCGCGCCGCAAGAGCAAGGCGACCTGACGCGGGACGAGGCGCGGTAGACGCGATAGCGCCCCCACCGGAGCATCCTATACGCGAATGACATCTTCCGAATCCATCGCCACCGCTATACCATGAGTTCCGCGGGGTTGCTGGCGGGGCGAGGTTCGGGATGGGCGTTTGGTCGCTCGCGATTCTAGATTCGGGCGTGGTGAACGAGACGGAGGCGCTATATGGCGCCAATGCTTCGGAGTGGGACTTCTATTACGGGGATTCAGATACGGACGGCGGCAGGACCACCAGCCACGGTTCCCTCGTTGCCCAGGTCGCCGAGCAGACGAACTCGGCACTCGAGCGAATTGATCTGCAAGTCATGTCGAATGGCGGTTCCGTCGGGGCGACCGCGACGATCAACGCGATCTCGCATCTCTCAAATCTTCACGATGCCGGCTGGCACATCGGGGCGGTCAATCTCTCCTGGGGCGGATCCCTGGCGTACTCACCGCTTGCGGCTGGTCTGACGAACCTCGCGGCACGGGGCATCGTCGCCGTCGCAGCGGCGGGAAACAGCGGCAGTCACTCGGGATTGGAAGCGCCGATATACCCGGCCGCGTACAGCAACGTGATCGCTGTCGGCAGCCATGACGGCTCCGGCAATCCGACGTCCTTCTCGAACAATCACCCATCCTATATTCACGTTCTCGCTGATGGCGAAAACATGCCCGGAGCCGGCATCTCCGGAACCAGCTTCGCCGCGCCTCAGGTCGCCGCCGGCGTCGCCACCGTGCAGGCCCTCGCGGATGCTGCGCTGGAGCGTCGGCTGACCTTCGGCGAGACGGTTGACGTCCTGCAGCAGGGCGGCGGGGCCACACAGTCGAACGTCGACCCGGCGAACGGCTCCAGCCGCTACTACCTCTTCGACCACGGCCGGTCGCTCGACTACTTTCTGCGCAGCTATCTCGACCCGCAGTTCAGTGGCTACGAGTACATGGCGTCATATGGCGACCTCGAGGCCGCATTCGCGGGCAATCCCGGTGCTGCGCGGGCGCATCTGCTGTCGACCGGTGTCTACGAGGGCCGCGAGGTGGGCTTCGACGGCCTGGAGTATATTGCCTCGCATGGCGACCTGATCGGAGCCTTCGGCGCCAACCGCGAACTCGGCGCGCTGCACTATCTCGGTAGTGGCCGCGCAGAGGGCCGCACCACGTCGTTCGACGGCGAGAGCTACCTCGCCGCCAACGCCGACCTGCGTGCGGCCTTCGGCACCAACGTCGCCGCAGCCACGCGTCACTACATCACGAACGGCTACTACGAGGGCCGGCCTACCTCCGGCACCGTTTCCAGCCCGGGCACGACGGCGGTGTCCGAGGGGGCGAGTGACCTGCCTGCGGGTACCGGTACCCCCGGCTATGTCGGGGTGGGGGCCAGTGCCAGCGGAACGATCGCCTCGTCTACCGACCGCGACTGGTTCAGGACCGACCTCACCGCCGGCCAGACCGTCATCATCGAAGCACGAGGCTCGGCGAGCGGCGGCGGCACACTCTACGACCCGGATGTGTATCTTCGGGGATCGTCCGGCGCGGTCCTTACCTACGATTGGGACAGCGGCGCCGGCTACGATGCCCGGTTGGTGTATCGGGCCGCCCAGTCGGGAACCTTCTTCATCGACGTCGACGGTTTCTTGAGCACTGGCAGCTACACCGTGTCGGTGACCGCCTCCGGCTCGTCGCAGGTGGTGCCGGCCGCGCTGGCGGAGGCATCGGACCGCGACCAACTGCCCGCAGACCTCGAGCCGCTCGATCTGGCGTGGGCGGTAGGACCGTCGAGCTCGGTCGACGGCATCCTGTGACGCGCGGCGGTCAGAAGAACCGCCACTCCCCGGTCAGGTCGTGCAGCCGGAAAACCGCTGCCGAGTAGGCGATCGCCACCAGCCCGACGGCGAAGGCGGAGGTTCCCGCACTCGTCAGTCCGCTCTGCGCGAACGTGTCGAATCCTATTGTCGCCAACGTTACCGGAACCCCCAGCCAGGCGCACAGACGCAGCCGGCGGCGGGCTGTCGTCTCTGCGTGGCGGCGTCGGGTGAATACCCTTCGGTTCATCGCAGCGCCTTCCGAATGGAAACAAAAATTTCCTATTGACCTTATAACAGGAGGGCCTATAGTCAAAGTGCTTTCGGACTGGGGCACGTCCCCCTCTCCCCACCTGATGCCCGGTTCGAAACGCGAGGACAGTAGGCCCGGAAGGTTCGCCTTCCGGGCCTCACTCGTTTCCGGGGATGTGGTTCGCGGTTCGGGCCGCGCCGCGGCTAGGGTTTTCCGCCGGCGATCGGCGAATTCCGGCCGGCGGCGCGCGCCAGACTGGCCTCGCGATGCGCAATGTAGGCGGCCGAGCCGGCGATGACCGCGCCCCCGGCGAAGGTCCACACGGTCGGCACTTCGCTGAAGGCCAGCCAGCCGATGGCGGCGGCGAACGGCATCCGCAGATAATCGAAGGTCATGACCAGGCTGGCCTCGCCGGCGGCGAAGCCGCGGGTGATCGCCAGGTGCCCGAGGGTGCCGCACAGCCCGATCGTCGCCATCACCATCCATTGGCCTGAATTGGGCCACTGCCAGAACGGCAGCGCCGCCAGCAGCGTCATCGGCGTCATCATGACGACCATCCAGGTCACCACCGCTTCGGTCGGCTCGGTGTCGGTGAGACGTTTGACGATCAGCATGTTGGCGGCGGACGTCGCGGCGGCGAGCAGGGTCCATAGTGCCGCAGGCTCGACCGCCGTCACGCCGGGCCGCAGGATGATCAGCACCCCGACGAAGCCGAGAATCGTCGCCGTCCAGCGCCGCCGCCGCACGGTCTCGCGCAGGATCACTGCCGCCCCGACGGTGGCGAAGAGCGGGGCGGTGAAGCTGAGGGCGGTGGCGTCGGCGAGCGGGATGTAGCGCAGCGCGTAGAAGCCGGCGAGCATGCCGACCAGTCCAATGGTGGCGCGCGCGGCATAGAGCGGCAGGCGCCGGGTGCGCAACGCCGCCGGGCCGCGCCGCAGCAGCCAGGGGGCCATCCACAGCAGGCCGAAGAAGCAGCGGAAGAACGCCACCTCGAACGGGTGGAGATCACGGGCCGCGAACTTGATCAGGCCGCCCATGGCGGCGAACGCCGCGCCCGCAAGCACCATCCATATAGCAACCCGAACCGGCCCCGGCAGCTTGCCCAGCGGGTCGTGCCGGTCGCTGCCGGCAGGCACGACGGTGATCTCGGGGGCCGCGGTGGGAGTGACGGGAGCCGGGGACATCGTCGCCATGGACAGGGGTGTCGGCAGCGTAGTACCGAACCGCACGCCGAACCAGTCGCGAGAGCCTCGTGGACCGCGCCTTCATCCTGCTCCTCGCACAGGCATTCGATGCGCTGGTCGGCGACCCGGAGAGGCTGTGGCGCCGCGTGCCGCACCCGGTGACGCTGGCCGGCCGGATGATCGGCTGGCTCGATCGGCGCTGGAACGACGACCGCGACCCGCCGTCGCGGCGGCGCGATCGCGGCGTCGCGGCGGTGGCCGTGCTGCTGCTGACGGCGGCGGCAGTCGGCGCGATCGCGAGCGGCCTCCTCGAGCACCTCGACCTGGCCGGAATCCTGCTGGAGGCGGCAGCGGTCGGCGTTCTGCTCGCCCAGCGTTCGCTGCACGACCACGTGCTCGCGGTCGCCGACGGGTTTCTGGGAGACGGCCTTGCCGGAGCCCGCCGCGCGGTGTCCGCAATCGTCGGCCGTGACCCCGAGGCACTCGATCAGGCCGGGGTATGCCGGGCGGCGATCGAGAGTGCGGCCGAGAACTTCTCGGACGGGGTGGTGGCGCCCGCCTTCTGGTACCTCGTCGGCGGCCTGCCGGGGCTGCTGGCCTACAAGGCGCTGAACACCGCCGACAGCATGATCGGCCACCGCAGCGACCGGCACCGGCATTTCGGCTGGGCGGCGGCGCGCCTGGACGATCTCGCCAATTGGGTTCCGGCGCGGCTGTCGGCGCTGCTTGTGATCGCGGCGGCGTGGTCGATGGCCGACGGCGATCCGCGGGCGGCGTGGCGGGCGGTGCGGCGCGACGCCGACCGGCACCGCTCGGTCAACGCCGGCTGGCCGGAGGCGGCGTTCGCCGGCGCGCTCGGCCTGCGTCTAGCAGGCCCACGCCGCTACGATGGCGCGATCGTCGACGACGCCTGGATGGGTGACGGCCGGGCTGACGCGACGCCCGAGGACATCCGGCTGGCGCTCGTCCTGCTCACGCGCTCCTGCCTGGCGCTGGCGGTCCTGGTGGCGGCGCTGGCCATGCTCGACTGATTGCGTTCCGCCGAGGCCGTCACGCGCCGCGGAGCGGAGCCTCGCGGTGCGAGTCGAGCCAGCGCCGGATCGGGATCGCCGCCAGCCATCCCAGGCCGACCCCGACCTGGTCGGCGGCGAAGTCGATGATGTCGGCGGTCCGGCCGGGATCGAAGGCCTGCATCATCTCGACCACCAGGCCGGCATTCATCAGCAGGATCGCCAGGATGCCGGCGCTCACCCACCGCCCGAGGGCCGGGATGGCGACCACCGTCGCCAGGAAGAACGCCAGCAGGTGCTGGATCTTGTCGCCATCCAGCATGTGCCCGAAGGTCACCAGCTCGGAGGGGGTCTCCAGGCTGAACCAGGCGGCGACATTGAGGGCGAGGACATAGGTGACGGCCACGGTCAGCCGCCTGCGTACCCGCCGCGACCGCCGTTGCCGCCGTCGCTCCTGGCGGCGGCGACGGTCGATCGCCCGGCGGGCGGCGCTGAGAGGATCCGGATCTGACGGCACGCGGCTCCCCACCCGCGTTGGAGATCATGAGTCACTGTAGGGGAACCGCACGGCACTTGGCGAGCACGCTGCGTGCACACGCGGCGCGCTCAGAACTCCGCCGAATCGATGACCATGGGCTCGTCGGCGGCCGCCTTGGCCCACGCCTTCATGGAATCCAGGCCCCATATGGCGTCGGCATAGGCCTGCTCGACCTCGCCGAGGGCGACCTCGTAGGTCCGGAAACGGGTCACCACCGGTGCGAACATCGCGTCGGCGATGGTGAAGCGGCCGAACAGGAAGGGGCCGTCCGCACCGTACCGGCTGCGGCACTGCCGCCACAGCGCGGCCACCCGGTCGATATCCTCCTTGACCCCGGGCTTGCGTCCCTCGTTGGGGAAGCGCGAGCGGATGTTCATCGGCATGTTTTCGCGCAGTGCCGCGAAGCTGGTGTGCATCTCGGACGCGACCGAACGGGCGACGGCCCGGGCCGGCAGGTCGTCGGGCCAGAGCCCAGCCTCCGGCCGCAGTTCGGCGGCGTACTCGCAGATCGACAGGCTGTCCCAGACCGTCAGCTCGCCGTGCCGGAGAGCCGGCACGCGTCCGGAGGTGGAATGCTTCATGATCTCCGCCCTGGAGCCGTTCTCGGAGAGCGGGATCACGATCTCGTCGAACTCGAGACCCGCATGGCGCAGGGCGAGCCATGGCCTGAGCGACCATGACGAGTAGTTCTTATTGCCAATCACCAGTGTGAGGTCGGCCACGGTGGTGCTCCTTCGCCGAGACTCGGAGCCCTCATTTAAGCGCCTCGCTTGTCCTCGTGAAGCCCCGGACGCTATACCGGCTACGCGACAGCCGCGATCATGGAGCCGATCTTGTCCTACAACCTCGTCGGGCGGGCCACCGCCGGCACCATTCCGGTCACCCCCACTGCCGCCGCCGGCCTGGAGGCGTGGACCGCCGCCGCCGACGGCCGGGCCGCCAACTGGGTGCGTGCGACCGGCTTCAAGGCGAAGCCCGGCGAGATCGCCCTGGTGCCCGACGAGAAGGGCGGCATCGCTCGCGTGCTGCTCGGAATCGAGAGGGCTGGGCGAATCGGCCTGTGGGAGTTCGCGGGCCTGCCGGGTGCATTGCCGCAGGGGCGTTACGCGGTCGACGCGGAAGTCGAGCCGGCGGACGCCACCCGGGCGGCCCTCGGCTGGGCGCTGGGGACTTATCGTTTCGACCGGTACACCAACATGCCGGCGGCGACGGCGGAGCTGGTCTGGCCGAAGGGTGCCGACCGCGACCACGTCGAGAGTGCTGCCGCGGCCACCGCGCTGGCGCGAGACCTCATCAACGCCCCGGCCAACGATCTCGGGCCGACGCAACTTGCCGATGCGGCGAAGGCGCTCGCCAAGGAGTTCAAGGCGAAGTTCTCGGTGCTGGTCGGCGACCAGCTGCTGAAGAAGAACTATCCGACGATCCACGCCGTCGGCCGCGGCGCGACCGACGTGCCCCGGCTGATCGACCTGCAATGGGGCGACGCCTCGCACCCGAAGGTGACCCTGGTCGGCAAGGGCGTGTGCTTCGACACCGGCGGCTACGACATCAAGCCGTCGGGCGGCATGCTGACGATGAAGAAGGACATGGGTGGCTCGGCCCAGGTGCTCGGCCTCGCGCGCATGATCATGGCGGCGGGGCTGAAGGTCCGCCTGCGGGTCCTGGTGCCGGCGGTCAAGAACATGATCTCCGGCGACGCCTTCCTGCCGATGGACGTGATCCGCACCCGCAAGGGACTGACCGTCGAGGTCGGCAACACCGATGCCGAAGGCCGGCTGATCCTGTGCGACGCCCTGGCGGAGGCCGATTCGGAAAAGCCGGACCTGCTGGTCGACTTCTCGACGCTGACCGGCGCCGCCCGGGTCGCGCTGGGCACCGACCTGCCGGCGCTGTTCAGCAACGACGACGGCGTCGCCGCCGACTGGACGCGGGCCGGCCTCGACGAGGAGGACCCGGTGTGGCGGCTGCCGCTGCACGCGCCCTACAAGGCGATGCTGAAGACCAAGATCGCCGACCTGTCGAGCACCGGCAACGCACCCTATGCCGGCGCGATCACCGCGGCGCTGTTCCTGGAGCATTTCGTTTCGCCGACGACGCGCTGGGCGCACATCGATCTGATGGCCTGGAACACCAAGGACCGTCCCGGCCGGCCCGAGGGCGGCGAGGCGATGGCGTTGCGCAGCGCTTTCCGTATGATCGAGCGTCGTTTCGGGAGCTGACGGTTTGCGGTTCCGGAACGACCGGCGGGTCGCTATGCTCGGTTCGGCCGCGTAATGACCGGGTTGCCCGGCCACATGGAGTGCTAGAAGGGTCGGCATGCAGGCGGCGGAGCAGCACCGGGCGTTGAATCTCTGGCGTCTGGCGACCGTCGCGAGCGTGCGCCGCGACGGCCCGGACCTGACGGCGCGGCAGATGGCGATCCTGCTGACCGCCTATCTGACGCCGCCACCGCACACCGTGCGCGGCCTCGCCGAGACCATGGGGATCTCCAAGCCGGCGGTCACCCGGGCGCTGGACCGCCTGGGCGAACTCGGCTTCCTGCGCCGCAAGGTCGACGAGACCGACCGGCGCAGCGTGCTCGTGCAGCGAACCGTCAAGGGCTCGGTGTTCCTGTCGGAATTCGCCGAGCTGGTGCGCGGCGCCGAGCGGACGCTGAACGACGGGGGCGAATCGGCGGATCCCGCCTGATCCGCCACGCCGGGGCGGACGCCTTCTTCCGGTCACAGATGACGTGTGTAAGATCGCCGGAGTCCCTGCGCCATTGAGGATCTCGATGCCGACAGTCCGCCTTCGCGCCGCCGCCAGCCTCTTGCTCGGTCTCGTTTGGGCCACATCCGTCGCGGCCACCGACTACACGGCACCGCCGGCGCACGGCATCGCCATGCACGGCGACCTGAAATACGCGCCCGACTTCAAGCATTTCGAGTATGTGGATCCGAACGCCCCGAAAGGCGGCACCATCGTCGCCGAGGCGAGCGGCAGCTTCGACAGCTTCAATCCATACGTCTTGCGCGGCCAAGCCGCCGCCGGGATCACCCTGCTCTACGACACCCTGACCGAGCAGGCGCTGGACGAGCCCTTCACCGAGTATGGCGTGCTCGCCGGGACCATCGAGATGCCCGAGGACCGTGCCTGGGTCGCCTTCAACCTGCGACCGGAGGCGAAGTGGCACGATGGCCGGCCGGTGACCGCCGACGACGTGGTCTGGACCTTCAACACCCTGGTCGAGAAGGGGGCGCCGTTCTACCGGGCCTACTACGGCGATGTCGCCGAGGTGAAGGCGACCTCCGAACAGCGGGTGCTGTTCGTGTTCAAGGACGGCATAAACCGCGAACTGCCGCTGATCATCGGCCAGTTGCCGGTGCTGCCGAAGCACTGGTGGGAGGGACGGGACTTCTCGGCACCGCTGCTGGAGCCGCCGCTTGGCTCCGGACCCTACCGCATGAAGAGCTTCGAGGCCGCCCGCTCGGTGACCTACGAGCGGGTGGAGGACTATTGGGGCCGCAACGTGCCGGCGATGCGCGGCCGCTGGAACGCCGGAACGATCCGCTACGAGTATTTCCGCGACCGCGACGTTGCCACCGAGGCGTTCAAGGCCGGCGCCTTCGACCTGCGCGCCGAGAATTCGTCGAAGCGCTGGGCGACCGCCTTCGACTTCCCCGGCCTCGCCGCCGGCATGGTGATCAAGGAGGAGGTGCCGCACGAGAACGTCGCCGGCATGCAGGGCTTCGCGTTCAACACCCGCCGCCCGATTTTCCAGGATCGGCGGGTGCGCGAGGCGATCGGCTACGCCTTCGACTTCGAGTGGAGCAACAAGGCGCTGATGTACGACGCGTATACCCGCACCGACAGCTACTTCGACAACTCCGAGCTCGGTTCCTCCGGGTTGCCGAGCGGGGCCGAGCTGGCGTTGCTGGAGCCGTTCCGCGACCAGCTGCCGCCTGAGGTGTTCAACAAGGAGTTCAAGGTCCCGACGACCGACGGTTCCGGCAATCCGCGCGACAACCTGCGCGCCGCGCTGAAGCTGCTGCGCGAGGCCGGATGGGCGGTGAAGGATGGCGTGCTGCGCAACGCCGGCGGCCAGGCCCTGGCCTTCGAGATCCTGCTGGTCAGCCAGTCCGGGCAGGACCGCATCGCGCTGCCCTTCGTCTCGAACCTGGAGAAGCTCGGCATCAAGGCGAGCGTACGCAACGTCGACCCCGCGCAGTACCAGAACCGCGAGCGCGACTTCGACTTCGACATGATCGTCGGCTTGTTCGGGCAGTCGCAGTCACCCGGCAACGAGCAGCGCGATTACTGGTCCTCGGAGGCGGCCGACGCGCCCGGTTCGCGCAACGTGATCGGCGTCAGGGACCCGGTGGTTGACGCACTGATCGAGAAGGTGATCCGCGCCCCCGACCGCGAGGCGCTGGTGGCCGCGACCCGGGCGCTCGACCGGGTCCTGCTGTGGGGCTTCTATGTCGTGCCGCACTTCCACAGCGAGAGCTACCGGCTGATCTACTGGAACAAGTTTGGCAAGCCTGGGGTCTCTCCGAAGTATGGCCTGGGGTATCCGGACACCTGGTGGGTCGATCCGGAGAAGGTGGCCGCCGTCGAGGCGTGGCGCCGGACCCGCAAATAGACGCCGACAAGGGTCAGGGGGAGACCGGGTGACCGCCTACATCCTGCGACGACTGCTGCTGATCGTGCCGACGCTGGTGGCGATCATGGTGCTGAACTTCGCCATCGTGCAGTTCGCGCCGGGCGGGCCGATCGATCAGATCATCGCCCAGATCCAGGGCCAGGGCGACGTGTCCGGCCGGATCAGCGGGCAGGGTGGCGAGATCTCGGCGCCGTCGACATCGTCTTCCGACAGCGGCAACACCCGCGGCACCCGCGGCCTCGATCCCGAGTTCATTCGGCAGCTCGAGCGGCAGTTCGGCTTCGACAAGCCGCTGCACGAGCGTTTCGTGACGATGATGGGCAACTATCTGGTCTTCGACTTCGGGGACAGCTTCTTCCGGGCGCGCAGCGTGGTCGACCTGGTGCTGGAGAAGATGCCGGTGTCGATCTCGCTCGGGATCTGGACCACCTTGCTGGTCTACCTGATTTCCATTCCGCTCGGCATCCGCAAGGCGGTGCGCGACGGCACCCGCTTCGACGTCTGGAGCAGCGCGGTGATCATCATCGGAAACGCCATCCCGGCGTTTCTGTTCGCGGTACTGCTGGTCGTGCTGTTCGCCGGCGGCAGCTACCTGCAGGTGTTCCCGCTGCGCGGCCTGGTGTCGAGCGACTGGTCGTCGATGGGGCCGGTCGACAAGGTCCTGGACTATCTCTGGCACATGGTGCTGCCGGTCTCCGCCATGGTGATTGGCGGCTTCGCCAGCCTGACCATGCTGACCAAGAACTCGTTCCTCGAGGAGATCAACAAGCAGTACGTGCTCACCGCCAAGGCGAAGGGCCTGAGCGAACGCGGCGTGCTGTACGGCCACGTGTTCCGAAATGCCATGCTGATCGTGATCGCCGGCTTTCCGTCGGCCTTCGTGTCGGTGCTGTTCACGGGGTCGCTGTTCATCGAGATCATCTTCTCGCTCGACGGCCTCGGCCTGCTCGGCTTCGAGGCGGCGATCCAGCGCGACTACCCGGTGATGTTCGGTACCCTGTTCTTCTTCACCCTGCTCGGCCTGCTGCTGAACCTGATCGGCGACCTCATGTATGTGGCGATCGATCCGCGGATCGATTTCGAGGCGCGCCAGACATGAGCGACCGCGTGCTCGGCATCCGCGTCAGCCCGATCAACCGGCGGCGCTGGGAGAACTTCAGGCGCAACCGCCGCGGTTTCTGGTCTGCCTGGGTGTTCCTGGGGCTGTTCGGTCTCAGCCTTTGCGCCGAGCTGCTGGCCAACGACCGGCCGATCCTCATCAGCTTCGACGGCGGCCTGTATGCGCCGGTGGTCGCCACCTACCCCGAGACCACCTTCGGCGGCGATTTCCCGACGGAGGCCGACTACCGCGACCCGTTCGTGCAGGAACTGATCGAGGAGAAGGGCTGGATCCTGTGGCCGCCGGTGCGGTTCTCCTACAACACCATCGACACCGAGCTCGACCGGCCGGCACCGTCGCCACCCGACGCCCGGCACTGGCTCGGCACCGACGACCAGGCGCGCGACGTACTGGCACGGGTGATCTACGGCTTCCGGATCTCGGTGCTGTTCGGCCTGCTGCTGACGGCGTTCTCGTCGGTGATCGGCATCGCCGCCGGGGCGGTGCAGGGCTACTACGGTGGCCTGCTCGACCTGACCTTCCAGCGCTTCATCGAGATCTGGGGCGGCATGCCCTTCATCTACATCCTGATCATCCTGTCGGCGCTGATCGTGCCGGGCTTCTTCACCCTGCTGTTCCTGCTGCTGCTGTTCAGCTGGACGCAGCTGGTCGGGGTGGTGCGCGCCGAGTTCCTGCGCGCCCGCAGCCTCGACTACGTGCGCGCCGCCCGGGCGCTCGGGGTGAGCGACCGGGTGATCATGTGGCGGCACATGCTGCCGAACGCCATGGTCGCCACCCTGACCTTCATGCCGTTCATCCTCAACAACTCGATTACGGCACTCACCGGCCTCGACTTCCTCGGATTCGGCCTGCCGCCGGGCTCGCCGTCGCTCGGCGAGCTGCTCGGACAGGGCAAGAACAACCTGCAAGCCCCCTGGCTCGGGCTGACCGCGTTCTTCACGCTCGCGATCATGCTCAGCCTGCTGATCTTCGTCGGCGAGGCGGTGCGCGACGCCTTCGATCCGCGAAAGACCTTCCGCTGATGAGCGCCCTGCTCGACATCCGCGACCTGACGGTCGCCTTCGGCGGCAACGCGGCGGTGCGCGGCGTCTCCTTCGACATCTGGCCGGGCGAGACCGTGGCGCTGGTCGGCGAGTCCGGCTCCGGCAAGTCGGTCACCGCGCTGTCGGTGCTGCAGCTGCTGCCCTATCCGCAGGCCCGGCACGGCCCCGGCTCCAGCGTCCTCTGGAAGGGCCAGGAGCTCATGGGCGCGCCCGAGCCGACGCTGCGCCGGATCCGCGGCAACGAGATCGCCATCATCTTCCAGGAGCCGATGACCTCGTTGAACCCGCTGCACACGGTGGAGCGGCAGATCGGCGAGATCCTGGCGCTGCACAAGGGGCTGCGTGGTGACGTCGCGCGGGCGCGGACGCTGGAACTGCTCGACCTGGTCGGGATCCCGGACGCGGCGGCCCGGCTCGGCGCGTTCCCGCACCAGCTCTCCGGCGGCCAGCGCCAACGCGTGATGATCGCGATGGCGCTCGCCAACGAGCCCGACCTGCTGATCGCCGACGAGCCGACCACGGCGCTGGACGTCACCATCCAGGCGCAGATCCTGACCTTGCTGGGCGACCTCCAGCAGCGACTCGGCATGGCCATGCTGCTGATCACCCACGACCTCGGGATCGTGCGCAAGATCGCCGACCGGGTGTGCGTGATGACCGCCGGCGAGATCGTCGAGCAGGGTCCGACCGAGCAGGTGTTCATCGAGCCGCAGCACGATTACACGGCGCGGCTGCTGGCGGCCGAGCCGAAGGGCGACCCGCGGCCGGTCGACGAGCGCGCGGCGACCGTGCTGCAGGCCTCCGACGTGCGGGTCTGGTTCCCGATCCAGCGCGGCCTGCTGAAGCGTACTGTCGGCCACATCAAGGCGGTCGACGGTGTCAACGTGAAGGTGCGCGCCGGCGAGACGGTCGGGATAGTCGGCGAATCCGGGTCCGGCAAGACCACGCTCGCCCTCGCAATGCTCCGCCTGCAGAAATGCACGGGCCGGCTGGCCTTCCTCGGCCGCGAGATCCAGGGCATCGACGCCCGCGACCTCCGGCCGCTGCGCCGCGACATGCAGATCGTGTTCCAGGATCCGTATGGCAGTCTCAGCCCGCGGCTGTCGATCGCCGAGATCGTCCGCGAGGGTCTGGACGTCCACGAGCCGGCCGAGCTCGGCCTGCCGACCGAGGCCGACAAAGAGCGGCGGATCGACGAGGTGCTGCGCGAGGTCGGCCTCGATCCGTCGATGCGCGACCGCTACCCGCACGAGTTCTCCGGCGGCCAGCGCCAGCGCATCGCCATCGCCCGCGCCATGGTGCTGCGCCCCAAGCTGCTGGTGCTGGACGAGCCGACCTCGGCGCTGGACATGAGCGTGCAGGCGCAGATCGTCGACCTGCTGCGCGACCTGCAGGCCTCGCACCGGCTCGCCTACCTGTTCATCAGCCACGACCTGAAGGTGGTGCGTGCCCTCGCCCACCGGGTGATCGTCATGAAGGATGGCCAGGTGGTGGAGGCCGGCGACACCGAGGCGGTGATGGGCAGCCCGAAGCAGGCCTATACACGGGCGCTGATGGCGGCGGCCTTCGACCTGGAGGCTACCGGCGAGGCGGTGCGGGGATAGCGGCGCGGGCGATGACGTTCCGGCGGATCGTATGGCTGATGCCGGCGGCATTCGCCGTGCACATCGTTGAGGAGGCCGCGGGCGGCTTTCCGGCATGGGTCGGGCTCGTCGTCGGCAGCCCAATGCCGCTGCCGGTCTTCCTGCTCAACAACGCCGCCTTCATGGTGGTTCTGGTCGGCCTGACGGCCTGGGCGACGATCCGGCCGGGCCGCCTGCCGGCCTTCCTGCTGGTGGCCTGGGCGAGCGGCAACCTGTTCTGGAACTTCGTCTTCCACCTGGTGACGACGGTGCTGCTGGACCGCTACTCGCCCGGCCTGGTGTCGGCGGTGCTGCTGTACTTCCCGCTGTCGGTCGCGGTGGCCTGGGCGGTGCTCCGCGAACACGTCCTCGGGACGGGCCGGTTCCTGGGCGCAGTCAGCATCGGCGCCGGGCTGATGCTCCTGGTCATCCGGGCGAGGCTGTTCGACGCCGCGCCGTGAGCGCGTGGCCGCTGTCCTGCCAGTCGGCAAGTCGTCGTGAACCGCGCCCCCGGCGGCGAGCCGGGGGCGCCGCAAAAGGTCAGCCGGCCGCGAGCTTGTCGAGCTCCTTGAGGATGCTGTCGGTCATGACGTTGGTCGACACCTTCGCCTTGCCCGTCTGCATGATGTCGGCGGTCCGCAGCCCGGACGCCAGGACGTTGTCGATGGCCTTCTCGATCAGGTCGGCGTCTTCGGCCATGTCGAAGCTGTAGCGCAGCAGCATGGCGAAGGACAGCAGCTCGGCGATCGGGTTGGCCGATCCCTTGCCGGCGATGTCGGGAGCCGAGCCGTGCACCGGCTCGTACAGCGCGTGCCGCCGCCCGGTGGTGGGATCCTGGGCGCCGAGCGAGGCCGAGGGCAGCATGCCGAGCGAGCCGGTGAGCATCGCCGCGCAATCCGACAGGATGTCGCCGAACAGGTTGTCGGTGACGATGACGTCGAACTGCTTCGGGTTGCGGACGAGCTGCATGGCGCAGTTGTCGGCGTACATGTTCTCGTATTCCAGCCCGGCGCCCTCGGCCTTGTGCAGGTCGGTCATGACCTGGCGCCACAGCACGCCGGACATCATCACATTGGCCTTCTCCACCGAGGTGACCTTGCCGCGGCGCTTGCGCGCCAGGTCGAAGGCGACCCGGCCGATCCGCTCGATCTCCGGGGTGGTGTAGGCCTGGGTGTCGAAGCCGCGCTTGCCGCCGCCGGGCAGGTCCTCGATGCCCCGCGGCTCGCAGAAATACACCCCGCCGGTCAGCTCGCGCAGGATCATGATGTCGAGGCCCGACACCAGCTCCTTCTTGAGCGAGGAATTGTCGGCCATCGACGCGAACACCATGGCCGGCCGCAGGTTGGCGAACAGGTCCATTTCCTTGCGCAGCCGCAGCAGGCCGCGCTCCGGCTTCTTCTCGAACGGCAGGTCGTCGTATTTCGGACCGCCCACGGCGCCGAACAGCACGGCGTCGGCGGCGACCGCGTCGGCCAGGGTCTCGTCGGTCAGCGGCGTGCCGGAGGCATCGAAGGCGGCGCCGCCGACCAGCCCTTCCTGCACGTCGAAGGACACCGAGCGCTTCTTCGCCATCCAGTCGACGACGCGCAGGGTCTCGCGCACCACCTCAGGGCCGATGCCGTCGCCCGGCAGAACGAGCAGCTTCTTGTTGGACGCCATGACTCTCCTCAACCCCTGGCCGATCCGTCGATGAGCAATTGCTTATACGAACCGCCAGGACGTGGCAAACGTGGATATCCGCGGGGCGGACGGGGGGCGAGGGTATGCGGCGGCGTTCAGCCCCAGGGCTGGGACTGCCGGCGCTTCTCCTCGAAATCGGAGATGCCCTGCTCGCGCTGCAGGGTGAGGCCGATGTCGTCGAGCCCGTTCAGCAGGCAGTGCTTGCGGTGCGCATCGATCTCGAAGCTGACGCTCTCGCCGTTCGGCCGGCCGATCGTCTGGTTCTCCAGGTCGACCTCGAGCACCGCGTTGGAGCCCTTGGAGGCGTCGTCCAGCAGCTCGCGCAGCTGCTGCTTGGTCACCTTGATCGGCAGGATGCCGTTCTTGAAGCAGTTGTTGTAGAAGATGTCGGCGAAGCTGGTGCTGATCACGCAGCGGATGCCGAAATCCATCAACGCCCACGGGGCGTGCTCGCGGCTCGAGCCGCAGCCGAAATTGTCCTCGGCCACCAGGATCTGCGCCCCCCGGTACTGCGGCTTGTTGAGCACGAAGTCCGGCTTCTCGGCACCGTTCTCCTCGTAGCGCATCTCGGCGAACAGGTGCTTGCCGAGCCCGGTGCGCTTGATGGTCTTCAGGTATTGCTTGGGGATGATCATGTCGGTGTCGACATTGATCATGTCGAGCGGTGCGGCGGTTCCGCGAAGCTGGGTGAACTTGTCCATCCGTGTTTCCTCCCGGTCCCGTTCGTTCAGTTCGTCAGCTCGCGGACATCGGCCAGCCGGCCGGTGACCGCTGCCGCCGCCGCCATCGCCGGGCTCACCAGGTGGGTGCGCCCGCCGCGACCCTGCCGGCCCTCGAAATTGCGGTTCGAGGTCGAGGCGCAGCGCTGGCCCGGCTCCAGCTTGTCGGCGTTCATCGCCAGGCACATCGAGCAGCCCGGCTCGCGCCAGTCGAAGCCGGCGTCCTTCAGGATGTCAGCCAGGCCCTCGGCCTCGGCCTGCTCCTTCACCAGCCCGGAGCCCGGCACCACCAGGGCGTGGACGCCGTCGGCCACCTTGCGGCCCTTGACGATCGCCGCCACCGCCCGGATGTCCTCGATGCGGCCGTTGGTGCAGGAGCCGATGAACACCTTGTCGACCTTGACCTGGTCGATCGGGGTGTTGGGCTCCAGGCCCATGTATTTCAGCGACCGCTCGATCGCCGCCTTCTTGTTGGGATCGCTCTCGGCCGCCGGGTCCGGAGTGCGGCCGGTGACCGGCACGACATCCTGCGGGCTGGTGCCCCAGGTGACCTGCGGCACGATCTCCGACGCGTGCAGCACGACTTCCTTGTCGTAGGTGGCGCCGGCGTCGGAGGGCAGCGTCTTCCAGTAGGCGACGGCGGCTTCCCAGGCGGCACCCTTCGGCGCCATCGGCCGGCCCTTCAGGTACTCGAAGGTGGTCTCGTCCGGCGCGATCATGCCGGCGCGGGCGCCCGCCTCGATGGTCATGTTGCAGACCGTCATGCGGGCTTCCATCGACATCGCGCGGATCGCCTCGCCGGCATATTCGATGACGTGGCCGGTGCCCCCGGCGGTGCCGATCTTGCCGATGATCGCCAGCACCACGTCCTTGGAGGTCACGCCCGGCGGCAGCGTCCCGTCGATGGTGACGCGCATGTTGCGGGCCGGCGCCTGCACCAGGGTCTGGGTCGCCAGCACGTGCTCGACCTCGGAGGTGCCGATGCCGAAGGCCAGCGAGCCGAAGGCGCCGTGCGTGGCGGTGTGGCTGTCGCCGCACACGATCGTCATGCCCGGCAGGGTGAAGCCCTGCTCCGGCCCGATGATGTGGACGATGCCCTGGCGGACGTCGAGCACCGGGAAATACGGCACGCCGAACGCCGCGACGTTGTGCTCCAGGGTGTCGACCTGGATCCGGCTCTCCTCGTCGTCGATGCCGGCGGCGCGGTTGGTGGTCGGGATGTTGTGGTCGGCCACCGCCAGGGTCAGCTCCGGGCGGCGCACCTTGCGTCCGTTCTGCCGGAGTCCCTCGAAGGCCTGCGGGCTGGTGACCTCGTGGACCAGGTGGCGGTCGATGTAGATCAGGCAGGTCCCGTCCTCCTGGACGTCGACCAGGTGTGCGTCCCAGATCTTGTCGAACAGGGTGCGGGGCTTGGCCATAGCTGAGTGTTCCCTCCTGAACCCGGTCGCGCGGACGGCGCCGGGTCTCGTGTGCTCGGAGGCCGGACATTACAAAGTTGCGCGCGCCGCGCAAACCGTGAAACGCGCAAGGGGGTTTTGCGGAGCGTCCCGGGATCGTGAGGCACATGACGGTCGCCATCGACACCAGCACTCCGGCGCTCGGTCATCCATGACCCATCGCGGTCGCACCGCATCGCGCCGCACTACACCCGTCGACACCGCGGCGCCGCCCCCATAAGGTCGCCGACGGTCCCAGTGTCCGCTTCGAAGGAAACCCGATGCCGGCCGTGCTCTTCCGATCCCCGAACGATTCCGCCGAGCCCTGGCGCCAAGCACTGACCGAGCGGATCCCAGGTCTCGACTTCCGGGCCTGGCCGGACGTCGGCGACCCGGCGGATATCGGCTTCGCGCTGGTCTGGAAGGTGCCGCCGAGCTTCCTGAAGGGCTTCCCGAACCTGCAGGCGATCTGCTCCCTCGGGCAGGGCGTCGACCACATCTTCGGCGACCCGGAGCTGCCGCGCGGCCCGCACATCCTGCGGCTGGTCGACCCGTGGATGGGGCGGGCGATGGCCGAATGGTTCCTTTTGCAGGTGCTGCGCTTCCACCGCCAGGGGCCCGACTACGAGGCGCTGCAACGGCGCCGCGAATGGAAGCAGCTGCCGGCACCCGAGACCTCGACCCGGCGTATCGGCTTCCTCGGCCTCGGCGCGCTGGGTGCCGAGGCGGCGGGCAAGGTGGCCGCACTCGGCTTCGACGTCGCCGGCTGGTCGCGCACCCGCAAGAGCATCCCGAACGTCACCAGCTATGCCGGGCCTGGGGAACTCGACGCCTTCCTCGCCCGCACCGACATCCTGTGCGGCCTGCTGCCGCTGACGCCGGAGACCACCGACCTGATGGACGCCGGCCTGTTCGCCAAGCTGCCGCAGGGCGCCTTCGTGGTGAACGCCGGCCGCGGCGCCCAGCTGGTCGAGACCGACCTGATCGCGGCGCTGGATTCCGGGCATCTCGCCGGTGCCGCTCTGGACGTGTTCCGCACCGAGCCGCTGCCGGCCGACGACCCGCTGTGGGTGCATCCGAAGGTGCAGGTCTGGCCGCATGTCTCGGCCCTGACCAACGCCGACAGCGGCGCCGACCAGGTGGCCGAGAACATCCGCCGGGTGTTCGCCGGCGAGCAGCCGATCAACTCCGTCGATCCCGACCGCCAATACTGAGCCTGCCGGACATGGGCGTGATCCTGGTCCACGTCGCCGACGCCGATCCGGCCCCCTGGATCGACGAGCTGCTCCGCCAGGCGCCGCATCTCGACGCCCGCGGCCTCGACGCCGTCGACGACCCGGCGGCGGTCGAGGTGGCGGTGACCTGGCGGCTGCCGCACGGCCTGTATCGGAGCTTCCCGAACCTGGCGCTCATCCAGTCGATGGCGGCCGGCGTCGACCACGTCCTGGCTGACCCGCAGCGGCCGCCGCATGTGCCGGTCGCCCGCGTCGTCGATCCGTGGATGGCGCGCTCGATGGTGCACCAGGTCAGTCTGGCGGTGCTGCGCTGGCACCGCCGGATGGACTGGCTGGAAGGGCTGCGCGCCGACGCCACCTGGCCGCGCGGCGTGGTGTTCGACGCCGAGGCGGTGCGGGTCGGCGTGCTCGGCCTCGGTCATCTCGGCCAGGCGGTGGCGCGGGCGATGCAGGGCCTGGGCTTCGAGGCGGCCGGCTGGTCGCGTTCGCCGAAGGCGATCGACGGCCTGGCCTGCCACCACGGGCCGGACGGCCTGCACGACCTTGCGGCCTGGTCGAGCGTGCTGGTCTGCCTGCTGCCGCTGACCGCCGAGACCGCCGGCATCCTGGATGCCGGGCTGTTCGCGCGGATGCCGATGGGTTCGCTGCTGGTGAATGTCGGCCGCGGCGGCCACCTGGTCGAGGCCGACCTGACCGCGGCGCTGGACTCGGGACGGCTGGCGGCCGCCGCCCTCGACGTGTTCCGCGCCGAGCCGCTGCCGCCGGAGCACCCGTTCTGGGCCGACCGCCGGATCTACCTGACGCCGCATCTTGCCAGCGAGATCAACCCGGTGACCGCCACCCGGGTGTTCGCCGAGAACATCCGCCGCATCCGCGCCGGCGAGCCGCTGGTCGGGCTGATCGACCCGGCGAAGGGGTACTGATCCGCGGCCGCTTCAGCCGAGTGCCTCGACGACCTGCGCGGCGGCGCGCAGCCCGGAGCGGTAGGCGCCGTGCACGGTGCCGTGATGGTCGAACAGCGTGTGCTCGCCGCAGAGGAACAGCCGGCCGTCGACCGGACGGCCGAGCCGGTCGAAGTCCGACGCCGTGCCGCCCGGCCGGGGGTAGGAGTAGGCGCCGAGGGCGAACGGGTCGGTCGACCAGTGCGTGGTCAGCACGCGCTGCGGCGTCGTCACGGCCCCACCCCAGGCCTGCCGCAGGACCGCCAGCGCGTCGGCGGTCATCTCGGCCTCGCTCATGCGGTCGGCAACCGGCGCATACCCGCCGACGCTGAACCCCAGCAGCACGTTGGCGTCCGAGAAGGTCCGGTGGTTGAGCCAGTAGTTCCAGCGCCCCCGGGGTTCCGTCATGACACCGAAATATTGGGTCCCGACCTCCCAGAACGGCTTGGCGAAGGCGAGCGCGATCTTCGACACCGAGCCGAAGCCGATTGCCGTGATGGCGTCGCGGTGACCGCGCGGCAGCGCCGGGTCGAAGGTGACGGCGCCGGCCTTCAGCACGCCGAGGGGGAGCGCGCAAACCACCGCGTCGGCGGTCATGGTGCCGTCGGCGGTCCGCAGCGCCGCTCCCTTGCCGGTGCGGGAGATGGCGGTCACCGGGGTCGACAGCCGGATGTCGAGCCCCTCGGCGATCGGCCCGAGGATGCGGTCGTAGCCGTCGGGCAGCAGGGCGTCGGCACCCGTGAACGCCTCGTCCTCGTCATACAGCGTCGCCGAGATGTCGCCGAGGCCGGCGCCTATGTCGAACTCGGTGTAGGCCGACAGCGCCCAGGTCACTCCCGGGTCCTTCAGGGCGGCGGGGTCGATGGCGGCGATGGCGTCGCGCAGGCTGCGCGGGTCGTCGTCCTCGAGCTCGGCATCGATGCGGGCGAGGAGGCGCTGCCAGCGGGTGTCGATGGCGTCAACCCGCGCGCTCGCGACCTTCCGCCCGGCGGTGTCGAACACCTGCAGGCTGTCGTCGTCGGTGACGAAGCGCCGGGCGCCGACGGCATCTGCCAGCCGCCGGACCGGGTTGTCCTTGCTCGGACCGTGTATCCAGGCGGCGCCCACTTCGAAGGGGAAGCCCGCCGAACGATCGGTGTAGAGCCGGCCGCCGATCCGTGGCCGCGCTTCCAGCACGGTGACCCGGGCGCCCCGATCCGCCAGCGTCCGGGCGGTGGCGAGGCCGGCGACGCCGGCGCCGACCACCAGCACCCGCGCGCCGCCCAGCCTCTGCCCATGGACCGTCGAGGGCGCCGCGGCGATGCCGGCCCCGGGCGCGAGCAGGGCCGTCGCCAGAAGGCGTCGGCGGGTGATGACGCCTGGTCGCATCAGTGCCTCGTCGTCCGCGCGGATGCCGTCCAAACGGCGTGGGCCAGCCAAGGCCGATGCCGGTTACCCCTGCAGCCGCTTCAGCGCCGCCGCGTGCAGCTCCGGCGTGCGAGCGGCCAGCACCCGGCTGGTCGAGCCCAGCGTCACCGGCACACCGTCCCAGTCGGTGACCAGGCCGCCGGCGCCGGCGATTACTGCGGCCGGTGCCAGGTAGTCGTAGTCGCTGAGGTCGGCCTCGACCACCAGGTCGATGCTGCCGAGCGCCACCAGCCCGTAGTTGTGGCAGTCGCCGCCGTAGACCGGCAGCTTGACCTCGGCGCGCAGCCGCTCGAAGGCGGTCAGTTCCCACGGCTTGCGGAACATGTGCGGCGAGGTGGTGGCCAGCGTCGCCTGCGCCAGGGTCCGTGCCGGGGCCGGCGCCACCGGGGCGCCGTTCAGCGTGGTCGGCAGGCCGGGGCCGCCGATCCAGCGCTCGTTCAGGATCGGGCAGTCGACGACCCCGAGCAGCGGCGCCTTGCGCTCGACCAGGCAGATCAGCGTGCCGAAGGTGGGACGTCCGGTGATGAAGGCCTTGGTGCCGTCGATCGGGTCGAGCGACCACACATACTCGGCGTCGGGCGACTTCAGCCCGTATTCCTCGCCGGCGATGCCGTGGTCTGGCCAGCGTGCCTCGATCAGCTCGCGCAGCCGCCGCTCGACCGCACGGTCGGCGATTGTCACAGGGCTGGCGTCGGCCTTCGCCTCGACGGCGAGGCCGGTGCGGAAATGCTGCCGGATGATGGCGCCGGACTCCTCCGCGAGCCCGGCCGCGAATACGGCGAGTTCCGCGATGGCGGGACGGGTCACGCGACGGCCCGCCGACGGGCGGTCAGCCGCCCGCCTTGGCCTTCTCGAAGGCGTCCTGAGCGGCCTTCGCCTCCTCGGGGGTCGGCAGCGGCGCGGGGCTGGCGGCGAGCGTGCGCAGATAGGCGATCAGGTCGGCCCGGTCGTCGGCCTTCTTGATGCCGGCGAAGTTCATCTTGGTGCCGGGGATGTAGTCGGTCGGCTTGAGCAGGAACTTGTTCAGCGACTCGTAGGTCCACTGCTTCGGTTCCGAGAACGACTTCAGGGCGTCGGAGTAGCTGAAGCCGGCGTGGCTCGCCTTCGCCTGGCCGACGACGCCGTACAGGTTCGGCCCGACCTTGTTGGCGCCGCCCTGGTCGAAGCTGTGGCAGGCGGCGCACTTCTTGGCCTCCTTCTCGCCGGCGGCCGGATCGGCCTGGGCGAGCAGCGGCAGCACCGGCTCGACCGGAGCGGGGCCCTTGGCCGTGTCGGCACCGGCCGGGGCGTCGGGAACATCGATCTTGTAGGCGTTCTCGGTCAGCGCCGTCGGATGCACCAGGCCGTCGGCGATCTTGCCAGTCGCCATGGCCAGCAGCCCGGCAGCCAGGATGCCGGCCAGAATCTTGTTGCTCTCGAGCGACGTCGCCATGCCTAGAACCCTTCTCGTCCCGCCCTTGGTGGCCATGCGGCCGCGCCTCCCGGGCGCAGCGGCGCTACCATACCCACGGTGTCCCGCGCTGTCCACGCGCGGCGCACCCGCCACGCTTCGGACTTAGCCTGTCGCCGCTCGCTTGCGCAACCGTGCGCGCGCGGCGTAAGACGCCGCCTCGCGCGGCATAACGCCGCAAATGGAGCGTTCATGAACCCCATCGTGCTGATACCGGCCCGCATGGCCGCGGCCCGGCTGCCGGGCAAGCCGCTCGCCGACATCCATGGCGAGCCGATGATCGTGCAGGTCTGGCGCCGTGCCATCGAGGCCGATGTCGGCCGGGTGGTGGTGGCCGCCGGCGAGGCGGAGATCGCCGAGGCGGTGATCGCCGCCGGCGGCGAGGCGGTGGTGACCCGGCCATCTCACCCCTCGGGCACCGACCGCATCCACGAGGCGCTGAACGCCGTCGATCCGGACGGCCGGCATGACCTGATCGTCAACGTCCAGGGCGACCTGCCGGTGCTGGAGGCGAAGACCGTGCGCGCCGGCATCAACGCGCTGGTGCGGGTGCCGGACGCCGCCATGGGCACGGTCGCCTGTGCCATCCGCGAGCAGGCCGACCTGATGGAGACCAGCGTCAACAAGGTGGTCGTCGCCTGGGAGCCGGACGGGCTGTTCGGCCGCGCCCTGTACTTCAGCAAGTGGCCGGTGCCGTGGGGCGAGGGCGAGGTGTTCCATCACATCGGGCTGTACACCTACCGACGCGCCGCCCTCGACCGCTTCGTGGCACTGCCGCCGTCGCCGCTGGAGCGGCGGGAGCGCCTGGAGCAGCTGCGCGCGCTGGAGGCCGGCATGCGCATCGAGGTCGGCCGCGTGGAGACCGTGCCGCTGGGGGTGGACACGCCGGCCCAGCTGGAACAGGCTCGCCGGCTTCTCGCTCCCGCCGCCCGACCCGGAGGGACCGCTTCCTCGGAGACCCACGCATGACCGCCAAGCCGAAAGTCGCCTACCAGGGCATCGCCGGCGCCTATTCGCACCTCGCCTGCAGCAACGCGCTCCCCGACCACGAGCCGCTGCCGTGCCAGAGCTTCGAGGACATGCTGTCGGCGGTGCAGGAGGGCGAGGCCGAGCGCGCCATGGTGCCGGTGGAGAACTCGGTCGCCGGCCGGGTCGCCGACATCCACCACCTGCTGCCGGAATCCGGACTGTTCATCGTCGGCGAATACTTCCAGCGCGTGAACCACATGCTGCTGGGGGTTCCGGGGGCGGCGATCGAGGACCTCAAGGAGGTGCGCGCGCATCCGCAGAGCCTCGCGCAGTGCCGAAGGCTGATCAAGCGGCTGGGCCTGCGGCGGGTGAACCACGCCGACAACGCCGGCGCCGCCGAGGAGGTGGCGAAGCTCGGCGACCGCTCGGTCGCCGCCATCGCCTCGTCGCTCGCCGCCCAGATGTACGGCCTCGACACGCTGATCGATTCGATCGAGGACGCCGCGCACAACACCACGCGGTTCCTGGTGATGGCGCGCCAGGGGGTGATGCCGCCGGCCAACAACGGCACCTGCGTCACCACCATCGTGTTCCAGGTCCGCAGCGTGCCGGCGGCCCTCTACAAGGCGCTCGGCGGCTTCGCCACCAACGGCATCAACCTGACCAAGCTCGAGAGCTACATCATCGAGGGCTCGTTCGAGGCGGCGCAGTTCTACATCGACGCCGAGGGCCACCCGGACGAGCCGGGCATGCAGCACGCCCTCGACGAACTGCGGTTCTTCTGCCCCAAGGGGAAGGTCCGCATCCTCGGCACCTACCCGGCCTCGCAGTTCCGCAAGAACGCGGCGGTGAAGCAGGGGTAGGGGCCGGCGGCTGCGGGTGGGTTCCGGATCTTCGCGGCTGCGCCGCTCGTCCGGAATGACGACGAGGGAGGAAAGTCGCCCTCGGTCTCCCATAGACCGATCATGGCACGCGAGATCCGCCCTTGTGTTTACATACTGGCTTCCAGGCGCTGCGGTACCCTCTATGTCGGCGTCACTGGAGACCTGATCCGTCGCGTATGGATGCACAGAGAACACCCATCAGGATTCTGCGCGCGATATGGTATCGATCGGCTGGTCTGGTACGAGCCACACGCGGACATGTATTCGGCGATCACGCGTGAGACGCGGCTGAAGGGCTGGCGGCGGGCCTGGAAGGCTACGCTGATCGAGCAGGTCAATCCAGAGTGGCGGGACTTGTATCCCGAGCTGGCCGGGTTGGGCTGAACCCCGTCCCTCTCTCCCTTCGTCATTCCGGACGAGCGGCGAAGCCGTGAAGATCCGGAACCCACCAACCGAAACGCAGACGCCTAAGTCGTCCTGACAGGATAGGCGCTCGGCACCGCGTCCACGGCGTCGTACAGGTCCGGCCGCACCGTCTCGACCCAGTCCTGCACCAGGCGGCGGGCGATCGAGTCGCGGCGCGGCAGGAACTTGCCGAGGGCCGCGAAGCCGGCGAGATCGTCGGCGGTGTACCACTGGGCATCGCCCAGCTCGTCGTCGTTGCGCACGATGTCGAAGCTCTTGGCCTCGGCGTGGAAGCCCAGCATCAGCGATGATGGGAACGGCCAGGGCTGCGACGAGTGGTAGCGCACCTTGCGCACATGGATGCCGCTCTCCTCCCAGACCTCGCGGGCGACCGCCTCCTCCAGGGTCTCGCCCGGCTCCACGAAGCCGGCGAGGGTGGAGTACATGCCCTCAGGCCAGATCTTCTGGCGGCCGAGCAGGCAGCGCTCGCCGTCGTGCACCAGCATGATCACCGCCGGATCGGTTCGCGGGAAATGCGGCGCCTTGCAGGACTGGTTGGTGCAGCTGCGCTGGTGACCGCCCTTGACGCTGGCGGTCGGATGGCCGCAGACGCCGCAGAACCGGTGCCGCTGGTGCCACCACAGCAGGCCGCGCGCATAGGCCAGCAGGGAGCCGTCGAAGCGCTCCAGCAGCGGGCCGATGCGGCGCAGGTCGGTGAAGGCTCCATGTGCGGCGAGGATGTTCAGGAGGTCGGTCTCCTCCAGCGGCGACAGGTCGAGGGCGACATGCGCGACCCCCTCGAACTCGCCGAGAAAGGCCACGGCCTCGGCCTGCGCGACCAGGTGCCGATGCTCCGATACCAGCAGCAGTGCGGCCCGTGGTGCGGCCTCCGCCACCTCGAGCACGAAGGACCGGGTGCGCCACACCAGCACCAGCCGGGTGTCGGGCCGCTCGAGCAGCTCCTCCAGCCAGCCCTCGCGCTCGCGGACATGGGCGGAGCGGTCGAGGCCGCCGAACCCGTAGAAGTTCGGGCGCTTGTCGATGAGGTCGGTCACGGGCGGCTCGTCGGAGTTTCGGCGGGGCTATTCCCGGGCGAGTGTACACCGGCCCGCCCCCGGGGCAATCAGCCGGCGCGAACCTTCTCCAGGAACCCGCCCATCTCCATCCGCAGCCGCTCGGCGTGCCGGGCGAGGTCCTCGCTGGCGCGCCGGACGTCCTCGGCGGCGCTGCCGCTCTCGCGGGTTTCCAGCGCCACCTCGGCGATGGCCTCGGCGGCGTCGCCGCTGCTGCCCGCCAGGCTGCGCACCTCGTCGGCGATCCGATGGGTGACGCCGGCCTGCTCGTCGATCGCCAGCGCGATGGTGTGGGAGACCTCGTCGATCCGGGCGACCGCCTCGGCGATGCCGCGGATCGCGGCGACCGCGCCCTCCGCCTCGCGCCGGATCGACTCGATCTCGCCGGCGATGCGATCGGTGGCGCCGGCGGTCTGGGTCGACAGCGACTTGACCTCCGCGGCGACGACGGCGAATCCCTTGCCGGCCTCACCGGCGCGCGCGGCCTCGATCGTGGCGTTCAGCGCCAGCAGGTTGGTACGCTCGGCGATGTCGTTGATCAGGTCGAGCACGTCGCCGATGCGGTGCACCGCATCGGCCAGGCCGGCGACGGTGGTGTCGGTCTCGCGGGCGCGGCCGACGGCATCGCGGGTGATCGCGCCGGACGCCTTCACCTGGCGATTGACCTCCTCGATGGTGGCGCGGAGCTGCTCGACGGCGGCCTCGGTGTCGCGCGCACGACGACTGGCCTCGCGGCTGTCGGCAGCCACTGTTTCCGAGCGCTCGCCCGCCCGGCTGGTGCTGGCGGTCAGGACGGCGGCGGTGCGGTTGAGCTCCTCCGCCGCGATCGCCACGGTCTCGGATATGCCGCCGATCGACGCCTCCAGCTCGGTCGCGGTGCCGCGCAGCGCCGTCACCCGATCCTGCGCGGTCCGGCGCTCGCGCTCCTGCTCGCGGTCGGCCAGCACTGCGCGCTCGGCCTCGGCCGTCTCGGCGAGGGCGCGTGCCTGGGCCGATTGCTCGAAGGCGCGGGCGACCTGCCAGGTCAGCCAGATCAGCACCGCCGCCTCGGCGATGACGATCACCGCGTGCAGCACGACCCGGCCGAAATTCGCGCCTTCCGGAAACACCGCCGCCGGCAGCAGGAAGTTGAGCGACAGGTGATGCACCGCCACCACCGCCGTGCCGGTGGCGATGACCCGCCAGTCGGTCAGGCCGGCCAGCATCGCCAGGCAGGCGAAGTAGTACATGTGCATGTCGATCTGCCAGGGATGCCCCGCCAGCTGATAGACGATGATCGATACCGCGCCCATCAGGCCGGCGGCGATCGACAGCCGGGTGGCCTCGTCGTCCGGCCGCCAGCGCGCCATGCAGCCGACGACAGCTGCGAGGATCGCCATCGCGGCGACGGGGAACACCGCCGCGCGGTCGAGCGCGAAGCCGACGGCGGCGACGATCGGCACCTGCAGGCCCAGGAACAACGCCAGCACCAGCACGGCACGGCGGCGAAGGGCGGTCAGTTCGGACATGCGTTCCTCCACGGCGATCAGGAGCATCATGGTGCGGTTGTCACGATGAGGGCAGGCAGCCGCCGAGTCCGGCGGAGCCGACGACCAGGACGGCGCCGTGGTCCCGCAGACGGGCGACGGTGTCCGGATGGTCGGGGCGGATGACGAGGACCGAGCTGACGGCGCCCTGGCTCAGGATCAGCCCGTCGGCGGCGGCGACGGCCGCTGCGGCCCGCTCGGGCCCCCACCAGGGCGGAAACACTGCCACCATGGTCTCCCCGGGCGCCGTGGTGGGGAAGGCGCCGATCGCGGCGGTGACCAGTGTCGCCGCCGCAATGACGACAGGAACGAAGAAAGTCATGCGTCGTCTGCCTCCGCATCGTCCGCCGCACGGCCCTGAAGGGCGCGCGATGGCCGGCAATCTGCGGAGTTACTACGACACCGGATGTAAAGAACGGATTAACGTTCCGTCGATGCTATCAGCGGGCGTAAATGTATTGGAAAAGCAATCGGCATGCTTGTACCGGGTGAACACTTGCCAAGCGCCGGACGGTGGAGCGAAGTCGACCGTCCGATCGTCGGGCGCGTTCAGGCCGCGGCAGTCCCCCCGACGGTGATGCCAAGCATCTTCAGGGTCGGCTGGCCGACCCCGACCGGCACGCCCTGGCCGTCCTTGCCGCAGGTGCCGATGCCCTCGTCGAGCCGCGAGTCGTTGCCGACCATGGTGATCTTGGTCATCGCGTCGGGGCCGTTGCCGATCAGCGTCGCACCCTTCACGGCCGGCCCGATCCTGCCGTTCTCGACCAGGTAGGCCTCGTTCATCGAGAACACGAACTTGCCCGAGGTGATGTCGACCTGGCCGCCGGCGAAGTTGACCGCGTACAACCCCTTCTTCACCGAGCGCAGGATCTCCTGCGGGTCGGCGGTGCCGTCGGCCATGAAGGTGTTGGTCATGCGCGGCATCACGTGGTGGGCATAGCTCTCGCGCCGGCCGTTGCCGGTCGGCGCCATGCCCATCAGCCGGGCGTTCTGGCGATCCTGCATGTAGCCGACCAGGATGCCGTCCTCGATCAGCACGGTGCGGCCGGTCGGCGTGCCCTCGTCGTCGACGGTGAGCGACCCGCGGCGGTCCGGCAGGGTGCCGTCGTCGATCACGGTGACACCCGGGGCGGCGACGCGCTGGCCGATCATGCCGCTGAAGGTCGAGGTCTGCTTACGGTTGAAGTCGCCCTCAAGGCCGTGGCCGACCGCCTCGTGCAGCATTACGCCCGGCCAGCCCGGGCCGAGCACGACTTCCATCTCGCCGGCCGGGGCCGGCACCGCGTCGAGGTTCACCAGCGCCACCCGGATCGCCTCGTCGACCGCGTGATGCCACGTCGCCGGGTCGATGAAGCGGTCGAACATCAGCCGGCCGCCGGTGCCGTAGGAACCGGATTCCATGCGGTCGCCGTCGCCGACCACCACCGAGACGTTGAGCCGCACCAGCGGCCGGACGTCGCCGACCCGCTGGCCGCCGGCGCGCATGATCTGCACCGCCTGCCAGGAGCCGGTGAGCGAGGCCGAGACCTGGCGCACCCGCGGGTCCTTGGCGCGGGCGTAGGCGTCGATCTCGGTGAGAACCCGGATCTTGGCCTCGGTGGTGACGCCCTGCAGCGGGTTGGCGTCGGCGTAGAGGATGCGGTTGGTGCCGACCGGACCCTCGGCCATGGTGCCGGAGCGTCCGGCATGCACCGCACGGACCGTGGCGGCGGCGCGGCGGATCGCATCCTCCGAGAGCTCGGATGCATGCGCAAAGCCGCGCGCCTCGCCGGCGATCGAGCGCAGGCCGAAGCCCTGCGCCGTGTTGAACGAGGCGGTCTTGAGCCGGCCGTCGTCGAAGGCCAGGCTCTCGCTCTGCCGGTACTCCATGTACAGCTCGCCGTCGTCGGCGCCGTTCAGCGCGTCGTCGACGATCGCCTGGGTGCGTGCCGGATCGAGGCCGGCGCGGTTGAAGAACAGGTCGTCGGTGATGGCGCGGTCGGTCACGGCTATACTCCTGCGTCGGGCCGGCGGTCTCCGGAGAGCGTGACATAGGTATGGCGGGCGCGGAAGTCGACCGGCGGGTTCCGCCAAGGCCGCGCGGCAGTGGAGCGGCGGCGCGACCGAATGACGCGTGAGGCCCGCTTGCCCGCGCGTTCTCAGCGTTCTAGCTTGCCCACAGACGCGCCGCCCCGCGTTGCGCGGGTCGTGCGATGGTGTCATAACCAAGCCCGCCGCGGGGGTGCGGCGTGAGCAACGACAACGGGAACGACCGACTGATGGATCGGATCCTCGGATTGGCCGTGTCATGGGCGCGGCGCATGGGGTGGGCGGCAGCAATGCTGGCCGTTACGGTGACCGCTGCCATGGCCGACCGGCCACGGGAATGGCAACTCGGCATGCAGGACAGCGTCACGCCGACGCACGAGAGGCTGACCTGGCTGCACGACCTGCTGCTGGTCATCATCACGCTGATCACGATCTTCGTGCTGGCGCTGCTGGTCTACGTCTGCGTGCGGTTCCGCGCCAGCCGCAACCCGGTGCCGTCGAAGACCTCGCATCACACCTGGCTGGAGGTCGCCTGGACCGGCATCCCCGTCATCATCCTGGTGGTGATCGCGATCCCGTCGTTCCAGCTGCTGTATTTCGCCGACCGCGCTGTCGAGCCGGACATGACCGTGAAGGTCCAGGCGCACCAGTGGTACTGGAGCTACGAGTACGTGGACCAGGAAATGACCTTCGACAGCAACCTGATCCCGGAATCGGAGCTGAAGGAAGGCCAGCTGCGCCTGTTGGACGTCGACAACCGCCTGGTGGTGCCGGTCGGCAAGAAGGTGCAGGTGCTGGTGACCACGGCCGACGTGATGCACTCCTTCTTCATGCCGTCCTTCGGCGTGCAGATCTACGGCACCCCGGGGCGCGTCAATGAGACTTGGTTCCAGGTCGACAAGGCGGGCGTGTACTACGGCCAGTGCAACCAGATCTGCGGCCTGAACCATGCCTACATGCCGATCGTCGTCGAGGCGATGGACCAGGCCCGCTACGACGTCTGGCTGGCCGACGCCAAGACCCGGTTCGCAATGAACGACGGCACCGCCGGCCGCCGGCTGGCCGCGGCGTCGCAGTAATCGAGCGGAGAACGCAGGATGAGCAGCGCGGATCACGCCCACGGCCACGGCGATCACGACACCCACGGCCATGGGTACGACGACCACGGCGCGCCGACCAGCTTCGTGCGCCGCTGGCTGTATTCGACCAACCACAAGGACATCGGCACCCTCTACCTGGTGTTTTCGGTATGCGCCGGCCTGATCGGCGGCGCGATCTCGATCTTCATGCGCATGGAGCTGCAGTCCCCGGGGCTGCAGTTCATGCAGGACGGCAACGTCTGGAACGTCTACGTGACGGCGCACGGCCTGATCATGGTGTTCTTCGTCGTGATGCCGGCGCTGATCGGCGGCTTCGGCAACTGGTTCGTGCCGATCATGATCGGCGCGCCGGACATGGCGTTCCCGCGCATGAACAACATCTCCTTCTGGCTGCTGGTCCCCGCCTTCCTGCTGCTGCTGCTGTCGATGTTCGTCGAGGGCACCGGTGGCGCCATGGGCGCCGGTGTCGGCTGGACCATCTATCCGCCCTTGTCGGGCAAGCTCGGCACGCCGGGCATGGCGATGGATCTCGCGATCTTCTCGCTGCACCTCGCCGGTGCCGGGTCGATCCTGGGGGCCGCCAACTTCATCACGACCATCTTCAACATGCGCGCGCCGGGCATGACCCTGCACAAGATGCCGCTGTTCGTCTGGTCGATGCTGATCACCGCCTTCCTGCTGCTGCTGGCGCTGCCGGTGCTGGCGGGCGCCATCACCATGCTGCTGACCGACCGCAACTTCGGCACTGCGTTCTTCGAGCCGGCCGGCGGTGGTGACCCGGTGCTGTTCCTGCACCTGTTCTGGTTCTTCGGCCACCCGGAGGTCTACATCATGATCCTCCCGGCGTTCGGCATCATCAGCCAGGTGGTCAGCACGTTCTCGAAGAAGCCGGTGTTCGGCTATCTCGGGATGGCCTACGCGATGGTGGCGATCGGCGTCGTCGGCTTCGTGGTGTGGGCGCACCACATGTACACGGTGGGCCTGGACGTCGACACCCGCGCCTACTTCACGGCGGCGACCATGGTCATCGCGGTGCCGACCGGCATCAAGATCTTCTCGTGGATCGCCACCATGTGGGGCGGCTCCATCGACTTCAAGGTGCCGATGATCTGGGCGATCGGCCTGATCTTCCTGTTCACCGTCGGCGGTGTCACCGGCGTGGTGCTGGCAAATGCCGGCGTCGACTTGGCGCTGCACAACACCTATTACGTGATCGCGCACTTCCACTACGTGTTGTCGCTGGGCGCGGTGTTCGGCATCTTCTGCGGGTTCTACTACTGGTTCTCGAAGATGACCGGCTACGAGTACAACGAGACCCTGGGCAAGCTTCACTTCTGGGTGACCTTCGTCGGCGTGAACCTGACGTTCTTCCCGATGCACTTCCTCGGTCTGGCCGGCATGCCGCGGCGCTACATCGACTATCCGGACGCGCTCGCGGGCTGGAACTTCGTGTCGTCGATCGGCGCCTACATCGGCGGCCTCGGCACCCTGATCTTCCTGTGGGTGGTGATCGAGGCCTTCATGGCGAAGCGCAAGGCCGTGAAGAGCCCGTGGGGCGAGGGTGCGACGACCCTGGAGTGGACGGTGACCTCGCCGCCGCCGTTCCACACCTTCGACGAGCTGCCCCGCGTCAAGTGATCCGGGGCTCGAGAGGGTAACGTGACCGACACTTCCGCCGACATCGCGCGGATCGACGTAGCCGCCGAGGCCGTCCCGGGCGGGACGGCCTCGGTCGCCGACTACGTCGCGCTGCTGAAGCCGAGGGTGATGTCGCTGGTGGTGTTCACCGGCGCCGTCGGCCTCGCCGTGGCCCCGGGGCACCTGCACCCGGTGCTGGCGGTCATCGCGGTGCTGTGCATCGCGATCGGCGCCGGGGCGTCGGGTGCGATCAACATGTGGTACGACCGCGACATCGACGCGGTCATGGAACGCACCAGGGAGCGGCCGATCCCGGCCGGACGCATGAATCCCGACGAGGCGCTGACCTTCGGCGTCGTGCTGTCGGGCTTTTCGGTCCTGGTGATGGGACTGGCGATCAACTGGGCGGCGGCCGCCCTGCTGGCCGTGACCATCGGCTTCTACGTGTTCGTCTACACCATGTGGCTGAAGCGCCGCACGCCGCAGAACATCGTGATCGGCGGCGCCGCCGGCGCATTTCCGCCGATGATCGGCTGGGCGGCGGTCACCGGTGACATCTCTGTCGTTTCGATCGTCCTGTTCGCCATCATCTTCATGTGGACCCCGCCGCATTTCTGGGCGCTGGCGCTGTGGCGCTGCGGCGACTACGCCCGTGCCGGCGTGCCGATGCTGCCGGTGGTGGCCGGCAGCCGCGAGACCCGGCGCCAGATCCTGATCTATGCCGTGCTGCTGGCGCCGCTCGGGGTCGTGCCGACGCTGCTCGGCTTCGCCGGCCTCGGCTACGGCGCTGTCGCGACCGCCCTCGGACTGCTCTTCCTGATCGCGGCGGTGCGGGTGTGGCGCGGCAGCGACGCCGACCACCGGCCGGCCAAGCAGCTGTTCGGCTATTCGATCTTCTACCTGTTCGCGCTCTACGGCGCGCTGCTGGTCGACAGCTGGGTGATGGGGTGACGGCGATGGCAAGGACCCCCGGCAAGCCCGAGCGTCCGCAGGACGGCGACCCCTGGGCCTCGCGTCGGCGCAAGAACGTGGCGATTTTCACCGCCATCCTGGCTTTGGCGGCGCTGTTCTTCGTCATCACCATCCTGCGGATGAGCTGAGGCGATGACGGCGGCACCCCAACTCGACCTGGAGACCCGGCTGCAGCGGGCGCGCAACCTGCGCACCGGCGGCATCCTGGCCGGCGTCGTCGTCGGCATGGTCGGCATGGCCTATGCCTCGGTGCCGCTGTACGAGATCTTCTGCCGGGTTACCGGCTTCGGCGGCACCACCCAGGTGGCCACAGGAGAGTCCGACCGGGTACTCGACCGCCGGATGACCGTGCGCTTCGATGCCAACGTCAACCCGGAGCTGTCCTGGAAGTTCGTGCCGGCGCAGCGCTCGATGCCGCTCAGGGTCGGCGAGACCGGGCTGGCCTTCTACCGGGCGACCAACACCGGCACCGACACCCTGGTCGGCACCGCCACCTACAACGTCACGCCCGACAAGGTCGGGCTCTACTTCGACAAGATCGACTGCTTCTGCTTCACCGAGCAGGTGCTGCGGCCGGGGGAGACCGTCGACATGCCGGTCTCGTTCTACCTGGATCCGGCGCTGGCGGACGATCCGAAGATGGACGGGGTGACCACGGTCACGCTTTCCTACACCTTCTTCCGCGCCCAGGATCAGTCCAAGGCGCGGCAGATCGCAGAGATGCCGGCGGCCGGGAATGCGGCCGGCGGCGGCACGCAACGATGACGAACCACCACGCGGGGGTGGTCCGGGCCCGCCGCCCGAACCGCACGTGAGACGAGGGGACTGATGGCACACGAACAGAAGCATCCCTATCACCTGGTCGAGCCGAGCCCGTGGCCGTTCGTCGGCGCCGGATCCGGCTTCGTGCTGGCCGCCGGCGCGGCGCTGTTCATGCACGGCAAGCCGTTCGGCGCCCCGATGATGATCGTCGGGCTGCTGCTCGTGCTGATGACCATGTTCTTCTGGTGGCGCGACGTGATCCGCGAGGCGCACTACCAGGGCCACCACACCCCCGTCGTGCAGCTGGGCGCGCGCTACGGCATGATGCTGTTCATCGCCTCGGAGGTGATGTTCTTCCTGGCGTTCTTCTGGGCGTTCTTCGACTTCGCCCTGTATCCGCGGACCGGCGAATGGCCGCCCGAGGGCGTCCAGACCTTCGACGCCTTCGACCTGCCGCTGATGAACACGCTGATCCTGCTGCTGTCCGGCACCACGGTCACCTGGGCGCATGCCGCCCTGCTGGATGGCGACCGCAAGAACCTGCTGCTCGGTCTCGGCATCACGATCCTGCTGGGCATCAGCTTCACCGCGCTGCAGGCGATCGAGTACAGCCACGCCGCCTTCGGATTCTCGGACGGCATCTACTCGTCGACCTTCTACATGGCGACCGGCTTCCACGGCTTCCACGTGCTGGTCGGCACCATCTTCCTGATCGTGTGCTGGTGCCGTGCCTATGTCGGGCACTTCACGCCGGAGCAGCATTTCGGCTTCGAGGCGGCCGCCTGGTACTGGCACTTCGTCGACGTGGTCTGGCTGTTCCTGTTCGTCTGTATCTATTGGTGGGGCGCCTGACCGGCGCCGTTTCCCCGGCGCCCTGCGCAGAAACCGTGAGGACGGGCCGATGAGCGACGCTCTCGGCCCGTCCCCGTTCATTGCGGGCCTACGCTGCCGATGCCCGCGCTGCGGTCGTGGCCGCCTGTTCGACGGTTACCTCACGGTCCGTGGTACCTGCGAGGCCTGCGGCCTCGGCCTGGCCGACCATGACACCGGCGACGGTCCCGCAGTTTTCGTGATCTTCATTCTCGGCGCCGTGATGGTGCCGCTGGCGCTGTCGGTGGAGGCTGCGTTTCAGCCGCCACTGTGGCTGCATGCGGTGCTGTGGAGCGTCACCATCCTCGCCGGCACCGTGGCCCTGCTGCGGCCGCTGAAGGGCCTGATGGTGGCGCTGCACTATCGCCACCGCAGCCCCGGCGCGTAGGCCGCGACGACACGGCGCTTGCCCTTTGCCGTGCCGCGGCCGATCTAAGGGGCCGGCGCCCGCAACCCAGAGCACCCGATGCCGTTCCGTCCGCGATTCTGGCCGACCGTCTTCACCATCCCCGCCGTGCTGGCGATGCTCGGCCTGGGGGCCTGGCAGCTCGACCGGCTGGCCTGGAAGACGGCGCTGATCGACAGCTTCGAGAGCCGGGTGTCGCAGCCGCCGGTGGCACCGCCGGCGTCGATCGCCGACATGGAGGCGTGGCGGTTCCGCCACGTGCGCGCGACCGGTCGGTTCCTGCACGACAAGGAGATCCAGCTCACCGGGCGGCCCTTCGAGGGCAGCGCCGGGTTTCACGTCATAACCCCGCTGCAGGTCGAGGGCGGGCCCCTGGTGCTGGTCAATCGCGGCTGGGTGCCGCTCGACCGGCGGCTACCCGGGACGCGCCCCGAGACCTTGCCGGCGGGGGTGGTGACGGTCGACGGCATCGTCCGGCAGGCCGGCCAGAAGGGCTACTTCGTTCCCGACAACGAGCCGGGGCGCGAGATCTGGTTCACCGTCGAGCCGGACCAGATCGCGGCACACCTCGGGGTCGGACCGGTCGCCGGCTACTATATCGACGCGCTGCGCCCGACCCCGCGCCCGACCGAGCTGCCGATCGGCGCGGTGGCGAGCATCAGCGTGCGCAACGAGCATCTGCAGTACGCCGTCACCTGGTTCCTGCTGGCACTGACACTGATCGCGGTCTACGTCGTCTGGCACCGGCAGATGGATCGCGAGGCCCTCGGCAAGCCCGGGGAGGGGCAGGGCAAGTGACGACGACCGGCACCACCCCTGCGACCGACGCCCTGGAGGCGCGCTTCCGGCGGGTGGCCGCGGTCGAGGGCGCCCTCGCCGTGCTGTCCTGGGACCGCATGGTGATGATGCCAGCCGGCGGCGGCGAGGCGCGGGCCGAGCAGGCCGCCACCCTCGGGGTGATCGCGCACGAGCTGCTGACCGCGCCCGAGGTTGCCGATCTTCTCGCGGCCGCCGAGGCCGAGGGGGTGGCCGGTTGGCGCGCCACCAGCCTCTCCGAGATGCGGCGCCGGCACGCGCATGCCACAGCACTCCCTTCGGCATTGGTCGACGCGATGTCGCGCGCCTCGGCGCGCTGCGAGGCGGCGTGGCGCGTCGCACGGGCCGGCTCCGACTACGCCCTGGTGCGCGAGCCGCTGGCCGCGGTGATCGCCCTGGCGCGCGAGGCTGCGGCCGCCAAGTCGGCGGCGCTGGGCGTCGAGCCCTACGCGGCACTGCTCGACCAGTACGAGCCGGGCGCGTCGGTGCCGCGCATCGAAGCCTTGTTCGCCGAGTTGGAGGCAGCCCTGCCGCCGATCCTGGCAACCGTGCTGGAGCGCCAGGCGAGCGAGGGCGAGCCGTTGCTCCCGGCCGGTCCGTTCCCGCCGCCGGCGCAGCGCGCGTTGGCCCGCGAGATCATGGCCACCCTCGGCTTCGATTTCGCGCATGGCCGGCTCGACGAGACCCTGCACCCGTTCTGCGGCGGCGTTCCCGATGACGTGCGGGTGACCACCCGGTTCTCCGAGACCGGCTTCGTCTCCGGCGTCATGGGCGTCATCCACGAGACCGGCCACGCGCTGTACGAGCGGGGGTTGCCGGCGGCATGGCGCGGCCTGCCGATCGGCGAGGCCCGCGGCATGGTGATGCACGAGAGCCAGTCGCTGCTGATGGAGATGCAGGCCTGCCGGACCCCGGCCTTCCTCGGCTTCCTGTCGGCCAGGGCGAAGGCGGCGTTCGGCGGCGACGGTGCGGCCTGGGACCCGGCCAACCTGCGGCGGATCTACACCCGGGTCGAGCGCGGCTTCATCCGCGTCGAGGCCGACGAGGTGACCTACCCGCTGCACGTCATCCTGCGCACGCGGCTGGAGCGGGCGCTGCTGTCCGGGGATCTCACCGTGGCCGACCTGCCCGCCGCCTGGGGCGAGGGCATGCGCACGCTGCTCGGGGTGATTCCGCCCGACGATGCCCGCGGCTGCCTGCAGGACATCCACTGGTACGACGGCGCGATCGGCTACTTCCCGACCTATACCCTTGGGGCGCTGGCCGCCGCCCAGCTGTTCGGCGCCGCCACCGCCGCCGACCCGGCGATCCCCGAGGCGATCGGCCGCGGCGACTTCACGCCGCTGCTCGCCTGGCTGCGGCCGAACGTGCATGCCCGCGCCAGTTCGGCGACCACCGACGAGATCCTCCAGGCCGCCACCGGGGCGGGGTTGGGCACCGGCGCTTTCCTGGGGCATCTGAAGCGGCGGTATCTCGACGGGCAGGCCTAGCGGATGACCTTCGGCCAGTTGCCGTCGGCCTTGCTGATGTTGCCGGGGATGTCCTTCTCCCAGGTCTGCTGCACCTCGGTGTTGTAGTTCAGGTACAGCCTGCCATCGACGATCCGCCAGTTCGCCGGGTCGCCCTTGGCGGTATAGCCCTGCGAGACCGCCCAGGCGCAGTAGCCGCCATATTGCGGCGCGTACTTGGCCGGGTCGGCGTCGAACGCCGCCTTGTTGGCGGCGGAGGCGAAGCGCCAGGTTGCGTCCTTGTAGCGGCTCTCGAACTTCGGCGAGCCCTCGACCGGCTTGCCGTCCGTGAAGTAGGCGACCGGATCGTGGCCGTTTACCGCCAGGCTCGACAGGAAGCCGGTGTAGACCGGCGGCTCGGCGGCAAGCGCGACCGGCAGGGCTACGGGGGCGGAGACCACCAGCGTTGCAGCGAGCAGGGCTCCGAGGTGAAGAGTTCTCATGATGGCTTGCTCCCGGTGTCGGGTACGTCGACTGCGGGGGAAATGCCGGCGAAGGCGGGTGAGTTACCGTCCGCGAACGGCGGTTCGAGAATGCGGAGTTGATTGCCGACCAGCATGCGCGAGGTTCCGTGGTTCTACCCCTGCCTTGACCATTGTATCGCTATGCGATACAATTCAGGATGATTGCCGGATTTCGACACAAGGGACTTGAAGCCTTTCATCGAACCGGTTCGATCCGCGGCATTCAGCCGGCACATGCGCACAAGTTGGCGCGCGTTCTGGCGGCGCTCGAAGCGGCGGCGGCGCCGTCGGAATTGAGTCTGCCAAGCTTCAGGCTGCATCCGCTGAAGGGCGAACTGAAGGGCCACTGGTCGATCTGGGTCAATGGAAACTGGCGCGTGACCTTTCGCTTCGTTGGGGTCGACGTGGAGCTTGTCGACTATCAGGACTATCACTGAAGGAGACCGCCATGGCCGCCAACAACCCGCATCCCGGCGAACTGCTGCGCGAGGATGTCCTGGCGCCGCTCGGGCTGACGGTGACGGAAGCGGCAGAGCGGCTGTGCATGTCGCGGGTCGCGCTGTCGCGCGTCCTCAACGGCCGCGCCGGCATCAGCCCGGACCTCGCCATCCGGCTGGAGCGCGCCGGGGTCAGCACGGCGCGGTTCTGGATCGCCCTGCAGGCCAACCACGATCTCGCCCGTGCCCTCGGCCGCGCGCAGCCGGAGGTCAAGCCGCTGCAGTCATCGGCCGCTTAGCGGGGCGCGCACCCTTGCCCCGCGCGCCTCGCGGGGTAGAGTCCGGCGCCCGATCCGAAGCCGCCCGAGAAAGGCCTGATGATGGCCGTGTCCGATCCGATGCCCGAGACCGTCGCCGCCCCGCCGCCCGCCAAGGCCGGGCAGCCCCACCTCTATTTGGTCGACGGCTCCGGCTACATCTTCCGCGCCTATCACGCGCTGCCGCCGATGAGCCGGCCGGACGGCACGCCGGTCAACGCGGTGTTCGGTTTCTCCTCGATGCTGGTGCGGCTGATCGACGAACTCGACGCAGACCACCTGGCGGTGATCTTCGACGCCGACCGCACCAACTTCCGCAACGCGATCTACCCGGCCTACAAGGCGCAGCGCCCGGAGGCGCCGGAGGACCTGGTGCCGCAGTTCCCGCTGATCCGCGAGGCGACGCGGGCGTTCAACGTGCCGTGCATCGAGATGGAGGGCTTCGAGGCCGACGATCTGATCGCGACCTACGCCCGGATGGCCAGCGAGCGCGGCTGGCGGGTCACCATCGTGTCGTCCGACAAGGACCTGATGCAGCTGGTGGCCGACGGCATCGACATGTTCGATCCGATGAAGAACCGGCCGATCGGCCGCGCCGAGGTGATCGAGAAGTTCGGGGTGCCGCCGGAGAAGGTCATCGACGTGCAGGCGCTGGCCGGCGACAGCGTCGACAACGTGCCGGGGGTGCCGGGGATCGGCATCAAGACCGCCGCACAGCTGATCGTCGAGTATGGCGACCTGGAGACGCTGCTGGCGCGGGCCGGCGAGATCAAGCAGCCGAAGCGCCGCGAGACCCTGATCGAGAACGCCGACAAGGCGCGCATCTCCAAGCAGCTGGTCACCCTGCGCCAGGACGTCGAGGTGCCGGAGCCGCTGGAAGACCTCGGCGTGCGCCGCATCGATCCGGCCGGGGTGCTGCCGTTCCTGAAGGAGCAGGCGTTCAAGCGACTGATCGCCCGCTTCGAGGGCGAGCTGGCCGAGGAGAACGCCGGCCGCTCGCCGGCGACCGTGGCGATCTCCGAGCCGACCGGCGAGGCCGCCCGCTATGAGCTGGTGCAGGAGGTCGGCGACCTGAAACGCTGGATCGCCGAGGCCGTGGATCGCGGTGTTGTCGCCTTCGACACCGAGAGCACCGGGCTCGACTGCATGCGCGCCGACCTGGTCGGGGTGTCCCTGGCGCTCGCCCCCGGACGGGCCTGCTACATCCCGCTGCGCCACCGCGCGCCGGCGCCGCCGCAGGCCGACCTGCTGGGTGCGGCCGAGCCGGAGCCGGCGGTGCCGGAGCAGATTCCCTTCGACGAGGCGATGGCGCTGCTGAAGGGGCTGCTGGAGAACCCGGCGGTGCTGAAGATCGCGCACAACGCCAAGTACGATTGCCTGCTGCTGAGCCGGGCGCGCAACGGCGGCATCACGGTGGCGCCGATCGACGACACCATGTGCCTGTCCTACGTGCTGGAAGGAGGCATGCACGGCCACGGCATGGACGAGCTGTCGACCCTGCATCTCGGCCACTCGACCATCAAGTTCGAGGACGTCTGCGGCAAGGGCAAGAGCCAGATCACCTTCGGCGAGGTGCCGCTCGACAAGGCCCGCGACTACGCCGCCGAGGATGCCGACGTCACGCTGCGCCTGCACGCCCTGCTCAAGCCGCGGCTGGTGCCGGAGCACATGGCGACGGTCTACGAGACGCTTGAGCGCCCGCTGATCCCGGTGCTGGTGGCGATGGAGCGCGCCGGCATCAAGGTCGACCCGGCGATCCTGCGCGAGATGTCGGCGGACTTCGCCCGGCGCATGGTGACCCTGGAGGGCGAGATTCACGCGCTGGCCGGCGAGCCGTTCAACGTCGGCTCGCCGAAGCAGCTGGGCGAGATCCTGTTCGACAAGATCGGGCTCGGCGGCGGCAAGAAGGGCAAGACCGGCGCCTACGCCACCGGCGCCGACGTGCTGGAGACGCTGGCGGCCGAGGGCTCGGAACTCGCCCGCAAGGTGCTCGACTGGCGGCAGATCACCAAGCTGAAGTCGACCTACACCGACGCGCTGGTCGAGACCATCAACCCCGAGACCAAGCGCGTCCACACCTCCTACTCGATGGTCGGCGCGGCAACCGGGCGCCTCTCGTCGAACGACCCGAACCTGCAGAATATCCCGATCCGCACCGAGGAGGGGCGCAAGATCCGCACCGCCTTCGTCGCCGAGCCGGGCAACGTGCTGCTGTCGGTCGACTACTCGCAGATCGAGCTGCGCCTGGTCGCCGACATCGCCGGCATCGAGAGCCTGCGCAAGGCGTTCCTCGATGGCATCGACATCCACGCGCAGACCGCCTCCGAGGTGTTCGGCGTGCCGCTGTCGCAGATGACGCCCGACATCCGCCGCAAGGCCAAGGCGATCAACTTCGGCATCATCTACGGCATCTCCGGCTTCGGCCTGGCGCGCCAGCTGTCGATCCCGCAGGGCGAGGCGCAGGCCTACATCAACGCCTATTTCGAGCGCTTCCCGGGCATCCGCGACTACATGAACGCGATGAAGGCGTTCGCCCGCGACAAGGGCTACGTGGAGACCAAGTTCGGCCGCAAGGTCTACATCCAGGCGATCCGCGACAAGAACCCGGCGATGCGCAGCTTCGGCGAGCGCGCCGCCATAAACGCGCCGATCCAGGGCACCGCCGCCGACGTCATCAAGCGCGCCATGGTGCGGCTGCGGCCGGCGCTGGAGCGCGCCGGCTCCCCCGCCCGCATGCTTCTGCAGGTGCATGACGAGCTGGTGTTCGAGGTGCCGGAGGACGCGGTCGAGGCGACCGCCGCGCTGGTGCGCGAGGTCATGGAGGGGGCGGCGGCACCCACCCTGAACCTGTCGGTGCCGCTGGTCGCCGAGGCCGGCTGGGCGAAGAGCTGGGCCGAGGCGCACTGACGACGGAGCGCGCTGGAGGCCCTTCGTGGCCCGGAGCTGCGCTCCGTGCACCTCAGGGCGATAGAGTGTTGCAAATTCGCGCTTTTTCTGCCGCCCTGAGGTGCCGCGCAACGCGCGGCCACGAAGGGCCGGCTGGACACATGCGCGGAGTGGCAGTTCAGGCGACCAGCGTCCCGCCCGACCCGTCCACGTCATAGCCCAGCGCCGCCTTGTTCGCCGCCAGCGCCCGGCCGTACTCCATCACCCGTGCGACCTCCTCCGCCACCGCGGCACCGTGGCTGCGGGCGAGGCAGTGGAACATCACGTCGATCCCCAGGGTGACGCCGCCGCCGGTGACCACGCCGCCGGATTCGACCACGGCGGCAGGCCGGGCGTCGCGGCGCGCCGCCAGCAGGTCCAGCGGCGGCGTCTCGCCGGCAAACACCTCCCGCTTGGTGGTCGACCGCCGGCCGTCGAGCAGCCCGGCAGCGTCGAGGATCATGGCCCCGGTGCACATCGACGCGACGCGCGCCCGGGTGGTGCGGATGAAGTCGAGCGTCGCGGCGTCCTTCGCTGCCTGCACCCAGCCGGGGCCGCCGGTCACGATCAGGTCGGTCATACCGGCCGGGGCGGAGGCGAAGTCGTGGTCGCTGACCACGCGCAGGCCGTTGGCGCAGACGATCTCGCCCTTGCGGGCGGCGATGCCGGCGAACTCGAGGCCCGGCGCGATCCGCCGCGCCATCGACAGCACGCCGAAGGCGGCGCCGACGTCGATCGGCTCGACGCCGTCATAGAGCAGGATCCCGTACATCGCCTCGCCTCCGGTCATTCCAGCGTCTCGAACAGCCGCGCCAGCAGCCTGGTGCGCGGCACCAGGCAGGACAGCAGCAGGTGCTCGTGATGGGTGTGCGGGCCATCGCCGACCACGCCCAGGCCGTCGAGGGTCGGCAGTCCCATCGCCCCGGTGAAGTTGCCATCGCTGCCGCCGCCGGCCACCCGCTCGCCCGGGATCTCGAAGCCGATCTCGCGCGCCAGGCCGCAGGCGTGATCGTACAGCGCCTGGATCTCCGGGCTCTTGGCGAAGGGCGGCCGGAACAGGCCCGGCGTCACCTCCAGCGTCACGTCCGGGTCGACCGGCCGCAGCGACGTGAGCCGCGACCGCACCTCGGCCTCGTTCTCGACGGTCGCCACCATTGCGTAGACGCAGGCCCGGCACTCGATCGGCACCAGGTTCTCGTGGGTGCCGCCGGCGATGGTGCCGACGTTCAGCGTGATGTTGCGGGCGTAGTCGGTCATCGCCTCGATCGCCGTGACCTGGTGCGCCATCTCGCGGATCGCGCTGCGGCCCTTGGCGTGGTAGGCGCCGGCATGCGCCGGCCGGCCGGTGGTCTTCAGGTAATAGCGGGCGATGCCGTGGCGGGCGACGGTGATGCGGCCGCCGTCGCCGGACGGCTCGACCACCAAAGCGAGGCGGTGCCGGCCCGCCTCGGCCTCGATGCGGGCCCGCGAACTCGGGCTGCCCATCTCCTCGTCGGGGATGAACATCACCGTGACCGGCAGCTTCGGGCGGCCGCCGCGGGCGTGGATATGTGCCAGCGCCTCCAGCGCCATGACGTTGCCGCCCTTCATGTCGTAGATGCCGGGCCCGTAGGCGCGATCGCCCTCGACCCGCCAGGGCAGCGGCCCGGCCAGGGTGCCGACCGGGTGCACGGTGTCCATGTGCCCCAGTAGCAGGATGCCCTCGCCGTTGGTCTCGCCCGGGATGCGGCCGATCAGGATGTCGGCGAAGCCGTCGGCGCCGGGCACCCGCTCGATCGCGGCGCCAAGGGCGCGCAACTGAGCCTCGGCGAGGTCGGCGACCCGGTTGACCGCATCCCTGTCCTGGGTGGGGCTCTCGATTTCGACCCAGCGCCGGACGGCGGCGAGCAGGGCGTCGGTGGTCAGTTCCTGCATTCCGGAAGGCTCGCGGTTGGAGGCGGTTCTAGGGCGCCAGGCTCTTCAGCGGGATCGACAGCTTCACCTGGACGCCGTCGGGATGCCAGGCGTGCTCGATCGCTCCGCCCTGACGTTCGACCGCCCGCGTCACCAACGACGTGCCGAACCCGGTGGTGTTGGGTGGAGCATCGATCGATGGGCCTCCGGCCTCCGACCAGAGCATATCGACGCTTGAGTCGTCGGAAGTCCAGGTGACGCTGACCGTGCCGGACTCCGCGCCCAGGGCGCCGTATTTGGCGGCGTTGGTCGCCAGCTCATGGAACACCAGTGCCATGAGGTTGGTGGCATGCTCCCCGAGCGCGATCGGCGGTCCCTCGATCCGTGTCGTCGAATGGCTGTACGGCTTCAGCACGGCACCGATGACCTCGCCCAGATCGGAGGCCCACTGCGTTCGCTCCAGCGAGGCGAAGGTGCGGCGGATGAGGGCGTTGGCGCTGGCCAGCGCGTGGAGCCGGCCGGACAGCTCGGTGGCCATCTCCTCCTTGCTGCCCGCCGATCGGGCGGTGCTGCGGATCATGCCGTCGGCGATGGCGAAGAGGTTCTTGACCCGGTGCCCCATCTCGCGGGCCAGGATCTCCTGCTCCTCGAGCGCCGCTTTCAGCTGCTCTTCCGAACGGATCATCTGCAGCGCGATCCCGGTGAAGCCCGCGAGCTCCTGCATCAGCGACGCGTGGCCGGCGTTGAAATGCCCGGCCGTCTCGGAGACGATCCACAACGTCCCGAGCGCCTCGGCCTCGCCGACATACAGCGGCACGAGCAGGCATTCCGGAATCGACACCTTCGCGTCGATCAGCCACGAATACACGCGCTCCGGGTGCTGCACGAGAACCGCCGCCCCGGTGTCCAGGGTGATGCCGCAGGGACTGTCGTCGCGCGGGGTGGTCGCGCCGGAAAAGCATTCCAGCCTGCCCCGCAGATGGTGCCATCTGAAGAGGCTTTTCTCGGGCTCGTATAGGCTGAGGCCGCCGCTGGTGGCGCCGCAGAGTTCGATCGCGAGGTCGACCAGCCGGGGAAGGATTTGCGTCGGGTTGTTCATCATCTGGCGGGCGATATCGCGCAACGCCAGCTTTTCGCGAAAGTAGTCCGGCGGCCCCACTGGCCGCACGTGCAGCTGGTCGGTGATGTACGCCTGGGAGACGGCCGACGGGATGCACAAGGTGGGGTCCGCCTATTCTGACTTTTACATTCGTAATATCGAGCCATTCCTCCGATAAATTAGTCGCGGTGGGATATCGGGACAAGCATTAGGCGACCGGTGGGATGCCGGTCCGGCGCCTCAGTTCAGCGACTCCCGCGTCTCGAACACCATCGGCGACAGCTGGTCGGCGGTGCGCCCGGCCCAGTCCAGGCTGGGGATGCTGCGCATCGAGCGGGCCTGTGCCGCCTGCAGGTCGTCGAGGGCGGCCCGCAGGTCGATCGTGGTCACCTCGCCGTCCTTCACCACCTGCTGCCCGTCGACGAACACGTCCTTCACGGCGCGGTCGCAGGCGGTGAACACCAGGCTGCGGATCGGCTCGCGCACCGGCATCATCGAGGGTGCGGTCAGGTCGACGCACACCAGGTCGGCGCGGGCGCCGACCGCCAGCCGCCCGATGTCGTCGCGGCGCAGCGCCCGGGCGCCGCCGACGGTGGCGGCATTGAAGATGTCGGAGGTGTTGAGGTCGTCGACGGTCTCGGCGACCGCGCGGGCGACCGTGCCGACGTTGCGCATCTCCTCCAGGAAGTTGTGCGGGTAGGTGTCGGTGCCGATGCCCATGTTGATGCCCTCGCGGACGTAGCCGCCGAAGGTGCGCAGCGCGATGCCGCGGCGCATGAACACGGTCGGGCAGTGCGCCACCGTGGCGGCGCGGTCGGCCAGCAGCCGCAGGTCGTCGCGGGTCGACCAGTGCACCCAGGGGTGATGGTCGAGGAAGATGCCGTGGCCGATGATGCTGTGCTCGCCGAGCACGCCGATGTCGTCCATCCACTGGATCGGGGTGCGGCCGTGGCGGCGGATCATCTCCTGGAACTCGTTGACCGACTGCGCGGCGTGGGTCTGCCAGGGCAGGTTCTTCTCCTGCGCGTAGTCGTAGGCGTCGCGCAGCAGGTCGGCCGAGCAGGTGTCGATCTGCGACGGCGCCATCATGCCCATGAGGCGGCCGGACGGGTGCTGGTTGGCGAGGTCGATGACCCGGCGCGCCCGCTCGAAGCCGGCGCGGCCGGCCTTCTCGTCCCACTCGTAGTCCAGCGTGTGGCCGTTCTTGGTGAACCAGCGGGCGTCGCGGAAGGCCGGTGCAATGCAGGCGCGGATGCCGGACTCCGCCAGCACGTCCAGCCAGGCGTCGAACGGGGCGGAGAAGTCGACCACGGTGGTGACGCCGCTCTTCAGCAGCTCGGCCATGGCGACCCGTACGCTGGCGGCGAGGCCCTCGGGATCGTTCTCGAAGATCGTCAGGAACTCGTAGAGCGAGGAGTGGTAGAAGCCGGGGCTGCGGATCTCGTCGGTGATGCCCTTGCGCAGCGGCTCGCTGGTCGGGTGGCTGTGGATGTTGATCATCCCCGGCATCACCATCAGGTCCGACCCGTCGATCTCGCGCGCCGCCTCGCCGGCATAGCGCCCGCCGACATGGGTGATCGCCCCCTCGGCGAACGCCACGTCGGCGCCCTGCAGGTAGACGTGCCGCCCGTCACGGGCGCTCCAGGCCACAACCCAGGCGGCGTTGCGGATGACGGTGGTCGCGGGCATCGGGAACCTCTCGCGGTGCGCGGATACGGGGCAGGCGGCGGGAGCCCGAGCAAAGCACGCCGGGCGCGGGCCGGGGAAGGGGTGTCGCGGATCTGAGGGAGCGGCTGCCGGATGATCCGCGCGCCAAGTGTCCCTTGCACCGCCCGTCGCTCCGAGGGTCCCGGAGCCGTCCGCTCTCGCGGACTCTCCGGGATGACGATGGAAAGGCGCTCCTCCACTTTCGTCGTTCCGGAGAGGGTGCGTGAGCACCCGGCTCCGGAACCCACCAAGCGACGGGCGCCAGCAACCGGCCTAGATCGAGCCATGGATTGTTCGAAAAACGGATTGTTGACAATCCTAATGTACTTCAGCATCGTGCCGCTCCCGCTTCCTGCGCAAAGACGATCCGATGCCGACCCCCGAGATCCGCTACGTCTCGTTCGACTGCTACGGCACCCTGACCAACTTCCGGGTCGGCGCGGTCGCCCGCGACCGGCTGGCCGGCCGCGTTCCGGTCGGCGCCATGCCGGCCTTCCTGGAGGATTTCACCGCCTACCGGTTGGACGAGGTGCTCGGCGCCTGGAAACCGTATCCGGAGGTGCTGCACCGCGCGCTGGAGCGGACCTGCCGGGGCTGGGGCGTGGCTTTCGATGCGGCCGACGCGCAGGCGATCGTCGGCGCGGTGCCGACCTGGGGGCCGCATGCCGACGTGCCGGCGCCGCTGGCGCAGGTCGCCGGCAAGCTGCCGCTGGTGATCCTGTCGAACGCCTCGAACGACCAGATCCAGTCGAATGTCGACAAGCTCGGGGCACCTTTCCATGCGGTGCTGACCGCCGAGCAGGCGCAGGCCTACAAGCCGCGCTTCCAGGCCTTCGAATACATGTTCGACACGCTCGGCTGCGGGCCGGAGCATTTCATGCACGTGTCCTCCAGCCTGCGCTACGACCTGATGTCGGCGCATGACCTGCGGATCGGACGGCGGGTGTTCGTCGACCGCGGCCACGGTCCCGGCAACCCCGCCTATGGCTACCAGGCGATCGCCGACCTGGGCGGCCTGCCCGGCCTGCTCGGCCTCTAGGCATCGCCATGGCCGCCGTTCCGCTCGCCCAGCGCCGCCTGCCGCGCGCCACCCTGTCGGTCCAGGTCGCCGAACGGATCCGCGACGACATCCTGTCCGGCGCGCTGGCACCCGGGGCGCAGCTCAACGAGATGGAGATGGCGCTGGAGTTCGGCGTCAGCCGCGGGCCGCTGCGCGAGGCGATGCAGCGGCTGATCCAGGAGGGGCTGCTGCGCAGCGAGCCGCATCGCGGTGTGTTCGTGCCGGACTTCACCGAGGCCGACATGGCCGACATCTACTTCGTCCGCGCCACCCTGGAGGCGGCCGCCGTGCGGCGGATCGTGGCCGGCGACCGTCGCGGCGCCGTCGCAGAGCATCTGACCGCCATCGCCGAGGGCATGGACCGGGCGATGAAGGCCGGCGACTGGGGGGCGGGCGGCGAGCTCGACTTCGCCTACCACCGTGCCCTGGTCGACGCGGCCGGCAGCGACCGGCTGTCGCGGACCTACGCCACCGTCCAGGCCGAGACGCGGCTGTGCCTGCACCGCCTGATGGGCGGCTACCGGCGCAGCGAGGCGCTGGCCGACGAGCATCTGCGGCTGGCGCGGCTGCTGGCCGCGGCACCGGTCGAGGATGTGCTGGCGGAGCTGACCCGGCATTTCGGCGATCCGGCCGAGAATCTTCGCAAGGCACGCGCGATGCGCGACGAGCAGACGAGTCCGGCCACATGAGCTGCGACGGCAACTCCCTAGATCCGGTTTCGTCCTCCGACCTCGGGGCGGTCTCGGCCCTGGTCACGGCGATCCGCTGGCCGCACCGCCGCGCCGACGTGCAGAGCCTGATCGAGCTCGGCCACGGCCGGATCGCGCGCGACCCCGGCGACGGCAGCCTGCTGGGCGTCGGGCTGTGGTGGCCGTTCGGCGAGCGGGCGGCCCGCATCGGCCTGGTCATCGTCGACCCCGCCCGCCAGGGCCGCGGGCTCGGCCGGCGGATGATGGAGACGCTGGTCGCCGATGCCGCCCGGCCGATCATGCTGCTCGCCACGCGGGCCGGACGGCCGCTCTACGACCGGCTCGGCTTCGTCGAGACCGGCGCGGTGTGCCAGCACCAGGGCGAGTATCACGGCCGGACTGTCGTCGACCCGCGCATCCGGTCCGCAGCACCCTACGACCTCGCGGTCATCCAACGCATCGACGCCGAGGCGACGGGGCTGGACCGCACCCGTGTCCTGCGGCACCTGATGGGACTGGGGCGCACGGCGGTGCTGACGGAGGGCGGCGCGGTCGTCGGATACGCGCTCGAGCGCGCATTCGGCCGCGGCTCGGTCATCGGCCCGATCGTCGCCCCGACCGAGGACGGTGCCATCGCGCTGTTCGACGCCCTTGCGGCCCCAGGCTTCGTGCGGGTCGACCGGTCCGCGGGCGCGACCGCGCTCGGCCGCCACCTGGAGTCCTGCGGCCTGGCGCTCGACAGCGAGTCGGCGGCGATGGTGCTCGGCGACTGGCCGGGCGACCACAACCCGCCTCGGCTGCACGCGCTCGCCAGCCACGCCCTCGGATGATGGAGACGGAACGCATGTACCGGGTGATCGTGATCGGCCGCGGGCTGATCGGCAGCGCCGCCGGCCGGCATCTCACGGACCTCACCGACGGCGTCGCCGTCCTCGGCCCCGACGAGCCGGCCGACCGGGCGTCGCATGCGGGGGTGTTCGCCAGCCACTACGACGAGGGCCGGATGACCCGGGTGGTCGATCCCGACCCGGTCTGGGCGGTGACCGCCAAGCGCTCGATCGACCGCTATGCCGAGCTCGAGGCAAAGAGCGGCATCCGCTTCTTCACGGAGTCCGGCTATCTCGGGATCGGCGGTCCCGGCGCCGAGTACCTCGCACGCTCCGAGGCGACCGGGCGGGCGCTCGGCGCCGACATCACCCGCCTGGACGCCGCCGGCATCCGCGGCCGCTTCCCGTTCCTGAGCGTGCCCGACGATGCCGAGGGGCTGCACGAGGGCCGGCGCGCCGGCCATCTCAGCCCGCGGGCGATGGTGCGGGCGCAGACCGAGGCGGCGCGACGGCAGGGGGCGACGATCGTCGCCGACGAGGCTACCGCCGTCCGCGCCGTGACCGGCGGCGTCGAGGTCGAGACCGCCGGCGGCCGTACGCTGCGGGCCGAGCGCGCGCTGGTCGCCGCCGGCGCCTTCACCGATGCCTGCGGCCTGTCGCCGGTCGACCTGCAACTGCGGATCTTCGGGCGCACCGTGCTGCTGGCCCGCATCGACGACGACATGGCCGCCGACTTCGCGGGCATGACCACCATCGGCCATGCCGAGACCGGCGCCTACATCCTGCCGCCGATCCGTTACCCGGACGGGCACAGCTACCTGAAGATCGGCATCGGCACGACCGCCGACGCCGCATTGCGCAGCCGCGCCGACCTGATCGGGTGGTTCAAGAGCCCGGGGTCCGAGGCCAACCGGCGCGATTTCCAGGCGTTCCTGACCGCGATGCTGCCGCCGCTGGAGCGCTGCCGGTGGTGGCACACCGACAGCTGCGCCGTGACCTGGACCGCCACCGGCCTGCCCTACATCGACCATGTCCTCGACGACCGCATCGCGGTGGCGGTCGGCGGCAACGGCAAGGGTGCCAAGTCGGCCGACGACTGGGGCTGGCTCGCCGCCCGGCTGGTCACCGGCGCGGCGTGGGACCATCCGGTCGACCGCGAGCGGCTGCGGCTGCCGGCCGGTCTGCGCAACGCCTGATCGGCATTGCCGTCAGTCGCGCAGCAATGCCGCTGCCGCCTGCAGGGTGATCATGATCACGAACGCCCGGACCGCCAGGATCCGGAAGGCCGGCTTCAGGGTGGCGACGGCCTCCGGGTCATTGCGCTTCAGCCGGCGGCGCAGCAGCAGCAGCCGGATCCACTGGTAGAGCGTATAGGTGATCGCGGCGCCGTAAACGGCCAGCACGGCGATGACGATCCAGCCCTTGCCCGGGTCGCCGGCGTCCATCACTGCAGCGGGCAGTGGATGGTCTTGTTCGTCGGGGTGGCGCCCGGCGCGATCTCGATCGTCGGGTGCGCGTTCGCCGCCCCCGAGGCGGGAGATCCCGGCCGGCTGTACCAGCCGACATAGCTGTCGCCCCAGATGCCGTTGCCGAACTCGATCCGGCCCGATGCCTGGTCGAAGCTGTAGCGGCCGCGCTTGCCGTCCGGGTCGGCATAGGTCGCACGGTCGAGGATCTTGATCGTCCCGACGCCGTTGCCGCCGTAGATCGTGCAGGTGTAGCTGCCGTTCGGCGGCCAGGCCGGGCCATCGGGGGAAGCGGCGGCCGTGCCGGCGGCGTGCAAGGCCGGCTGGATCACCTTGCAGGGCTTCAGCTCGACGAAGTTGAATACGTCGCCGACGTCGAAGATCTGTGCCTGCACCACCACCGCGGCGCCGATCTCCATGGTGGCGAAGGTGTCGTAGGTGCGGGTGTCGCGGCGCGGGAAGCTGCACTGGATGGCCATCCGCGGGGTGAAGCGTTCCTGCGGCTGGATGAACTCGAAGGACACGTGGTCGCCGACCGCCAGGTCGGTGAATTTCTGGAACCGGCCGCTCACCGTGACGGTCTTGCCGCGGTATCTGGCGAACATGCCGGCGCGGCGCAGCTCGGCGGCCTCCTTGGAAAGCGCCATGGCGTCGATGGTCCCGGCCGGGCCCGCGGCGACGGCTGGGGCGGGCGCTGCGGCAGGCGCCGTGGGCAGCGGACCGACGGGCCGCACCGGCGTCGGCCGAGCCGACGGTGGCGGGGCCGCCTGGCCGCCGGCCCGTATCCGGGCGAGGGCCGCGAACCTGCCATTCGGGAAAGCCTGCAGGTAGGCGGCGTACTCCGCCGGGGAGCCGCCGGCCTGGATGCTCTGCCAGAACGCCAGGTCGGCCGGGTCGGTCTGCTGCGCCGTGGCTGGCGGGGCCCACAGCAGCAGTGCCGCGACGAGGAGGCGCTTCATTGAACGCGGATCGCGACGCTGCCGATCAGCGTGTCGCCGCCGGTCAGCATGTTCGTGTAGAAGCGGATCCAGTAGTCGCCCATCGGCAGCGGCTCGAATGTCTGGGTGCCGGTGTCCTTGTAGCGGTTCGGCCCGGAGGGATCGGGGTCGTGGTCGAAGTAGTGGATGTCCTCGCGCTGGACGATGTCCGGCGAGTCGTAGCGCCAGTTCGGCACGTCGCCGCCCGCTCGCATCACGATGATGCTGAGCTTCACCTCCGGAGGCAGGTTGCTGTAGCGCACCTGCGGCTTGGCGCCGATGCTGACGACCTCGCGCACAGCCTTGAAGACGAAGCGGCCGCCGCCGAAGACCGGGGCATCGTCCTGCGGGATCGGCTCGCCTCCGCCTGCCGCCGACGTCGGGGCCGCCGGCAGCGGTCCGGCCGGCATCGGCAGCGTGCCGGTCCCCGGGGCTCCGGCCGGCTGGGCAGGAGCCGGCAGCCCGGCGCCGCCGGCCCGCAGCCGCGCCAGCGGCGCGAAGCGGCCATTCGGGAAGGCCTGGAGATAGGCCTGGTATTCAGCCGGGTTGCTGCTGTTCAGGATGCTCTGCCAGAAGGCGAGATCGGCTGGGTCGGTGGACTGGGCCGTCGCGGGCGCGGACAGCGCCAGGGTCGCGGCCACCAGGATCGCGTGCCGGCGCATGTCAGTTCGGCTGCTGGGTGACGACGAGATTGCCGCCGCCGGCGGCGATTATGTTGCCGCCGCCGGAGGCGACGATGTTGCCGCCGCCCGATCCGACGATGTTGCCGCCGTTGCCGTTGATCATCCGGTCCGCCCCCTGGAGCTGCTGCAGTTGCTGGCTGGTCACGCCGAGCCCGGCGGCCTGCGCGATGCCGGCGACGCGGCCAAGCACCCACTTCTGGTTCGACCGGCCGTGGCACTGCCACACGATCACCGGGGTGCCACGCTGCCGGCCCTCGCCGGCGATATCGGCGCAGTAACCCTCCTCGTTGCGCAGCGCGCGGGCGGCGCTGTCATAGCCCCAGCGCTGGCTGCGGGCGTTGCTGCAGCCGGTCAGCACCAGCGCCTCGCCGGCGCGTGACTGGCCCTGGCGCCCGCCGCTCTGGGTGTCCATGCACTGGTTGCCGACCCGCACCGGACCATATCCCGAGAACGCGAAGTTCTGGTTCGAGCCGCCGTGGCAGTTCCAGATGATGAACTGCCGGGTGGTCATGTTGGCGTCGAGGCAGTAGCCCCGGACATGGTCGGTGACCAGCACCTCTGCCGCCGCCGGCACCGCAGACAGGGTCAGAACGGCAACGGCGACGGCGGTCAGCAGCTTGGGCATGGCGCGTTCCTCCCGCTTCAGGTCGGCGGCCGCTGTGCTATTCAGGCGGTGGCCGAGGCAGTGATTATGTTCACTGAACTATCCAGTGAACATATCAAAGACCGAATGGGAGTCAACGAGGAGTCGTCGGTGGTCGAACGCGAGATCCGTGCCGATGCCGTGGCGATCCTGCTCGAGCAGGTGGCGCGCATGATCCACGGCGCCGGCCATGCCGAGGGCCTGTACCCGGCGCAGTGGGTGGCGCTGCGCTACTTCGCCGAGGCCGACGCGCCGGCGCGCACCGTCGCCGGGCTCGCACGCTATCAGGGCCTGAGCATCGCGCCGGTCGCGCGCACCGTGCGCACCCTCGTCGAGAAGGGCCTGCTGGCACGGCGGCCGGGCAGCGGCCGCGCCGACCTGGTCGAGGTCAGCGAGTCCGGGCACGGGCTGCTGAAGCTGGACCCCAGGCAAGTGCTGGTGCAGGCGCTGGCACAGCTGGACACCGCCGACCGCCGGCCGCTGGCCGAGGCCCTCGAGCGGGTGGCGCGGGCGCTGGCCGCCCGCGGCCTCGGCGATCACGGATAGCCGGATCGTCCCAGGAGGCCGTCCAGCCGGGCGACCAGCGTGCTGTTGTCGAACGGCTTGTACAGGACCGCGTCGGCGCCCCAGACCTGCGCCAGCGTCGCCGACAGGTCGAGCGGCATTGCCGGCCCACCGCCCGATATGACGATCACCCGCAGCTCCGGCCGCTCGCGGCGCACGCGCTTCAGCAGGTCGATGCCGTCGACCCCGGGCATCCACAGGTCGGTGACCACCGCGTCGAAGCCGGACTTCGCGAGCTGCGCCAGCCCGGCCTCGCCGTCGGCCGCCTCCTCGACGCCGTAGCCGGCGGCCTCCAGACTGATCCGCAGGGATTCGCGGATGGCAGCGACGTCGTCGATGACCAGCACGCGTCGCCCGTTGCCGTCGCCTCCGCTCATGCGCCTGCCTCCGCCGGTATGTCGATGATGAACTGCGCCCCGCCTTCCGGGCGGTTCTCGGCGGCGATGCGACCGCCCCAATGCCCGACGATGTCGTACACCAGGGCGAGGCCGAGCCCGGTGCCCTGGCCGCTGGCCTTGGTGGTGAAGAATGGCTCGAAGATCCGGCCGAGCGCTTCCGGGTCGATGCCCGTCCCGTCGTCGGCGACGGTCAGGCGCCAGCCCGCGTCCCGGCGGTCCAGCGTCACCTCGACCCGAACCCGGTCGCCGGCCTGCGCGGCGTTGGTCAGGAGATTGCCGACGACCTGGCCGAGTTCGACCGCGGTCACCCGTGCCGGCGCCGTCGGCACTGCCGGTGCAAAGGCGACCGAGAGGCCCGGCCGGCCGGCGCTCGCCAGCTCGATCGCCTCGCGCAGCAGCGAGACCAGGTCGGCGCTGCCGCTCGGCGGCTGGTCGCGGCGGGCGAAGGACAGGATCTGGTGCACGATCTCGCCGGCCTGATGGCCGCTGGCGGTCACCAGGTCGAGGAAGCGGCGGTTGCGGGCGTCGCCGTCGGACAGGCCGGCCTTGGCCTCGCGCGCGAAGTTGACGATCGGGTGCAGCAGGTTGTTGAGCTCGTGCGCGACGCTGCCGGCGAGCTGGCCGAGCGTCGCCATCTTGTCCTGCTGCCGGCGCGCCTCCTCGGCGCGTCGCGCCTCCGTGACGTCGGCGGCCGCACCGCGGTAGCCGACGAAGCGGCCGGCCTCGTCGTGCAGAGGCACGCCGGCGATGCGCAGGTATCCGGCCGCGCCGGCAGCGAGGTGATACGGCACCACCAGGTCGCGGAACGACCGGCGTGCCTCGAGCACGGCGCGGATCGTCGGCGACGCCGTGCCGTCGAGGTCGCCGGCGAGCCGGCCGACCAGGTCGCGCGGGACCAGCCGGCCGGCCTCCTGCCGTCCCTCGACGGTGATGAAGCGCAGGTCGGCGTCGGTTTCCCAGAACCAGTCGGAGCCGGCGCTCGCATAGGCCCTGAAGCGCTCCTCGCTGTGGCGGAGGGCCCGCCGCGCGGCGTGATCGCGGTCGCGCAGCCGGACCGACAGCGCTGTCGCGAACAGCAGGCTCGACAACGCCGCGCCGATGTAGACCAGGTTGATCGTGACGGCGTTGGCCGGTAGCGCGAGCAGGTCCAGGCTCTGGCGGACGACGCCACCGACCAGCGCCGGCGCCCAACCGGCGAGAAACACGCATGCCGTCGGCCGCCCGCGCCACCAGGCGTAGAATCCGACCGCCAGGAAGCCGGTCAGCACCGCCATCCCGATCGCCGGCAGGATCGTCCGCACCGCCGCCGGGGCAACGACGCTGGTCGCGGCGAGGACCGCGAACGCGGCGGCGGCGCACACCAGCGCGCGGGTCAGCCGCCGGTGGGTCTCCGCCAGTTCCAGGAAGCTGGCGACGAACAGCGCTCCGAGGCCGTAGATCGCGATGACCGACAGCTGCACGGCGATCCGCGCCGCCGGGACGGCTGCCGGCGGCAGGAATTCGTACATCATCCCAGTGGAGCCGATCGTGTAGACCGTCAGCGCCACGGTGATGAGGCTCAGCAGCAGGTGGCTGCGCTCGCGCAACGCCAGCCAGACCGCGAACAGATAGACCGCCAGCGCCGCCAGCAGCCCGGTCAGCAGGCCGAAGACGCCGAACGACCAGGTCTCGTCGGCGAGGTAGGCGGTGGCGGTCTCGAGCGTCAGCGGCAGGCGCAGCGAGCCGTTCTTGGCGATCCGCAGCACGACCACCTGGTCCTCCAGCAGCGGGGCCAGTGCGAAGGCGACGTAGCGCCGCGACAGCTGCCCGGCCGGCGGCACCCCGAGCCCCGCCTCCTGGATCGCATGGCTGCCGTCGGCGCGCGGCTGGTAAAGCGTGGCGCGGTCCACCAGGGTGGTGCGCAGAACCAGGTACCAGGGCCGCTCGTCGGCGGGATCGGCCGTCAGCCGGACCCTGATCCAGACCACCGACCGGCCCATTCCGAGGTTCGGTATGGCGGTGCCGTCGGTTCGGTAGTCGGCGTGCTGCGCCTCATCGAGCGACCAGCCGCCCGACGGATCGACGGCGATCTGCATGGCCGGGCCGAGCACATGGCGCTCGGCAGCACCCGGGCCGATCTGGCCCGACGCCGGCCGCGGCGCCAACAGCATTGCCGCCAGCACCAAGAGGCACAGTCGCCGCACGAGGTAACGAGGCACCGTCGCGTGCCCCTCCCCAGGCCGGCGATCCGTGTTCAGCGTAAGACAGGACGCCGCGGGTTCGTCAACGCGGATGATCGGATTCGAAGTGGCGACCGGCGATTCCCAGGCCGATCAGCCGGCGGCGACGGCGTAGATGTCCTTGACCTGACCGGGCAGCGGCATGGCCTGCCATGTCCGGCCGCCATCGCGGGTGCCGAACACCTCGCCCTGGTAGCGGGCGCCGACATAAACCCGGTCGGGATCCGAGGTGTGCAGGCCGACCGACATGATCGTGCCGTGCACCTGCACCTTGTCGAAGCGCGACCAGGTGCGGCCGGCGTCACGGCTGCGGTAGACGCCGCCGTCATGGCTGGCGGCCGCCACCGACAGCGCCGCGTACAGGGTCTTCGGGTCGTGCGGCGACACCTTGATGTCGCGGCCGTAGGTGGTCGGCGAGAACCGCCCGACCTCCAGGTCCTGCCAGGTCCGGCCGCCGTCGCGGGTCTGGAACAGCCCCATGCGCAGCGCGATGATCGGCGCGTCGGGATCGGCCGGGCTGACGGTGATGGCGTGGCCGTCGAGCATGCCCTCGGCCTCGGTCTCCTTCTGGACGATGGCGCTGCGCAGATGCGGCAGCGCCGACAGCCGGACCAGGTCGTCGCTCAGGTCCGCCCAGGTCTCGCCGCCGTCGGTCGTGCGCATGGCGCCGGCGATCTCCATCGCGGCGTAGATCTCGTCCGGCCGTCCCGGGCGCTGCGCCAGGCGCATCACCCGCGGCGCGAACGGCCCCGAGCAGCGCTCGCGGATCCCGGGGTCGGGCAGCAGGCGCCAACTGGCGCCGCGGTCGTCGGACCGGTAAACGCCGATCGGCGAGGCGCCGGCATACATCCGGTCCGGGTCGCCGTCGATGGCAAGGAAGCTCCACACCTGCCGCGCCGGGCCGGGGCAGGCGGCGCGCCGGAAGCTGGCCCCGTGGTCGGTGCTGCGCCACACGCCGTCGGGCGTGCCGGCGAACACCAGCGCCGGATCGGCGGGATGCACGAAGACCGTGAAGGTCTCCAGGTCGCGGATCACATGCTCCCATTCACCGTCGTCGGTCGGCCGCCGGAACAGGCCGACCGCACCGGGGGCGTCGGGGCGGCCGACATAGCCGGCTACCGCGGCGTAGACATTGGAGCCAGTCATCGCAGCCTCCGCATCAGCCCGGGCAACCGTAGGAGCGCGCCCGCGGCCGGTCAATCAGGCGCCGCCTCCGGGCGGGCACCGCTTCCGGGACGGCGCCGCCGCCCGCTACACTGCCGGCCCCGCAATCGCGCCGGACCGCCCGTGGACCGCCTCTCCGCCCTGCGCCTGTTCCTCCGCGTGGTCGACACCGGCAGCATCACCGGCGCCGGCCGTTCGCTCGGCATGTCGAGCACCGCGGCCTCCAGGCGCCTGCAGGATCTGGAGGCGGAGCTGCGGGTGCGGCTGCTGGACCGCACCACCCGCACGGTGTCGGCGACCGAGGCCGGCCGGCATCTGTACGACCGGGTGTCGGTCCTGCTCGACGACCTCGACGCCGCGCTCCGCCAGGCCGGCGAGCTGCAGTCGCGGCCGACCGGGGTGCTGCGCATCACCGCGCGGCGGTCCTTCGGCATGCTGCATGTGGTGCCGGCGCTGCCGTCGTTCCGGGCTGCCTGCCCGGAGGTCGAGGTCGACCTGACGCTGACCGAGACGGTCGAGATCGCGCCGACCCGCGGCGTCGATCTGGTGGTGCGGCTCGGCGCGCCGGCCGAGAAGTCGCTGGTGGCCCACCGGCTGGCGTCGGCCGAGCGCTTCATGTGCGCCAGCCCGGCCTACTTCGCGCGCAACCCGCCGCCGGCGGGGCCGGACGACCTCGCGCGGCACGACTGCCTGGGATACCGCCGCGACTTCGAGCCGCCGGTGTGGGTGTTCGAGACCGCGGCCGGCCGCCGCGAGGTCGCGGTGTCGGGGCCGCTGCGCTCGAACAGCGGCGAGGTGCTGCGGGCGGCGGCGATCGACGGCCTCGGGCTGGCGCTGCTGCCGGGCTGGATCGTCGCGGCCGACCTGCGCGACGGTCGGCTGCTGCGCTGCCTCGCCGACACCGTCTGCTACCCCGAAGGCTACCGCGAGGAGATCTTCGCCGTGCATGCGCGCAGCGCCCTGGTGCCGGCGAAGACCACAGCCTTCGTTGCACATCTGCGGGCCTTCCTGGCAGCCAACGGCCCACTCTGATCCCGGATATCGGGATGGTGTTTCCCTGACTTTCCCACTTCAAGCGATTAATGCCAGCAGGCATCGTCGCTGCAGTGATTGGCCGAAAGGAACGCCGCCATGCTCCGCATCGCCCCGCTGCACCCGCTGTTCGCCGCCGAGGTCACCGGCCTCGACCTCGCCGCCGGCCCGGACGACGCGGGGTTCGAGCGCATCCGCGAGGCCTTCGAGCGGCACTCCGTGCTTGTGTTCCGCGACCAGGACATCGACGACGAGCGGCAGATCCGGTTCAGCCGGCGCTTCGGCCCGCTGGAGACCACCAAGGTCGGCACCAGCGGCGCCGGCAGCCAGCTGGTGGTGCTCTCCAACATCGGGCCGGACGGCTCTCTGGTGCCGCCGACCTCGCGGCAGATGCTGAACAATCGCGCCAACCAGTTCTGGCATGCCGACAGCTCGTTCAAGCCGGTGCCGGCGCGCGCCTCGATGCTGTCGGCCCGCATCGTCCCGTCGGCCGGCGGCGACACCCAGTATTGCTGCATGCGTGCCGCATATGCGGCGCTGCCGCAGCGGCTGAAGGACGCGGTCGAGGGGCGCGTCGCCATCCACGACTACAGCCACTCGCGCAGCAAGGTCGACCCGGACCTGGTGACCGAGGACGAGCGCCGGGCGGTGCCGCCGGTCCGCCAGGCCATGGTGCTGGACCACGGCCCGGGGCTCGGCCGCTCGCTGTATCTCGGGGCGCACGCCGCCCGGGTCGAGGGCATGAGCGAGGCCGAGGGGCGGGCGCTGATCGACGAGCTGATGGCGTTCGCCACGCAGGAGCGCTTCGTGTACTCCCACAGGTGGCGGCGGCACGACTTGATCCTGTGGGACAACCGCGCGGTGCTGCACCGGGCCACACCGTTCCACGGGGCGGTCGAGGCCCGGCACATGGTGCGCACCACCATCGCCGGCGACGGCCCGACAGTGGCGCAGGCCGACGCCGCCTGAAAGCGTGACCGGGGAGGCGAGCCTGTCGGAAACCTGGGACTACATCATCGTCGGGGCCGGCTCGGCCGGCTGCGTGCTGGCCAACCGCCTGTCCGCGGATCCGGGCGCCCGCGTGCTGCTGCTGGAGGCCGGCGGCTCCGACGCGCATCCCTACGTCAAGGCGCCGGTCGGCTTCCTGAAGACCTTCCAGGATCCGCGCTTCAACTGGTGCTACACGACCGAGCCCGGCCCCGGTGTGGACGGCCGCGCGATCTACTTCCCGCGCGGCAAGGTGCTCGGCGGGTCGAGCTCGATCAACGGGCATCTCTATGTGCGCGGCCAGGCCCGCGATTACGACACCTGGGCGCAGCTCGGGAACCGCGGCTGGTCCTACAACGACGTTCTGCCGTATTTCCGGCGGGCCGAGGACCGCTCCAGCGGGGCCGACGCCTATCACGGTGCCGGCGGGCCGCAGCACGTGTCCGACATCCACGAGCGGCACCCGATCTGCGAGGCGTTCATCGCCGGCGCCGAGGCGCAAGGGGTGCCGCGCAACCCGGACTATAACGGCGCCGTCCAGGAGGGTGTGGCCTACTACCAGCGCACCATCCGCGGCGGCCGCCGGCACAGTGCCGCCACCGGCTACCTGGATCCGGTGCGCCGCCGCCGCAACCTGCGGGTCGAGACCGGCGCCCAGGTGCAGCGGATCGACTTCGACGGCAGCCGCGCCACCGGGGTCACCTGGAGGCTGCACGGCCAGACGAGCCGCTCGCGGGCCGCCCGCGAGGTGATCCTGGCGGCCGGCGCCGTCGGCTCGCCGCACCTGCTGCAGCTTTCCGGGATCGGTCCCGCGGCGCTGCTCGGCAATCTAGGCATCGCGGTGCGGCACCACCTGCCCGGCGTCGGCGAGGGACTGCAGGACCACTATGCGATGCGGGTCGTCCACCGGGTCACCAGTCCGATCACCCTCAACGAGCGGGCGCGGCCACCGCGGCTGTGGTGGGAGATCGTCCGCTGGCTGGCGACCGGCGGCGGCCTGCTGGCGTTCAGCCCGGCGCATGTCGGCGCGTTCGTGCGCTCGCATCCCGGGCTCGAACTGCCCGACCTGCAATTCGTCTTCACCCCGGCCAGCTATTCGGACGGCGTGGTCGGACAGTTGCAGCGTGAGCCCGGCATGACGCTGGGGGTCTGGCAGATGCGGCCTGAGAGCCGCGGTCATGTGCGCGCCCGCTCTGCCGACCCGGATGTCGCACCGGCGATCCAGCCGAACTATCTCGCAGCCGAGACCGACCGGCGAGCGGCGGTCGACGGGCTGCGCTGGGGCCGGCGGCTGCTGTCGAGCCCGCAGCTGGAGGCATATCGCGGTCCCGAGACGCTGCCCGGGCCCGAATTGCGCTCCGACGACGAACTGCTCGGCTACGCGCGGGCCCGCGGCGCCACCGTGTACCATGCCATCGGCACCTGCCGGATGGGCGTCGATCCGGGCGCCGTGGTCGGCCCGGATCTGCGCGTGCACGGCCTCGCGGGCCTGCGGGTGGTCGACGCCTCGGTCATGCCGGCGATGGTGTCGGCGAACACCAACGCCGCCACCCTGATGATCGCCGAGAAGGCCGCCGACCTGATCCGGGACGGCGGCTGAGCGCCGCCCCGGCCCGGTCGGTCACTTGCCGGACAACATTTGCCGAACGGTCACATGAAGGTGTCGATCAGGAAGCAGACCCCGAAGAACATCAGCGCGATGACGGTGAGCGAGTAGACGTTCGCCCGCAGGATCGTTGTGGTGGAGTCGTCGGCGGGCAGTTGCCCGGCCGGCGCCGGACGGCGTTTGACGCCGAGCACCAGCATGGCGATGCCGAGGCCGATGGCGGCGATGGAGAGGATGAACTCGATACCGGCGAGCATGGTTATTTCCTTTCGGAGTGGAGCGCTGCAGATCCGCGCAGGTGTCGGGGCAGGTGTCGGGAGGGCTCAGTCGTCGGAGCCGTGGCGCTCGACCTGCCAGACCCGCCGCGCCAGGGCGGCACAGGGCAACAGGCAGGCGGCCGCGGCGAGGATCGCGACGCCCTGGGCCCAGGTGTCAGGGACGCCGATCAGGTACAGGGCGGCGCCGACGATCACCGCCGTGACGGTGCCGAGGGTCGAGGCGGCGAGCAGGCCGACGGTGACCGCGGCCAAGGCCGCGAGCAGCGGCCCCGAGCGTGTCATCGGCATGGCGTACATCCCCGCGCTCACGACGCGGTCCTCGCGCCGGCGACCGCCGGCTGCGGGCCGATCCAACGCCAGACCGCGATCGGCAGCAGCATTGCGAATGCCAGGGCGGCGAGCCCGGCCGGCAACCGCCACAGGCCATCGACGCCGGTGACGGCGTTGACCAGGTAGAACAGGCCGCCGACCAGAAGGGCGACCAGTGCGACGGAAGCGAAGGACGTGGCGAAGAAGCGGTCGACGCCGATATAGGTGCGCCTGAAGTATACGGCTCCGCGCGCGATCCCGATCGCGGCGGCGCCCAGCAGCACGGCACCGATGGCGGCGTGCTCGATGGCGGTCATCATGGAGATGGAGTCCTTGATTGGCCCGGGTCGTCCCGCAAGGCGGCCGGACCGGGCGTAGGGCGCGCGATCCGGCGCCAGGGGTCGGCGGCGCGTGACGGCGTAAATTGGATTGTGGCGAGGCCGCTCGTGCGCGGCCGGCGGTCATGCCGCGGTCGGTGGACCCCGGGCGGCGAAGGGGCACGCGGCAACGGCGCGCGGCGGCCCGGCATCGGACGTATCGGTCACGGTCTCGGGGATCGCGGCGATGCCGTGGATCGCCGGAACCCCGGCGACCTCGACGTCGTCGGCGCCGGAGGACAGCGGGCGTCCACCGGAAGAGCGCTTCTCGGCGACGACGACGGCGGGTGCCGCCCGAGCCTCGACCACGGTGGGTGTGGCGCGGTCGTCCGTCGAGAGGCCGGCCTCGCCGGCCAGGAGCCGCTGGAACAGCGACGGGTCCACCGCTGGAGCCGACCACTGCAGCACCGACAGCGCGGTCACCAGCCAAAGCAGCGAGGCGACGCGCGACAGGAAGTCGGCGCCGCGTCGGCGATCAGGCAGGCGAGGGCCCGGCATGGGCTGGCATCCGCTCCGCGGACCGGAAAGCGGCCGCGACGAGGTCGCGGCGGCCGGCCCGAACTGAGCCGTCACTATATCGCAATCCCGGCCGCTCGCCACAAGAACCGCGGCGGCGGAGCGTCAGCGGCCGAGCACCAGCATCAGGATCCCCGCGACCACCAGGAGGATGCCGAACACCTCGGCGCGGCTGGTCTTCTCGCGGAAGACCACCACCGAGAAGAAGAAGGTGAACACCAGCTCGATCTGGCCGAGGGCGCGGACATAGGCGGCGTTCTGCAGGGTGAAGGCGGTGAACCAGGCGATCGACGCCAGCACCCCGGACAGCCCGACCACAGACGCCCAGCGCCAGTGCACGAACACGTCGCGCATGGTCTTCGGCTCGGTGAGGGCCAGGTAGACCCCCATGCCTATGGTTTGCAGCACGACCGCCACCGTCAGGCTGAAGGCCGCCGGCATCCAGGCGCCGTGCTCGTAGCCGAGCGCCAGCGACGCGCCGCGGAAGAACACAACCGACGCGCCCAGGAAGGCGCCGCAGGTCAGCCCGATCAGCGTCGACTTCTCGGTCATCCCGGCGAGCAGGCGGCCGACCGAGATCTGCGCCTGGCCGGCCGACATCGCCATCACCCCGACCATGGCGACGGCGATCGCGATCATCGGGATCACCTCGATGGTGTCGCCGAGGAGCAGGAATCCGAGAACCGCCACCTGTACCACTTCGGTCTTCGAGTAGGTGGTGCCGACCGCGAAGTTGCGGAACGAGAAGAGCCAGACCAGCAGGGCGGTGAACACGATCTGCGAGACGCCTCCGGCGACGCAGTAGGCCAGGAATAGCAGGTTCGGCTCCGGCCAGGGCAGGCCGGTAGCCGCCTTCAGGCTGAACAGGTAGAGCAGCGCGAAAGGTGCTGCGTACAGGAACCGCACATAGGCGGCACCCAGCGTCGTCAGCCGGCCCTTGAGATGCTTCTGCACCGCCGAGCGGATGTTCTGCATGAAGGCGCCGACGATGGTGGTCGGAATCCACAATTCCATGGGCAACACCGACTGTGGGCTTGATCGGGACGCCGGGCGGCGCTCTGCTGGCGGAAGTCAGGACGCCGAGAGTGACTGTTTCCGGGCGGCCCCGCCAGGGGTGACCGGAGCGATGCGGCCCTGCGGAAAACGAGCCATGGAGCGGAGATCCCGATGACCGGACTGGTGAAGAGCGAGGCGGAACTGGCGCTGATCGAGACGGCGAAGCGCGTGCTGCCGGCCGGCACCTTCGGCAATTTCTCGGGCGATGTCGTCATCCGCGAGGGCCGCGGCGGCCGGGTCTGGGACGAGAGCGGCAACGAGTATGTCGACTTCCTGCTGGGTTCGGGGCCGATGTACATCGGCCACGCCCACCCCGAGGTCACCGAGGCGGTGCTGGCAGATCGG
>Ga0209347_1000245_pt1 | contig 149423 bp, 106 predicted proteins | sample AutmiccommuBRH23_FD_187382 | JGI IMG/M metagenome (GOLD analysis project Ga0209347, IMG submission 187382) | Deep subsurface microbial communities from Mt. Terri, Switzerland - Autotrophic microbial communities BRH/23 (SPAdes) (version 2) | ecosystem: Environmental > Aquatic > Deep subsurface... | reverse complement strand
AGCGCTTTGGCTTGTACCGCTGGCATATTCTTGATCCGGTGCGATTCAAGAAAGACCTGCGCATCACCATTCAGGATTTGGGATGGCGTCATGGTGGCCGGTATCTCCCACAAAAGTCGGATATTTCCTCGGTGGCATTCTGGTACCAAACCGAACCTCATGCCAAGTTTCCCAAGCTACCAAGCTGGCAGGAACTGGAAGTTAACTAACAAAAGTAAGTCGAAACAAAATAGATAGAAATGACAAGTAGATTAATAGGAAGTTTGCCAAAAGTCGGAATCCGTCCGGTAATCGATGGACGGGAAAATGGAGTACGGGAATCTTTGGAGGATCAAACCATGGCTTTGGCCAAGGCCGCAGCCCGACTAATTGAAGAGAATCTTAGGTTTCCATCGGGAGAACAGGTGGAGTGTGTGATTTCGAATACGACAATTGGTGGTGTTGCAGACGCGGCACGATGTGCTGATCAATTTGCTCGTGAGGGGGTGGAAGTTTCATTAACCGTAACGCCAGCGTGGTGTTATGGTACCGAAGTAATGGATGCTGATCCGCTAATACCCAAAGCGATATGGGGATTTAATGGCTCAGAGCGACCTGGGGCCGTCTATTTGGCCGCGGCAATTGCAGGTTATAACCAAAAAGGGTTGCCTGTTTTCAGTATTTATGGGCGTGATGTGCAAGATGCAGGAGACAGTTCGATACCTGAGGATGTTGCAAATAAAATCTTGCAATTTGTGAAATCGGCCTTGGCTGTGGCGCAAATGAAAGGGAAGTCATACCTGTCCATTGGTTACACTTCCATGGGAATTGCAGGCTCGATGGTCAATCCGGATTTCTTTCAGGATTATTTGGGAATGCGAACTGAATTTGTGGAATCGGTTGAATTGATTCGTCGTATCGACCGTGGAATCTATGACCATGAGGAATACGAAAAGGCATTGGCTTGGGTGAAGCAAAATTGCCGGGAAGGTTTTGAAATTAATGAAACACCTTACAGTCGCGAAGAGAAAGACAAGCAGTGGGAGATGGTCGTCAAAATGACCCTGATTGCCAAAGATCTCATGCATGGAAACCCGAAGTTGAAGGCGATGGGCTTCGGCGAAGAATCGAAAGGTCATAATGCTATTGCCGGAGGATTCCAGGGACAACGTCAGTGGACTGACCACTATCCGGATGGAGATTTTATGGAAGCGATACTGAATTCATCTTTTGACTGGAATGGAATTCGCCAGGCTTATGTTTTTGCAACGGAGAATGACAGCTTAAACGGGGTTTCCATGCTGTTCGGACATCTACTGACCAATACGGCCCAGCTGTTTTCGGATGTCCGCACTTTTTGGAGCCCGGAGGCGGTTAAACGAGTTACCGGGAAAGAACTGACCGGACTGGCCGCCAATGGAATTATTCACCTGATCAATTCAGGTTCAACGACTTTGGATGCAACAGCTCAGCAGCGCGACAAGGATGGAAACCCGGTGATGAAGCCTTACTGGGAGATTACCGAAGACGAAGCTCAAAAATGCCTTGACCACACGCAGTGGTGTCCTTCGAATAAGGGGTATATGCGTGGCGGCGGATTTTCGTCACAATTCAAAACCGCAGGTCAAATGCCGGTGACAATGAATCGAATTAACCTGATTAAAGGGCTTGGGCCTGTTCTCCAAATAGCTGAAGGATGGACTGTCGAACTACCAGAGGACATTCATACTGTTCTCGATAAACGTACAGATCCTATTTGGCCAACAACTTGGTTTGTTCCCCGGATATCAGGAACTGGCAAGTTTAAGGATGTTTATTCGGTAATGGCTAACTGGGGAGCTAATCACGGTGCTATTTCTTATGGTCATATTGGTGCTGAGTTGATTACGCTGGCATCAATGCTGCGAATCCCTGTCTGTATGCATAATGTTTCGGAGGATCAGTTATTCCGTCCTGCAACATGGAATGCCTTTGGAAGTGATCCCGAAGGCTCAGATTACAGGGCATGCACAAGTTTTGGACCTTTATATTCATAGCAACTTAAAGTCCAGGAAGTATGAATTATTCAAAAAGTAATAGCGTAAAGCAAGCGGCGTGGATGTCATTGTTGGTTTTTGCAGCCGCTTGCACCTCTCCAGGAAATAAAAACGTGAAGCAAGTGGAAGATAAATTAAATGATTATACGAAAGGGACGTACGGTTATGATGTCGCCTTTTTTGAAACCCGGAATATTGAAACCATTGAGTTGACCGATGACGAGGCACAGGCTTCGATCCTGCTAATCCCTGACTATCAGGGGCGAGTGATGACCTCATCCTCTAACGGGAAAGAAGGCAAAAGCTATGGATGGATCAACTACGATTTGATAGCTTCGGGCGAGATCAATCCGCAGTTTAACCCTGTTGGCGGCGAAGAGCGCTTTTGGCTGGGGCCTGAAGGTGGACCATATTCCATCTATTTTGCCCAGGGAGACGAGCAGGTTTTTGAAAACTGGCAGGTACCTCCGGTGCTGGATACGGAGCGGTTTGAGGTGAAGGAGCAGGAAAGCCAGTCGGTTGTATTTACAAAAGATACCCGGCTGACCAACGCATCGGGAACCGAGTTTCAGGTGGGAATTAGCAGAAAAGTTTCGCTACTTAGCCGCTCTGATCTTTCCAGTTTGCTCGGGCTTGATGTACCGGAGGGCTACTTTGAAGTGGTAGCTTACCAGTCGGAGAATACCATCATTAATCAAGGAGGTCATCCGTGGACCAGGGAGAATGGCCAGCTTTCTATTTGGTTGTTGTCGATGTTTAACCCTTCGCCGGCGACAACCGTCTTCATACCCTACAACCAGGATGCGGACGGAACAATTGTGAATGACGAGTATTTTGGCAAGGTGCCATCCGATCGTTTGATTGCGGAAAACGGAACTGTCTTTTTTAAGATTGATGGAAAGTACCGTAGCAAAATTGGTATTCCTCCGGGTAGAGCGAAAGAATTGTGCGGAAGCTATGATTCAGAACAAAACATCCTGACGCTACTCTGGTGCTCGCTTCCCGATGAACCAAAAGTCTATGTGAATTCCAACTGGGGTGAACAAGACGATCCTTACGCGGGCGATGTGATTAATTCGTATAATGACGGTCCGGTAGAAGATGGATCCATTATGGGCCCTTTCTACGAGATTGAAACCTCATCTCCGGCGGCGGCGCTGCAGCCCGGCGAATCGCTCACGCACACGCAACGGATTGTTCATATTCAGGGTGAAAAGGAAGAGCTGGCTAAGATTGTCAACAACTTGTTTCACCTGAACCTATACACGATCGAATCGAAATTCAGTAATTAACAGTCGATGGAAAAAGTACCAATTATACCGCGGGGAATTGTCTGGCCCTTCATCCTTTTGACAACCCTGTTTTTTGCCTGGGCATTGCCCAATAATCTGACCGACACGATGTTGGCAGCTTTCAAGCGAATCATGAGTTTGACTGATTCGAAAACCGCCTGGATTCAGGTGGCCTGTTACTTGCTGGGCTACGGTTGTTTCGCCATTCCGGCGGCCTTGTTTATCAAGCGTTATACCTACAAGTCGGGGGTAATGCTTGGCCTTGGTATGTATGCGGCAGGTACCTTCCTGTTTTACCCGGCCATGCAAATAGCCGGCTGGAACATCAACGTTGGATTTTTAATGTTTTTGCTGGCGATTGTTATTCTTTTTGCTGGTTTGTCGATTCTGGAAACATCAGCCAATTCATACGTGTGTGCTATCGGGCCGGAGGAAACCGCCACCCAGCGCCTGAATTTTGCCCAGTCATTCAACCCTTTTGGCGCAATTACCGGAGTGGTAATCAGTCAGGTGTTCATTTTGTCGAACCTAAATATTTTGAATGCAGATGAGCGGGCACTTTTGTCGCCAACCGAACTGGCTAAGGTACAGGGTGCTGAACTGAATGCAGTAACCATGGCCTACATGACGGTGGGAGTAGTGATTGTCGGCTTGCTGCTGGCCATTTACCTGACGCGGATGCCCAACCTGAAGGAAGAAGACAAGAAATTGGATTTTTCGGGAACACTTAACCGGCTGAAAGCGAACAGGAACTATGTGTGGGGAGTGATTGCCCAGTTCTTTTATGTTGGTGCGCAGATTGCTGTCTGGTCATTTATCATTCGCTACACTATGCAGCAATTGAACCTTGAATCGGTTGTTGCCAGCCTTGGACGGGAAGCCACAACCGACGACATTATTGCAGTGCTCAGAAATCTGGAGCCGCTTGCGGCCGGCTTTTATAACGTGTTTGAGTGGGCGGGATTAGACGCTTTACTTCCGCGAACAGCTGAACAGGCCGGGGCGACTTACTACATTATTTCCTTGGTTTTATTTGTCATTGTTCGCTTCATTAGCACCGGGCTAATGAAATACATTCAGCCCCGCATGCTGTTGACGATCCTGGCCTTATTGGCTGTTTTGTGCAGCCTCACCGTCATTTATGCTGAAGGTTGGATGGGCGTTTATGCGCTGATCGGGATTTCCGGCTGCATGTCGCTGATGTTTCCAACAATCTATGGTTTGGGAGTGGCCGGACTGGGCGAAGACATGAAACTTGGTGGTGCCGGCATGGTGATGGCTATTGCCGGGGCTGCTGTATTAACCCAGGTTCAGGGCATTGTTTCCGACCAATCCGGAAGTATCAAGTTGGCTTATTGGGTTCCGGCCCTGGCGTTTCTTTTAATTGCTTATTACGGCGCGGTGGTTTGCCGCAAGAAACAGTCTTAAATTTTTAACAACACAAAAGCATATGCCTATGAACAGAATAATTTGAAATTAAAAAAGCGATTAGCGTCATGTGGCACTAATCGCTCTAAATGCTGCCGGATCTGGCGTGAAAAGCAGCATCAGTAAAAAAAAGAAAAAACAACTTTAAAAATTAGTCAAAAATGAAATTGGTAAAAATCAAATTTACGTTTTTTATTCTTTTTGCTTTGACTCTTTCTGCTTCCGCACAAGAACCGGGAGGAGAAATGTTCGATCTTGCAAAAATTAAATCAGGAATAAAAAACCAACGAATCTCAAGCACCGACCCGACCGGAGGAAACCGTGACCACCTGGAACCCTTTAAACCCGGTGAAAAAAGAACAATTGCCACGATTGAAGGTACAGGAATAATAAATCACATCTGGATCACCATTGCTCCGCCTCCCGGTGAGCTAAGTCGCAACGATATCATTTTACGAATGTATTGGGATGGGAATGATTATCCTTCCGTGGAATCCCCAATCGGACCATTTTTCGGACAAGGATGGGATGAGCGGTATAACTATGCCTCTTTCCCCCTTTCGGCTGGACCGGAAAACGGAACCGGAATGTCAAGCTACTTTGTTATGCCTTTTGAAAAAGGGGCGAGAATAGAGATTGAAAATCAAACCGACAAAACGATCAACGCTTTTTATTTTTATGTTGACTATTTGGAAATGGGATCGTTACCCGAAAATATGGGACGTTTTCATGCCTGGTATAACCACAACCTAACTCCAGCACTTCCTGAAGGAGAAACAGAGTGGGCGCTTACCGGACCTCAACAGCCAAACAAAGGAGGAGAGCAAAACTATGTTTTCGTCGAAACTAAAGGGAAGGGGCATTTTGTAGGTGTGAACTATTACGTACATTCTCCGACACCCATGTGGTATGGAGAAGGAGATGATATGTGGTTTATTGACGGTGAGAAAACACCCTCACTAATAGGCACCGGAACCGAAGACTTTTTTAATACATCGTGGTGTCCAAAAGAACCTTTCTCGCATCCGTATTTTGGTTATCCCCGTGTAAATAACGATATCGGATGGCTCGGACGAACGCACGTGTACCGTTTTTTTATTAATGATCCTATCTTTTTTGAGAGGGAGGTAAAAGGGACCATTGAGCATGGGCACAATAACAATCTTACCTTGGATTTGGCCACGGTTGCATATTGGTATCAGGATGAAGCAGCGAAACTCCCGGCAGCACCCTCGAAAGCACAAAGGAAACCGAAACCATTCATTAATCATATGGATATGCATCGGTGGCGTGATGCATGGAGAAAATCAAAGGGAAATGATCCCAGGCTATGGGGAAATGAGTGAAAAAATTCAATTGCCAATGGTCAATATACCATAGCAGAGAGAACAAGTCCCTTGAAATACTACATGTCTAATATAATCACTATGCAAAACTAACTAAAATGATAAATAGAGTACATTTCTAATCTAAATGGATAAAATTAACTCAAATTTTATGAAAAAATCGCAAATTATAATATGCAGAATGCTTCTTGTCATCTTTTTATGTATAGGAAACACTACGTTAGCATCGGCGCAACCGGAACAAAAAGTTGCCGGACGTGTAATGGATGCAAATGGCGAACTCCTTGTTGGAGTAAATGTCCATATTAAGGGAACTACGATAGGTACGGCAACCAATGCAGAAGGACGTTACGAGATAGGTGTGCCTTCTGAAAATGCAGTCTTAGTATTTTCTTTCATTGGAAATAGAACAGTAGAACAGCCACTTAATGGCGAATCAGTTATAGATGTTATAATGGAGGCGGATGCTGCGATGCTTTCTGAAGTGGTGTACATAGGATATATGACCCAGAAGAAAGCAGATATGACAGGGTCTGTTTCAATAGCGAAATCCGAAGATTTGGAAAAAAATCCTTCAGCCAATGCAATGAGGTCTCTACAAGGTAAGCTTTCAGGTGTACACATTACTACAAATGGAGGCAACCCGGCAGAAGGTGTTAACATTCAGATCAGAGGACTTTCATCACTCTCTGGTGCCGTTAAACCTTTGATTGTTCTAGATGGAATGCCGACTGAAAATCTTAACCTTCGAGATATCAACTCAGGAGATATTGAATCCATCCAGGTCCTGAAAGATGCTGCTTCAGCGAGTATATATGGAGCACGTGCATCCGGAGGTGTTATTCTCGTTCAAACAAAAAAGGGAAAAGAAGGAAAAACAACAGTTGAGTATAAGGGCAGTGTTTCGTTTAATACAATTCGAAACAAGCCAGCTCTGATGGATGCAGAGCAATATGGGATTGCGGCTTTTAGAGCCCAGGCATACGATGAAGAAGTGTATGGCACGGCTATGTCGTTGCCAACTACATACGATTTCTCATGGAACAGAGATGAGAATGGAAGACCTGTACTCGATGATGTTAAGGTGGCCGAGTGGCTGAACTCTGCGCAAACCGTTCCAGGAGCAGACACAGACTGGATGGATGAAATTCTTCGTACAGCAATTACAACAAACCACCAAGTGACCGTTTCGAGTGGTTCTGACAAAAGTAAGAGTTTATTCTCATTGGGCTATTACGATAACCAGGGAACGCAGATTCATACATTTTTCAGACAATATTCAGTGCGTGCCAACTCAGAATACGACCTCATTAAGAACCATTTAAAAATAGGAGAGAATCTGGCAGTATCCTACTTACAGTACAGAGATCAGAACGAAACCCGCTGGGCTATGATTAATCCTCCGGCAGTACCTGTCTACGATATTGATGGGAATTGGGCTGGTGCCGCGGGGTTCGACGATTTCTCAAACCCGGTTCGTTTATTGACAATGAATAAAGACAACGTAAATAATTTTGTCAAAACAATTGGGAATGTTTACCTCGACCTGCGAATTTGGAAAGGAATTTCCGCACGTACGCAATTTGGAGTTGATTACGGAAGTGCTTACAACAGGGCTGTGGATGGTATTTGGTCAGAAACGGGTGGCAGAAATAGCGACGGGGAAAACTATGTTGGAAGTTATCAGTCTCACTCTTTGAACTACGTATGGACAAACACTTTATCGTATAATCTAAGTGCAGGTAAGCACAATCTGGATGCAGTATTTGGAGCTGAGGCTACAAGATATGTGCAAGAGGGATACTCTGCCAGAAGAGAAGGAGTTTATCTTGAAGATCGCGATTTTGCCCATTTAGGAGTGACGACAGGATCAAAATATTCGCTTGGAAGCTCAGCTGACGAATATACGTATTCTTCTCTTTTTGGAAAGATCAACTATGTTTATGATGCAAAGTACTTATTTTCATTTACGTTGCGTCGTGATGGATCCTCACTTTTTGGAGAAGGTAATCGCTTTGGTATTTTCCCAGCAGCTTCGGGCGGATGGAGAATCAATCGAGAGTCGTTTATGGACAATTATGATTTCATATCAGACCTAAAAATTCGCGCCAGCTGGGGAACAAACGGAAGCGTACAAGGATTACCAAGAGGTTATACAACAACGCCATTCACAACCGACTATTTCGGGACATCTTATCCTATCGAAGGAAATGAAACAGGGCAACTTTATTCGGGCTACCGAAGAACCTGGTTGGGGAACTCTGACCTCAAATGGGAAACCACATCACAAATAGACTTGGCTATTGATTATGGTTTTCTTGACCAACGAATATTTGGCTCGCTTGGATATTACTATAAAAGAACGGAAGACATATTAGTTCAGGTTCCATACATCGCAGCAATGGGTGAAGGAGGAGAACCGTGGATTAATGGGGCAAATATGGATAACAGAGGCTTTGAATTCGAAATCACTTTCAAAAATGATCCAATGGCTCCTTTTCAGTATGCTGTCTCTGCCAATGTTGGAACATATAAAACAAAGTTAATTGATCTTCCTGAAAACGTTATAAACAGATATCCAGGCGATGGCATGAATGATTTTGTAATTGGGCGAACTCCAAATATCTTTTACGGGCTTGTTGCTGATGGCATCTTCAAAACGCAAGAAGAAGTGGATGCACATGCTGAACAAACAGGAAAAGCCATTGGTCGTATTCGTTACAAAGATTTGGACGGCAACGGAGTTGTTAATGAACTATATGACAGAACATGGATTGGAATTACTGATCCTGATTTCTTTGGCGGGGTAACCTTCGATTTGAGTTATCACAACTTTGACTTGAACCTATTTTTTCAGGGCGTTTATGGGAATAAAGTAAACAACATTTGGAAACAAGAAAGCGATCTTTGGAACATATCGGTTCCTTCCGGGAAAAATCACCCAACCAGAATACTAGATGCGTGGTCGTTTGATAATCCAAATTCGAATATTCCAGCCATTTCTAATTCAACAACTAACAGCGAGCAAGTGTTTTCGTCATATTTTGTTGAAGATGGCTCATACCTTAAGTTGAGGAATATTGAGCTCGGCTATACTTTGCCAACGAAAATATCCAACAAAATGTATATGCAACATTTGCGACTGTATGCTTCTGCACGAAACGTGTTGACCCTGAAAAAGGGGTGGGGAGACGATCAATATACCAGTTTCGATCCAGAAATGCCCGGCTATGGCTATTTGACTCCATTTTCATTAGCGTTTGGCCTTAATGTTACATTCTAAATTAGAAATCCATGAAAAAGTATAGATTAATAATATTCGCATTTGCCTTTCTTTTTGCAGGAAATAGTTGTTCGAATTTTTTAGAAGTAAATCCAAAGCAGGTTCTAGATGACGCCTTACTAACAAAACCAAGCGATATGGAAGGTTTCGTCACAGCTGCTTATGCCAGAATAACGGATATTCCTTCATGGGATTCCCCATTTTCTCCGTGGTGGTCAGGTTCTCTGCGTTCTGATGATTCCTATAAAGGAGGTGGAGGAACTTGGGATGGTGGAAATGGCTGGGGGTACATGGAAACCTTTGTAAATTTAACACCAAACGGTTGGCCGCTCGATTATCCGTGGTATGTCTCCTACCAGATAATACAACGATGCAATACTGCAATTCAAAAAATGGAAAATATCTCCGAAGACGATTATCCATTAAAAAGTGTTAGAATCGGTGAAGTAAAATTCATCCGGGGCTTTGTCTATTTCAGACTTAAAGAGTTTTTCAAATATGTACCTTACATAGATGAAAATGTTGTTGGAACATCGGCTGAATTTGAAGCCGTTCCCAATAAGGATCACGATCAACCTGACGACATGTACTTATGGGAAAGAATTTTAAACGACTTTAAAGATGCAGAAAGCCGTCTACCCTTGGTGCAAAATGAAAAAGGAAGGGTAAATAAGAATGCAGCAACCGCAATGGTGGCAAGAACATTGATGTTTATGGCATACGAACAGGATGACAGGCATCAGGTTATTAATATTAACAAAGAAAGACTAAACGAAGCATTGGGTTATCTAAATAAATTAACAGACCAAGAAGGAGGAGCGGTTGATTTATGCGATGACTTTGGGGAAAATTTTGTGGCTGAATCTGATAACAACACAAAAGAATCAATCTGGGAAATCCAGTATTCAATTGACGATGGTAGCTCGACAGGTGGTAAAATAAATAGGGGAGAAGGATTGAACCATCCATGGCAGTGGGCTGGCTTTCAATGTTGCGGTTTTCACCACGTAAGCTATACAATGGGAAATGCGTTTAAAACCGGGCCAGATGGATTACCTCTGTTTGATACATACAATGATGACTGCTATGGTGACTACATCAAGAATCCTGATGGAACAGTGAATACGGCTCTTGTCGAAGCAGGCAATAGAGACTATTTTGAAAAGTATAATTTTGATCCTCGTTTTAGTCATACAGCAGGGGTGCCTGGTCACCCATGGAAATACGATCCAGATCTGATCTTTGAAAGCAGAGGAATTCGTAATGGAGCTGAATATGGTTATCTCAAATCATTAAAAGAATTACCACATCCCGATTGTGGATGTTTATTGTACGATGGATGGCAATTCAACTCGATGAATAAAAGAATGATCCGCTATGATGAGGTATTACTTTGGAAAGCTGAGGTTCTTATCCAGTTAGACCGATGGAATGAGTCTCTTGAATTGATCAACAAAATCCGTGAACGCGCAGCAAACAGCACAAGCCGCTTAATAATGGCAGACGGAACACCTGTTATGAATTATAAATGTGAGACCTACCAACCAGGCGTAAACTGTGTTTGGGATAAGGATTTTGCATGGAAAGCACTACAGTGGGAAAATCGCCTTGAACTGGCCTGCGAAGGACGCCGTTTCTTCGACTTACAACGTTGGGGGATTTTGGAAGAAACAATGAATGAATATTTCTCCATAGAAAAAAATAGATTCTATTGGATGGACAATGCACGCTTCACGGCCGGACGCGACGAATTTTTCCCAATACCACAGGCTCAAATGAAATGGGCAAAAGGAAATTATACGCAAAACCCTGGTTATTAGTGTTGAAATATTAAAACAATGGCAATGAAATGAGCATGGAATTCGCAAAAAAAGGCATTAATGTCAATTAGTTGACATAGATGTAAATTCCATCTGTTGCCATAAAAAATTAAAAAGATGAAAAATATAGCTAAAGCACTTATTGTAACACTTACCATAGTTCTGTTTACGGGCTGTTACGATAGAGATATTATTGATCTTAAAGAATTCAATCATTCTTTGCCGGAAGTAGAAAATTTGAATTACACGCAACAGGGAAGTGTTGTTACATTAACCTGGCAAATACCTTCAGATATTTCTGCTGATTTTAACAGGCCTTTAGAGGCAAGTATACAAGTGGTAGAAGACAATATTTACAGACAAAAAATCATAGTTGGAAACGAAAATACAACTGCAGACATTACAATCGATACAAGTAAAGAATATCGGTTTGTAGTAAAACTGCTGGGATATCTAACCGACGAAGCAAAAGAAGAAGGTAAACCCGACAGAGTTTATTCTGATGGTCAGGTTATTGAAGTCGATTAAAAAATAGTCTTTTACAAATATTATTGAGGGTGTGTCAGAAAAGCATTTATCATATCAATTAAGATGGTTACCATCTGCTATTTGTTATTTTTAAGCATTATTGACACACCCTTATTTTAAAAATTACAAGTACTATAACAATATCTGCAAACTGCTTCCATCATGATTTATAATTCTTTAGTAAAAGAAAAAATGAAACCTGGAATTACCTCCGGTAATACACTCTGTATAATTTTATTTTGTTCAGCCCTTTTGTTATTTTCTTGTTCTAAAGACGATGATGACGAGCCTTATCTACCCGTTGATGAAATTGCAGCTTCCGAAACAAATCTTGTTCCTGATAAAGAGACAAAAACAGTAACAACTACACTTACCTTCCAAAACCTTGATGCTATTGATTACATCTCGGTAAAAAAGAATGGTGGAGATAATTATTCTGCAGAAATCGATAAGAGCGAGCTTTCATCCTCTTATTCATTTAAATATGTAATTCAGGAATCCGATCCGGAGGCTTTCAAATTAGTATTGAGTGCCATTTACAAAGACGGAAATAAGTCCAACAACCTTTCTTTGAGTATTGATAACCGTTGGGGATTTTTCATCAGAGGCGTTAACCGCATTGCACGTGTTACAGGAACTCCTATGGCAGACGAAACTTTTCCAAGCCCTAACAACACCGCATTAAATTGGAACCTGGGAGGAACTGACCTCGGTATTATTTGGGAAATGGAACCCGGAAAATACGGGATTTTCTTTGGAGATACTTTCGGAAGAGATTTCAACCCGGATCCTTCCAATCCTGGTCCTAATGGAGGCAGCTGGCGAAGCAATGTGTTGGCTTTTTCCGATGACGATGATTTAGAAGATGGCCTTTCGTTTAGTAGCATGGCAACTGACGAAAGAGGAGATGCCCGGGAAATTGTTTATGGCGGGAAAGATGTATCAGGCAATGGCGATTGGACATCTATTCCAACAGCAGCCATCCGTGCCAACGGAATTGATTATGTGCATTACTTTAATATCAGAAACTGGACAGGATGGGTTACCAATTATTCCGCAATGTACAAATCTGCTGACAATGGACAAACATGGACAAAATGCGAAGATATTTCCTTCTCTTCATACAGTAATTTCGGACAAGTTGGGTATTTCAAAAAAGACGGATATGTGTATATGATTGGTACCCAAACAGGAAGGGACAGTAGTGCAAAACTGGCCCGATTCATTGAATCCGATATCGAAAAGCAGGCTAATTACGAATATTGGAACGGGGCATCCGGCCAATGGCTTACAGGAGATGAAAGCAAAGCTTCGGTAATAATAGATGACAGGGTGGGTGAATTATCGTTCATTTATAATCAAACCCTCGAAAAATGGATAATTGCCTATTTCTCTTCCGACCGGTACAATATAACCATGCGAACAGCAGAAAATATTACCGGGCCATGGAGTGAACCTTACGAGTTAGCTGCTGGTACCGAATATGCGCAGTTATACGGCTCCTACTTTCATCCCTTATCTGTAACAGGCAATAAGTTGTACTTTACAATGTCGATATGGATGCCGTACAATGTTTTTCTGATGAAAGCAGAAATTGCAGATATGGGAAATTTCTCCGATTAATATTGAATGAAGATTTGATCGACCTTATTGATACATAAAATCCATCAAACCCGAAAAAATGCGTTTGTTTTTAATTTTACTGTTCTCATTTTCAATAGTTAAGTCAGCATCATCCCAAGAGAACCTACCTTATTGGCACCAACTGGCACCTCCTGACACAACCGGAACATGGATACAACCTTCACGGGAAAAACCGGCCATACCTGTGTGGGGACATGTTAATGGAATACAAGTCGGGCTGGCTCCCCTGCCCGGGCCAAGGGGATTGCTGAGGATTTACACACCTTATTTAGACTTAAAACGCGCTGAGGTGATGAACTTCATTGCTCTGGAGCCGATTCCAGAAGGAAGTGAGCATAGGGGGTTATCAGAACTTGAAATGAGCAGCCTTGATGAAGGGAAAAGAGGAAAACGTTTTTGGAGTTCTAACGATTCAACTGCTGTTGTTCCTTTAAAAGAGGACTTTCCGGCAAGAGGAGTAGTAGAAAGCATTAACGGCGAGGAAACGCTATCGCTTTATATTTTTTCAGAACCATTCGATAATGGTGCACGGGTGTATATACGGCTTCGTTTTTTTGAATCGCGCCCGTATGAATTTTCAATATCGACTTACACGTATGAAGGTTCTGTTGATCTGAACTATTTTATCACAACTGCAACAATGGGAAACAAAGCCCGGTTAAGGACACTCTATCTGAAAGATGGGCAAAAATCGGCGCTTGAGATTTGGCCTGAATATAAAGACATTCATTTTACGCCACATCAATATTTCACCCAAAAAGAAATGATAAAAGACAAAAACGGAAGAGCGTATTTTATGGCAAAACCTAACGAAAAAGATTACAGTAAAGCGGTTTACGCGCCAGGCACTGCCGGGCACTGGCAGTACCACGGAAAAGCTGCTACACAATACTGGATAAAAGAAAAACCAAATGAAAATCTTAAAGGACTCGTTAACGGTCGTTTTGCGTATTGGGCAAGTGATGACCCGATACCAGGAGGTATTGCCTTTGAAAATTTTGAGATGAAAGAACCATTCCAAAACGGAGCAACTTTTATCTTTGGAGTTTCACCGAGGAGCCCTGAGGATTTTATTAAGAAGTGAAACAAAATAGTAACTCATGAAAAAAGCTAACATTTTAATTTTATTGACAATTTCATTCTTTGTGTTCTGTTTCAGGGCACAATGTCAGGAACATGCTTACAAATGGGGCAATGAGCTTGAACTACTGAAAAGGGTTGACAAACTACCGACCTACCATACAAATCAATACATAGAACAAGAATCAAGTTACGACCGTACAGGCGGAAACGATGATGGCTTTTCGGGGAAGTATTCCTACATAAGTAAGGAGAAAGAAGGGCTGGTGCTGGCAGAATTTGAAGGGCCAGGAGTGGTAAACAGGATATGGACCCCCACGCCCACAAACGACACCTTGCTGTTCTACTTCGATGGAGAGAAACAACCTCGGCTGAAGATCCGATTTATGGATCTCTTTTCGGGAGAGGTTTATCCCTTTATTAAGCCCATTTGCGGGAACGAGATCGGAGGCTATTACAGCTATATTCCGATTCCTTTTAAGAAATCCTTGAAAATTGTTTTTCAGGGAGAGAGAATCATGTTTCATCAAATACAATATCGGAAATTGTCAGGGATGAACGTGGAGAGTTGGACAGGTAAGTTCTCTGAAGGAGATAAAAAGTTGCTGTCGGAAGTGGCTGGGTTATGGGGCGATATCTCGCCAAAAGTGGACAATTACCGATCCGGATTGTCGGATGATATTCAAACCAAGGAAAAGACATTCAATATAAAGCCAGGTGAAGAAGTGACATTTTTTGACCAACAGACCGGTGGACGGATTGTTGGTTTTGACATAGATGGCGGTACATCATTCGAAGGACGATATAAGGATATCATCCTTTCCGCAAAATGGGATAATGAGCAGGTGGACGCCATCCACGCACCGATAGCCGATTTCTTCGGGTACGCTTACGGACAACCTGCCATGCGAAGTATGGTTATGGGAAGGCAGGGCACAACAAACTATTGCTATCTGCCCATGCCTTTTGATCGTTCTGCGAGCATGAAGCTGATTTATAAACCCAGAGAAGAAGTCCAGCAAAACCCCATGTCGGTGAAGGTAAAAGTTTATTACAATAGCAATAAGCGCAACGTACAGGAAGAGGGAAAACTTTATACGGTATGGAGAAGAGAGCGCCCTGAGATTGGCGAGTTTTATACTTTTCTGCAGACAAAAGGCAAAGGACACTACGTGGGTACCATTCACACTGCGCAGGGACTTCGTCCAGGTATGACACTTTTCTTTGAAGGAGACGATTCAACTTATGTTGATGGCAAAATGAGGCTGCATGGGACCGGCTCTGAAGATTATTACAGCGGGGGATGGTATGCGCTGCTCGATCGATGGGATAGAGGAATCAGCATGCCTTTGCATGGATCGCTTGATTACTCTTTGCCAATGAACCGAACCGGTGGCTATCGGTTTTTTCTTTCTGATAAAATGCCTTTTGAAGAAGAAATCTATCACGGCATGGAACACGGCGAAGTCAACAATAATTTTCCTGTAGATTATACTTCTGTGGCATTTTTTTATGCCGATCGGCCGCTGGAAGAACGAATGGAGCCAACAGCAAAGTTGAGAGAAGTCTATTTGCCCACAACACATGTTTATTTTCCACAGTTGATGGAGATCACGCTTGAAAGAGGAGTGCAGGTTATCCTTGACAGGGGGCTTGGTATCACCTCTTTTGGAAAAGGTGCCGTGCGGGTGACGTTGACCGATGTGCCGGAAGGCAGGTACAGGGTTCTACTCAATTTCCACGAGGGACCTAAAGGCGCAGATTTCCAGATTTGGCAACGTCAGAATCAGCTATCCGACTGGATATCGACAAAAGCAGCTGCTGATGGTTACCGGGAGAAGGTACACGTGGGGGATTTGCAGCTTACCGCTCAAACAAATTCAATCACGGTACATGTACGTGATAACGGAGATGCCAACTTGTTCGAGCTCACTTTAATTACACTGGAACGAATAGACTGATTTGTTATGAAGAAACGCTTTTTTATTGCATTGATCGGAATACTGGTTGCGAGCCTTTCAGCCTATTCCGGGGGAAAAGAAACACACACCAGTTTAACAATCGATAGGGAAGCGTTTCTCCCCTTTAATAAGTACATTAACAACATTCAGTATAGTCTTTTGGGCGAAGAAAAAGGCAAAGTTCAGGTACAAACAATCGACAAAAGCACCCTATATATAAAGGTCGTTTTCTCACTGAAAAAGGCAATGCGGCTGGACGATTGGCAAATATGTATAGAGCCTGCTTTCAAGCCCACATTCCACTGGGCGCCGCATCTAACTCCCACTGACGATCACATCATTGCTCAACATGTTTTCCGCTCTCCGGCGTTGGTTGTTGCGGATTCGACGCATTCAATGGTGATGATTCCGGATTTGGATATGATGCAACAGGGAACCCCGGCAAGCTGGTATCTGGATATGAACGCCCAAGAAAACCGGCTAACATTAGGCATGAGCGAAAGTGAGGTCGCGGGGCACGTTTTATTCAAACGGGCTCCAGGAGCGAAATATCCGGCTGCAAGCGTAGCGATTGGATTTTACCTGATTTGCTCTGAGGACAACGAAGCAATCTCAAATCCGTTTCGTAAGCCACTTGAATTTATGTGGAACAAATGGGGGCATATCGCATACCAAAACGGAAACCCAATCGGGAACAATGATCCCGAATCATATGTAAATCATACCTACAAGTGGGCGTTCGATTCCTGGTCAGACAATGTATGGCAGGAGTTCGAACTAAATAACAGAAAGGTAGGTGCACCTGTATTTATAGTAAACGTTACACAAAGCCCCAATTATCCGGGAGAAGTTAATGAAAGGGAGTTTCGGTCAATCTGGAACCAGGCCTGGTTCAGTTCGCTGCGATCAGCCGGCGGATTGTTTCGATATGCACGAAGAACAGGCAATCAGGAATTAATGGACAAAGCCTTGCTAACGAAAGAATTGGCTCTGGCCTTTCCCCGCAAAAGCGGATTTTTCTATGGCCTTATTGGCACCGAAATGCACGAAGTGGAAATTGAAGGCGAAAAATACAACCGCAGCAGAGGCTGGGACACTTATTATTGGGGAAATTCAAACAGAAATCCATATACATGGGACCCTCGCAAGTCACCGTTTCACGTGCTGGATATGAGCTGGACCTCTTTATTAATGTTACGGTGGTACGATGAGTTGGAAAAAGACGAGCGTTTGCTTCAATATGCGCAGGAATATGCAGATGCATTATTGAAAGTACAGTTTTCCGATGGATTTTTCCCAGGATGGCTTGATTTAGAGAGTCTGCAACCAATGAAACATCTGAATGATTCACCTGAAAGCGCGATGTCTGTAACATTTCTGTTGAAACTGTTTGAACTGACAGGAAATCACAACTACAAAAAAGCGGCACTCAACGCTATGGATGCCGTGATTCTTGAGGTTATCACCGACGGGAGATGGGAGGATTTCGAAACTTATTGGTCGTGCTCTCGTTACGGGGCCGACAATTTGGTCGGACAAAAGGTTACACGAAACAATATGTACAAGCAAAACAATTTTTCCATGTTTTGGACAGCTGAAGCTCTCTTGGAGTGCTATCGCATAACAAAGAAAGAAAGCTACCTGTTGCTGGGACAACGCACACTCGATGAGTTACTAATGACCCAGGCGTCCTGGCAACCTCCCTTTATGTATGTGAATGTGCTGGGAGGTTTCGGTGTAATGAATGCTGACGGAGAGTGGAATGATTCGCGACAAAGCCTTTTTTCCGAATTGATATTAGACTATGGTAAGTTATTAAACAGAGATGAGTACAAAGAAAGAGGGCTGGCCGCGTTGAAAGCCTCATTTGTAATGATGTATTGTCCGGAGAACCCTTCAACAAAAGCGCAATGGGAAAAGGCATGGCCGTTTTTTGGGTCTGAGGATTATGGGTTTATGATGGAGAACTATGGACATGGAGGCGAAACATCGTCCGAGGGTATTGGTATGGGTGAATTTACCATTTACGACTGGGGAAATGGTGCTGCCGCTGAGGCCTATAGCCGCATCGTAGACCATTATGGGGAGACATTTATTCATTCGAAGAAGTAATCAAATTATAAACGAAAACACATGAAGGACAATTTTCGAGCAAAAAGCAGGCGTGAGTTTTTAAAAAACAGCGCAGCCGTCGGTGCCCTTTTAACAGTTCCTTTTGGGGTTGAAGCTAACAGTGGCGCTGGTTCAGAGAGGCAGTTGGCTGAAGATCCTTACCGTACGTTAAATCGTCAGCAAGGAGCGCATGCATTCAATGGCAGCTATTCTGGTAATTATCTGGATCGGATTGCTTTTCCAATTGGGGGTATTGGTGCTGGTATGTTCTGTATGGAAGGCACGGGAGCCATTTCACACCTCTCCGTAAACAATCGCCCTGAGATTTACAATGAGCCATACGCTTTTGCTGCTATCAGCGTGAAAGGCGTTTCCAATGGAGCCAAGGTGTTGGAAGCTCCAGTTCCGCAGTGGAAGCTTTTTGGCCCTGGCGGAACAGGCAATGGGAGCGGCGACAGGAGTTATGGTTTGCCGCGTTTTGAGAAAGGAAGTTTTTTGCCTCGCTTTCCTTTTGCCACCCTGGAACTGGAAGACCGGGATTTACCTTTGAAAATTAAAGTCGTAGGCTGGAGTCCATTCATTCCAGGAGATGAGGATAATTCAAGTCTTCCCGTTGGCGTGTTGGAATACCAATTTGAAAACTCTTCGACAAAAGATATAGAGGCCGTTTTTTCGTATAACGCCAGAAATTTTATCGATGGCGCGGGACGTATTGTGGAAGAAAAAAATGGCTTCCGATTGGTTAAAGCCAACAATAGAAATGGCACAGGATTTTCCATATACGTGAATCAAAACGATGCCGTTGTTGATTATTGTTGGTTTCGAGGTGGTTGGTTCGATCCGCAAACCATCCTCTGGAAACACATTCAGAATGCCGATATGGTCAGTAATCCGGTGGTGGATGATTCGGCGCCGGGCGCTTCGATTTATGTTCCTTTGAAATTAGGTCCTGGCGAACAAAAAACAATTGCAGTCAATTTTAGCTGGTACCTGCCTAGCTCTACGCTTACTGCCGGAACATCGGTTAATGCAGGATCCGCTTTCCGTGAGAAGCCTTCAGATGGAACCGCTTCAAATCAGCAGAAAGTCTCGGGTTACGCCGGAAATCAATTGGTCAACACCTTTGATCCGCTAGGAGATGGACAGACCGGGATTTTACAATCTCCGACTTTGACATTAGACAAACGATACCTGAAATTTCTGGTTGGTGGGGGAACGAATCCTGAAAAGACGGCAGTCCGATTACTGATTGATGGAAAAGTGACGGAAATGGCTACTGGAAATCAAACAGAGAATCTGGTAGAGAAAATTTGGGATCTGAAAAAGTATGAAGGAGAAAAGGCGGTAATCCATATTGTTGATCAAAGTACGGGACCGTGGGGCCACATTTTGGCTGATCAGTTCGTACTGACGGATAATGTAAATGAAGATTTATACAATTTGTCATCGCAGGCAAAGTTAATTGCCGGTTTTGAGCACGGCAATTATGATGGCTGGAAGAAGATTCAGGATGAAGTTGAAACGAACGAAGAGATCGATCCTTTTTACCGGCCGTGGTATTCGGGGCGGTTTAAGAGTCTGGATGAAGTGGTGGAATACTGGAATCATCACGCTTCAACCTTGAGAGAGAAAAGCGAATTGTTTCGTGATGCCTTTTTCAATTCCACACTTCCGGCCGAGGTTATTGAAGCTATAGCTGCTAATTTGACCATCCTGAAATCACCAACGGTGCTGCGGCAAACAGACGGAAAACTATGGGCCTGGGAAGGATGCAGCGACAACGCAGGATGCTGTCACGGCAGTTGTACGCATGTCTGGAACTATGCTCAAGCAATTCCTCATCTGTTCCCGGTTTTGGAACGTTCGCTTCGTGAAACGGAATTTGAAATCAATCAGAATAAGCGAGGTCATCAGGTTTTTCGAGCCACTTTACCTATTTCCAGAACAGTACACGATTTTCACTCGGCATGTGATGGACAGTTGGGAGGAATTATGAAAATCTATCGGGATTGGCGTATCAGTGGCGAAACCAGCTGGATGGAAAAGCTTTATCCACGGGTGAAAGAAAGCATGGATTATTGTATCGAGACTTGGGATCCCAAGCATCAGGGTTTTTTGGAAGAGCCACACCACAATACATACGACATTGAGTTTTGGGGCCCCGATGGGATGTGCACGAGCTTTTACCTCGGGGCGCTTACCGCCTTTGTTGAAATGAGCAAAGCCCTGGATGAGCCGTCCGGACTGTATGAAACACTACTTTCAAAAGGCAAAAGATACATGGAAGAAGAGCTTTTTGAAGGTGAATATTTCATTCAGAATATAAAATGGACAGGATTGCGGACGCCTGATCCGGTAGAAGCCCAGTCATTTCATACCCAATATTCCAAAGAAGCTTTAGAAATTCTCAGGAAAGAAGGGCCAAAATATCAGTACAGCACTGGCTGTTTATCCGATGGCATTTTGGGCATGTGGATGGCTGCTGTTTGCGGTCTGGATGAAATTGTGGACAATGAGAAAGTAAAAAGTCACCTGATTGCAGTACATCAATATAATTTGAAAGATGATTTGACTGATCATGACAATCCGCAGCGCCCAACATATGCTTGTGGTGATGATGGTGGTTTGTTGCTATGTACCTGGCCTAAGGGAGGAAAGCTTTCGCTGCCATTTGTCTACAGCAATGAAGTGTGGACCGGCATTGAATACCAGGTGGCCAGCCACCTCATGTTTAAAGGTGAAGTGGAAAAGGGGCTCGATATTGTCCGTGAGTGCCGCAATCGCTATGATGGTGTGATCCGCAATCCGTTTGACGAATATGAATGTGGGCATTGGTATGCACGTGCGATGTCCAGCTATGGAATGTTAGAGGGACTGACCGGTGTTCGTTATGATGCAGTAAATAGGACGCTGCTTATTGATTCCAGAATCGGCGATTTCACCGGATTTTTATCTACTGCGTCAGGCTTTGGTAATGTCGGGCTAAAGAATGGAAATCCTTTTTTGAATGTGGTTTACGGAAAAATTAATGTTGAAAAAATTGTCATTTCCGGAGTGGAAAAATCATTCGTGGGAGCATCGTTTAGTTAGTTGTTTAGAGTCCGGGATCCCAGGATTCCGGACTTTGGACGAAAAGTAAAGGAACGTGCAGAAGAAATAGAATCTGCGGATCATTTCCTGCCAATGGCAGATATCATTCGCTTTCAGTAAATTTACTGAGTGTCCTCAATCGACTCTTTATCACCTCAAATGGTTAACTTTTTTTATCGGTATTTCCTTTGTTTCGAGTTTTGATTTCAGAATTGAAATGTCATCAGACATGCGGGTATCAACAATTCTGGCATAAATCTGTGTCGTTTGCAGCGAGGTGTGCCCAAGCATTTTTGAGACCGTTTCGATCGGGACCCCGTTACTAAGGGTTACCGTGGTGGCAAAAGTGTGCCGGGCCAAATGAAAAGTGAGGTTCTTTTTGATCCCGCAGATATCTGCTATTTCCTTGAGGTAATTATTTAATTTTTGATTAGAAATAACAGAGAATACTGTGCCGCGATGCACTGAACGCGGGTGATCCTTGTACTGCTCAATTATTTCTTGGGCTTTAGGCAATATTGGAAGTCTTATTCCAGTATTGGTCTTTTTTCGCGTTGTGATAATCCAATAATTTCCGTCAATTCCAAGGTGGAAAAGATTTGTTGAAAAAGGATACGTATAATTTTGTAACCATACAACAAGTCAGCAGTTTGAGTTTTAAGCCTGAGTCATTCGAGCCCTATGCCGATGTGTTGATTCAGTTTATACGCAAGCATGCTCCTCCTTCAGAAATCATCATTCATCAAACCTGGGCTTATGGAGCCGACAGCCCGCGGTTAAAGGAGTGGGGGATGTCGCGGGAGGAAATGCATAAAGGATTGGTAAAGAACTACCAAGTGCTTGCTGAGCGATACAGGCTGGATATGCTGCCATCAGGCCAAGCATTTCACCGGGCGACACTTGAAAACAAAAGCATTGATCTATGGACACAAGATCGGTATCATGCCAATATGAATGGCTCGTATCTGGCGGGCTGTATTTGGTTTGGAAAAATGTTTGACATATCTCCCCAAAAAATCAAATTTGTCTCCGAGGGTATGAAGCCTGAAACCGCCAGGTTTTTGCGGAAAATAGCTGCAAATGAGACAAAAATAGCATCAAGAAGATTAAGCATAAAATAGTAGTCGGAAGACGAAAGACCTCTTTAGTTTCGATCGTACCCAATCAAATATATATGGCTTTGTGATTGGCAGAGGATGTCATATTGCAGCTATGCTCTGTTCCTAACCAGAAACTCGATCTATTTCCCAGCATGGTCGAAAACTTGTCTCTAAATTTCTGGCGAGCTTATGAATTAGCGATAAGGAGCTAACTGAATTTCCTCCTTTCTTTGGGTAGAGTTTTTTACCCGCTTCACTCAAAATTCCGACAAATTTATTGATCGCTTCCAGGAACGGTAAAGGGGTTCCGATTCCATCGGAATCCTTCGGATGCGTTCATTCTCATGCTAATCGGAATGACGTGCACCCCGTCGACCTCATCCGGGACAGCTCAACGCCAGTACGCCAAAAATTTAAGTTTAACGGCGTGCCAGATAAGTCCGGCTACCGACGGATGGCAAAATAAGTCTAAGGGCAGCAGCAATCTATGATCAATGAATTCAAAAGTTTAATGCCCATTCCGGTATACTTCACGAAACGAGCCGTCGATGATGGCTTTTTGATTAAAGTTGATCCGAAAGTTTTCCAAGAAACTGGAATCCGTCATCCGGGTTGCCTTACCCGCTCAGTTTGGGTCAAATATGTTGAAGTCCCCAAGGGAATAGAAGGCCATCAGGATCAGCCTGGCCGGTTATGGGATGTGCTGTTCATGTTTGCTTTTTTCACCCGAAAGGAATCTACGTCCCGCTTGCTGTTTAAGTTATTGATCCAACTGCCGGATACCTGTGATTGAGAGCAGAATAAAAAAGTAGTGGAAAGATCGAACTGGCTGTTGTGGGAAGTTACGCTTAAAACCTTGATAGCCGTACGGGATTTTGACGATCCGTTGCCGGCGATTTTCATTATGAAACCATTTGAAGATTAACCAATTCTGACGTTTGTTGTCAGAATAACATGATAGGAGGTGTTGATGATGAGATACAAAGATGACCCAAGACAAATTGCGGCACGTTATCTTTGCTACTGCGAAAAGTGCCAGGTTCGTTTGCTTCGTGGGACTGTAGCCTATTACTGGCCACGAACCCGCACACTGCTGTGTTCCGATTGCGGGGAACCGGAATTCCGAGTTTTTTTTCGGCTGCGGCGGATGAAGATGTTTAAACCGGAAAGGGGGATCGTTTTTAGGTTGAACCTCAGGGGTGTCCAATTTTATTTTTTGAGAGCCTATTTTTTTATCTGGCTTATTGCAAGCGTTTCAAAATTTCCATGCAGCCTCTTCCGTTGTGGTAGGGACATTTCCAGAGTCCTGCTTTTACTTGGGATTGATCGGGCTTCAGATCTTGATTGACGGACCAGTGCCATTCTCCATGTTCAAAGTCAAGCAAGTTGTTTTTGATAAACTCCCAGATCTTAAGCGCTTGGTTTAAAAACTGCTCGTCTTCGGAAAGTTGCCAGGCGTTAATCAAGCCCACTATTCCTTCAATCTGTGGCCACCAATGATAGTCGGGATCCAGGTGGCCGGTTGTCCGGTCAAATTCATTGAGAACACCGGCATCAGTGGTGATGCCTTCAGCTACAAATGTTTTTGTCATTTGGATGGCAAGCTCCCCAATTTCTTTCAACTTTGTTCGAGAGGCTATTTGCTCGGCAGCTTCGAAGAGCAGCCACGCAGTCTCAATGTCGTGTCCGTAAGAAATCAGTTGGCTTTTGATGTTCCAGTGTTCATCAAAGAACATGTTGAGGTGAAAATCAGCCCGAATGAATTTTTCTTTGAATAACTGGAGTAACTTATTTAGTGCTTGCTTGACTTTTATGCAGGGATAAACCTGAGCAAAACTTGAATAGGCTTCCAGAAGGTGAAGGTGAGTGTTCAGAGTTTTCTTTTCATTCAGATCCTTTTCGCTCAGTCGCATGTCGTCTAGTTCGTTCCACTTTTGATCAAATGCATCGAGGTAACCGCTATGTATTGGGTCTGTTGCTTTTTCTTCCAACAAATCAAAAAGGCTGATTGCAAAGTCAAGAGCTTGCTGTTCTTTGGTTAGTTGGTAGTAGGCCGACAGGGCATAGATGAAAAAGGCTTGCGCATAGATTTGCTTTCGGCTGTTTTGGGTTTTCCCTTGATAATCCACCGTCCAGACAACTCCTCCAAATTCTCGGTCCAGAAAATGATTCAGTAAATATTGATAGGCACGCTTGGCCATTTCAATATGTTCATGTTTCTGAGATTGTTGGGCGACGGTTGAAAAAGTCCAAAGGATTCGTGTGTTTAAAATGATTCCTTTGGGAGCATCAGGAACCGGCTTGCCAAAGAAATCTAGTTCTCCCAGGAATCCGCCATGGTGTTGGTCTGGCATTCGGCTAAGCCAAAAGTCCATAATGCGGTGCAGCTCTTGCTCAACTTCGTGTTTGAATTGATCAATTAGCTCTTGTTTCATTTTGCAATGGCTTCGTTTTGGGCAATCAACTCATTGATGGTCTCCACGGACTTGGCTGAATGGAAACGATCTTCAGGCGTATTCTTTACATAGTCAACCAATTGGTCAATGCTTGAGGTCGCCACATGCATGCGTGTGTCTGAAGAGGCATAATAGATGTAAACTTTTCCATCGTCATTGGCAATCCATCCATTCGAAAAGAGTACGTTGGAAACATCGCCAACCCGTTCTTCTTCTTGCGGCGCCATAAAATATCCTCCAGGATGATGGGTGACTTTATCCAATTCAACCAGATCGGTCATGAACAGGTACAGCACATAGCGGAGTCCTGCTGCCGTATTGCGCACTCCGTGAGCAAGGTGCAGCCAGCCATGTTTGGTTTTGATTGGAGCGGGACCCAAGCCATTTTTTAGCTCATAAACGGTGTGGTATTGTTTATTTTGAATGATGCACTCGTTTTCAACTTTGGGGTGTTCCATCCGATCGATAAATCCAAGGCCAATACCACCGCCACTGCCCACATTGATGAATCCATCCTGTGGGCGGGTGTAAATGGCATACTTGCCATCGACAAATTCCGGGTGAAGAACCACATTTCGTTGCTGTCCCGAAGTCGAGATCAGGTCGGGAAGGCGTTCCCATGTTTTCAGGTCACGACTTCGGATGATACCAGCATTCGCAACAGCCGAACTGGTATCTTCTTCTGGTGCACTCGGATCTTTCCGCTCGGTGCAAAAGATGCCATAAACCCAACCATCTTCGTGTGCCGTCAAGCGCATGTCGTAAACATTCACATCTGGATCTTCGGTTTGAGGCAGGCTGATTGGCCGATCCCAAAAGCGGAATTGATCAATACCATTGGGGCTTTCGGCCATGGCAAAGAAGGATTTGCGATCCCAACCTTCGACTCTTGCGGCCAGTAGGTATTTCCCCTCCCACTTGATTGCACCGGCATTAAAAACAGCATTGATGCCAAGTCGTTCCATTAAAAATGGGTTACGTTCGGGTGACAGGTCAAAACGCCAGTTTAAAGGTATGTGCGCGGCAGTAAGTATTGGGAAATGGTAACGATCAAAAATACCGTTTGATCGTTCTTCTATTTTGTTTTTACGCTCAATAAGTTGTTCATGACTGCTTGTAAGCAGGGCAAGACGTGTTGTGAAAAGCTTGTTCATTATTTAGATATTAGATTGTTAGACAATAGATGCTCAGATTTTCGGATTTTCAGAATCAAGACAAAAGATGCCAGACTTTCAGGTTTTTGAAAAACTGTCCACCCATCACCGGCCACCGATTATTAAAACTCATTTAGTTTATCCCACCAGGTTTTCTTCATGATAAAGACACAAACAGCTATAACGATGGCGGTAAGCACCATCGGAATGTTTTGTTTCAGTACAAAATAGATGGGAAGTAGCACAAGGGCTGTTTGGCCAATGATTCCTAAGGCAACATTGAATGCATCGCGCTTAAAACTCGTTTTCTTGACAAAGTTTGGATCTTCCGCAACGACTTTGTCGTGGATTGGTTTCCAGAATCCCCAGGGGCGTATATTTTTGTAAAATGACTTCAAAACGCCTTCCTCTGTTGGTGGGGCCAGGTAGGTTCCGGCGATACAGCCAACTGTTGAAATAAGGAAAATCAGTGGGAAATAGTACAAGTCCAGCGTTTCTGTGAATACGTAAGGGAAAATCAAGGCCGGAATCAGGCCGGCAACCATGCCCCAAAAGAAACCACTTCCATTGAATCGCCACCAGTGCCATTTTAAAACGTTGGAGGCAATGTAACTTCCATATAATCCGGAGACTAACCATTGCAGAATGGAGTTAATGTCGGTTGCGAAAATTCCAAAAATGATGCTGATGGCAACTACAACAATTCCAGTGGTGTAATTGGTTATTTTAATTTCACGGTTGGAAGCATTAGGCTTGTAATAGTTGAGGTAGATGTCGTTCACCAAATAGGCTTGGGCGGCATTTAGTGTGCCCGCAAAAGTTGACATGAATGCAGCAAGCAAGCCCGCAAGCAGAAGACCCGTAAAGCCAATCGGCACAAACTGGCTGATTGCTGATGGTAGAATTTGCTCAAAATCGATTTTGCCGGCTACCACCAAATTAAGCTGATCATAATACAGGATGGCCAGAATGGCAAAACCGGTAATCATCAAATAACGAACCGGAACAAGTACGACACTAACCAAGCCACTCATCTTTGCTGCCTCTTGGGGCGATTTGGTGGACAAGATTTTTTGCATGTCGTAATTTGGGATTGGCCCGGCCACACTGGCTAAAACTCCTTTGAATAGCATCATCATGAAAAAGATGCTGAAAAAGGAATAACCATCTGATGCTATTTTATCATTCATCTCATTAATAATTCCAGTCCAGTCCATATCCAATTTGATATCAAAGAATGGATTCATCCAGCCTTCTGGTACATTTAAACTTTGGTGTCCCAAAGCTGTCATGGCGATTACGGCAATAACGATCGCTGAAATCGTCATGATGATGTATTGAATCAAGTCGGCCCAAACGATCCCGGACATTCCGCCGAGAACGGAATAAAACACCGCAAAGAGGGTGAAGGCAATTCCGTAAATATGGGGAACATATTCCGCTGCTATATGGAACGGAAAGTAAGGTTGAACAAAGTCCCACGGGATAAAAATTTGAACAAATTTACCCAGCCCAATGAAGCCGTAGGCCATCAATCCAAGGCAATTTATAAGGGCAAATGCGATAACAATCGTGTGTGAAAGTTTGGCTTCTCTTCCTGATCCAAAGCGGGTTCTGATCCATTCGGCTCCAGTGGTTACGTTTGATCTTCGCAGCCACATCGACAGGTAAACCATTAGAAAAATTTGGTTGAAAGAAGGCCAGAGCCAAGGGATCCAAACACTTTTAAGTCCGTAGACTACAGCCAACGTAACCATCCACATAGTACCCGAAATATCAAACATTCCTGAAGCATTGGATAAGCCCAGCATGTACCAGGGAAGTTTGTTCCCTCCAAGGAGATAAGAAGATTTATCGCGTTGGGCCCATTTTCGAAGAACGAGCCCGATGAGGACTGTAATAGCCAAATAGGCCAAGATTACAGAGATGTCAATGATACCAAGCTTCATAAGGATCTAGTTTTAATTAGTAATCGAGATTTTTGTAGTTCGCGACTGTCTTCATCGACCGAAGATCTATGCCAATTGCAATGCCTTGGGAATGATGGGTCAAAAATATTTCATATACTTGCAGGTGGCAAATACTATTTTATCATTTAATTGTATTATTAGAATATGGGGTTTGCAGAATCGACTGTTTTTAATCGGGAAATTACGCCGTTGACAGCTGAAGATTGTTTATTGGTTTTTGATCGCTGGAAAGATAAGTTTGATTTTCCTCCTCATTTTCATCCAGAATATGAGCTGAATTTTATTTCGCATGCGCCTGGCGTGAGACGGATTGTTGGTGACCATATTTCTCAAATTGGAGAACTGGAGCTGGTTTTGGTGGGGCCGAATTTGCCCCATTGTTGGGAGCAGGGCGACTGCCGATCGGCCAAGGTTCGGGAAATTACCATTCAGTTTCACCGAGAATTGTTCGACGATGGGCTGCTTGGTCGAAATATTATGCAGCCGATTCGTGATCTGTTGATGCGAGCATTGATGGGGGTCACCTTCTCTGAAGACACAATCAAGCGGATGCAGGGACGTATTGAGAAGTTAGCCAGCTTGAGTGGCATGGATGCCTTTATGGAGTTGCTCTCGCTGCTTTTTGATCTTTCCACTTCGAGAAATCAGCAAACTTTATCGTCAACGACAGGAAAGCATGATGACTTTTATAATAACGAGAAGATTCAGCAAGTTTTTGAGTTTGTGCAAAAAAATTACATGCGAAGAATCAAGGTTGAAGAGGCGGCTGCCTTATTGCATATGACGGAAGTATCATTCAGTCGTCTTATAAAACAACGAACCGGCAGAACATTTGTTGATTTTTTGAATGACACTCGCATTGGTTTTGCATCGCGCCAGCTCATCGAAAATAACGACAGCATCTCAGAAATTGCTTTCCGCTGTGGCTTTAATAATCTGGCCAATTTCAACCGGATATTTAAAAAGAGAAAAGGTACGACTCCAACGTTGTTTAGAAGTGATTTTGCAGGAATACGAAGAGTGAATTAAAACAAACCTAAAGAGTAATAAATTTGCCTATGCTGTATCTGGGTAGCTCTATAACTATCAGATCAATCTTTTTTTGGCTTTTCCATGGTTAGTTGTGGTTTTGTGGAAATAGCAAACTTGTATTTGTCCCCCCGGTAGAGTGACTTTTCTACTTCTACAATGCGACCATCGTCACAAAAAATAGCACCATCAAGCATGAAAACGGCAATTGGGATCTCATTTTCAAAATAGGTATTAGGTTCTTGGGGATAAATGATAGTGCTACTCAGGGTGCGTTCCACATTTGCTAAAACCAAGTGATATTTCTCTTCATATACCTTAATTAGGGATTGTTCAAGATCAATCAGATTCACTTTCGGGCAGATTGACATGGAAATATACCTCGTTTCATCTTTCAATAAAATATCATCTGCGTAACGTAAACGATGAATCTTCAAGACAGGTCCTTCCATTATATAATGGCGATTATTAGCAGATGAAGAAATCCCTTCTTCCAGAATGGTCTTCTCCAAGATAATATTCTTTGGAGTGAACCCTTCTTTCATGAGATTGTTGCTGAAACTTTCCTTCATAGCATGAAAAGATCCAAGTACACGCGTTAGGTGTTTGTCTTGAGAGCGATTGAGCACAAAGGTACCCTTTCCCTTTATTCGGTTTGCCCAGCCGTTCAATTCTATTTCTAGCAGACTTTTCCTGGCAGTCGTATTGCTGATGGAATACATTCTAATCAGTTCATTTTCTGATGGTATTTTGTCGCCAGGCTGTAGTTCGCCCGATTCAATCTTTTGGATGATCTCCTTGCTTATAGCGATATATTTTGGAACGCTTTTATGCATGTGTTTTATAACAAGTGAAAATTACGACTACAAAATAACAATATAATTTGCAGAATAGAAAGACGTTTGTATTTTTGTCAGAAGAAATTACTTAGTGCGTTAACCTATGAGAAAAAATAATTCAAGCTGGATTCCGTGGACAATCGTTACGATGGCTTTTTTTGCAACGGCCTTGAGTTTTCTGGATCGGCAGGTGCTTTCGATTTCGATTATTCGGATTCAAGAAGATTTTCACATTTCGGATGTTGAATATGGGTTTATCAACACCGGTTTCCTGATTAGTTATGCTATCATGTTCACCGTGGGCGGAATACTTATTGACCGTTACGGAAGCCGGATCGGGCTTGGATTCTCAGTAGGTATTTGGTCTTTGGCAACCTTGCTTCATACTTTTGCGAACAACGCTTTTCATTTTGGATTTTATCGGTTTCTCTTGGGTGTAGGAGAAGGGGGAGCCTTTCCTGGCGCCATCAAAGCGGTGGTGGAGTGGATACCAAAGAGCAAGCAAGCTTTGGCAAATGGCATTGCCATCGGAGGCTCCGCGATTGGAGCAGTTGTTGCTCCGCCGCTTTGCGTCTATTTGATACAGGTCACGGGATGGAGAGGAGTGTTTGTGGTAACGAGCGTGATAGGCTTTATTTGGCTTGTGGTGTGGTTGTTATTACCAAAAAGGAAAACTACTCTGTTGCAGCCTGAGAAGGATTCGAACACGGTAGCGCGTATTCGCCCTAAGTTGATTGGTTTATTGAGGATCAAGGAAGTATGGGTGTTTATTCTGATCCGGTTTTTACTTGATCCTATTTTCTATTTTTATATGTTCTGGATACCTAAATTCTTAAATGAATCACGTGGCGCTGATTTGGTGCAAATCGGGAAGTTATTCTGGATTCCTTTTATGGCCCTGGGGTTGTCGAACGTTCTTGGTGGCTGGATATCGGACAAAGTATTGATGCGAACGGCAAGCCTTGATAAAGCCCGCAAGAGCGTGATGGGAGCCGCGGCATTGTTAACGATGCCCGCAGTACTAGTGCGTTTTATTCCTTCAGTAGAACTTGTTATAGTCATTATGACCATAGCCTTTTTTGCCCACGGGTTATGGATTACCAACTATATTACGGCGATCAGCGATATTTTCGGAAAGTCTGCTACCTCAACTATTGTTGGCTTTTCGGGTTCAGCGGGAGCCTTGTCTTCGTTGATTATTAATCCGATCATGGGATTGATCATTATGAAATATTCTTACGACCCACTGTGGGTATATGCTGGCTTAATGTACCTGATTTGCTTCATTGGCTTTGTAATCTTCATCCCGAAGATTAAAGCTTCGGCAGTAGTTGCAGCGTGAAAATTGAAATAAAATTCAATAATATATTTTTGATATAAATAGTTAGTGCGTAAAGAAATAATTTTAGAGCGTTATGATGGAAATGAAGTTGAAAGAGAAAAACCTGTTAAGTCTTCAGAAAACTGCCGCCCGGATCGGACTATTTGGTGTCGGTTATGACAAGTACTGGGAACAGTTTCCCGGACTTCTCGAGGAATTGATGCACAAGCATGAAGTAATACTTCAAAAGTTTTCGGATAACAAGGTGACAGTGATTGATTTTGGTATGGTTGACAACCCGGCCAGAGCTTATACTGTAGTGAAGGAGCTTGAAGCCGCCAATTTAGACATGGTTTTTTGCAATATGCTCACCTATGCTACGTCGGGAACATTTGGTATCATCATAAAAACCCTCTCTATTCCTGTTGTGTTAGTCGCGCTTCAGCCTCTAAAGGCGCTTGATTATAGTAAGGCTTCGACGTACATGCAACTGGCCAACGATGACATCTGTTCGTTGCCAGAATTTGCAGGAGTGGCTGTAAGAATGGGAAAGAGCGTGCCGGATGTAATTATTGGTACCCTTCATGATGACCTCCAGGTTGAGGCTCAGATTGCTGAGTATTGCCGGATTTCAAAAGTACTACACGACCTGAAGAATGCGCAACTTGGACACCTTGGTCATCCAATCAATGCCATGCTCGACATGCATACCGATGCGACGATGTTGACTTCAATGTTTGGGTGTCATGTGGTTGAATGCGAGGCGAATGAATTGATGAGCTGTTATGAGCAGATAAGTGAAGAAGAGATAATAAAGGAAGAAAGTAGAATTCTCGACTTTTTTGATACTCCCGATCCGGTGTCTGATCCAATTTCAATGAAGCTTCAAAAAAGTGACTTGCGTGTTGCCGCCCGAGTGAGCGTTGCGTTGAAGAATTTCGTTCAAAAGAAGGAGTTGCATGGATTGGCGTATTATTATGACGGCGCCGCCAATAGTGAGTTGAGATCCGTGATGTCAAACCTAATCGTTGGAAACTCGTTGTTGACTGCTATTGGCTTTCCGATGTGTGGAGAGTCGGATATGAAAACCTTGGTGGCCCTTCTGCTGATGGACAGGCTTGGTATCGGTGGTAGTTTTGCTGAATTTCACCCGGTCGATTTCAATGAGGGATTTGTTCTGGTAGGACATGATGGTCCACACAACATCTCAATCGCTGAGGGAAAGCCTGTTTTGAGGAGCCTGAAAAAATACCATGGAAAGCCGGGGAATGGGGCAGGGGTTGAATTTAAAATTAAGGAGGGTCCGATTACAATGCTTTCCATCACTTCTACATATGATGGAAGGTTTAAGTTTGTTATTGCTGAAGGCGAATCTGTTAAAGGTCCGATACCGCCAACCGGGAATACCAATACCCGTGGATTCTTCAAACCAGACATCCGAACTTTTTTAGCGCGCTGGATATCCGAAGGCCCGACACACCACTTCGCCCTGGGTATCGGCCATCATGCTAAAACCATTGAAAAAGTAGCCAAATATCTCAATATTGAATCTGTAATCATTCGTCAGGAGTGATAGTTATGAACCAAAAAAAGATCTCAAACTTATGAAGAAAAAGGATCCCAAATTAGCAAAGGATATGCCGAGCAGGCTTATTCTCTTAATGCTGTTTATCTTTTGCATATCAGTTAATGGTGTCGCCAAAGATGCAATCGTGCCGGCCGGATCAAATCAGAGTCAACTGATTAAAGGCCAGGTGTTCGACAAAGAAGGCAGTCCGTTGCCTGGAGTTACCGTCGTCGTTAAAGGGACTACGCAGGGCACGGTGACTGATTTCTCCGGACAATATTCAATTTCGGTCCAGGGAACAGATGCTGTCCTTGTTTATTCCTTCGTGGGGATGACCACCGAAGAAGTGTTAACGAATGGCCGTACAACAATCAACGTTACATTGAAAGAGGACATCAAAAGCGTCGACGAAGTGGTGGTTGTCGGATATGGTACCCTTCGTAAAATGGACCTGACGGGGTCGGTAGAATCCGTCAGAATGAATGAAATGCAAAAAGCGCCGGTCAAATCCTTTGATGAAAGTCTGGCGGGACGTATTGCCGGGGTAACAGTTGCAGGAAATGATGGCCAGCCTGGGACGAATAACAACATTGTTATTCGGGGAGTCGGCTCGATCACTGGATCAACGTCTCCTTTGTATGTCATTGACGGTGCCCCGATGGAAGATTCGTATGCAAATACGTTGAACCCAAGTGATATTGAATCGATCAATATTCTAAAGGATGCCTCAGCTACCGCAATATATGGTGCACGGGGTGCAAATGGCGTTGTATTGATCACAACCAAGCGTGGGACCAAAGGTGCTCCTGTTGTGACGTATAATGCTTATTTTGGTTTTTCTGTTCCGCCAAAACCTCTTGATCTAATGGGTGCTTACGAGTTTGTGAAGTACCAGGCGGAATTGAACCCGAACTATGCACAGAATGTGTATTTTATAAACGGGAAGACGCTGGACGACTATAAAGATGCCAAAAGCATCGACTTACAGGATCAAATGTTTCAGAGTTCGCCAGTGCATAATCATGAAATATCGGTTCGCGGAGGGTCAGAAAATACATCGTACTCTGCATCAGGAAATGTGCTTGATCAGGATGGTATTGCCATTAATTCAGGTTTCAAGCGTTATCAAGGTAGGATCACGCTCGATCAGCAGTTTAATAAGAAGCTGAAAGTCGGGATCGACGCCACATACAGTAGTGAGATTTCCCATGGCGCTATTTTAACCCAGTCGTCCGACTCTTACACCTATGCTAACCTGAGTTTGCTCTATTCCGTGTGGGGCTTCCGCCCAGTGCTGGGAGATAACGAAAACTTGCTGGATGAGCTCTTCGACCCAGCGATGCCTTCTACGGATTTCAGAGTGAACCCAATTTTATCGGCTGAGAATGAATTAAGAAGGACGAAGGTCGATAATTTGCGGGCAAACGGATATCTGGAGTATAAGCTGACTCCTCATCTGACCCTCAAGTTTGCAGGTGGCCTGACTAATATCATGGTTGAACGTCAGGGATTCTTTAACTCGCTGACGACAGCGGGAAATGAACGACGAGACCAAAAACAAAACGGGTTTATTTATTTTCGCCCGGTTTCCAACTGGAATAACACCAATACATTAACTTATAATCGAAACTTCGACAAGGTGCATAACCTGAATGTTGTCGTGGGAAATGTTATCCAAAAGCAAAAAGACGGCAACTACGGATTCTCGGCTATTCAGGTACTGAACGAAGGAACGGGAGTCGATGGGTTGGATGAAGCTTCGGCCAATTTCGGAACCTCCGGCAGTTCTCGCTGGTCGCTGGCATCCTTCCTTGGGCGCATCAATTATAGTTATCGTTCAAAGTATATCCTGACCGCTTCAGCCCGGTATGATGGCTCATCCAAGTTTGCACCGGGTAACCGTTGGGGATTTTTCCCCTCTGGAGCCATTGCCTGGCGGATGTCTGAAGAAGGGTTTCTGAAGGAAGTAGATTTTCTCTCAAACGCCAAGCTTCGTGTGAGCCACGGGGCAACAGGAAATAACCGAATATCCGACTTTGCCTACTTGTCCACCATGGCAATCCCAAGGAATGGTGGTTATTCCTTCAATAACGGGGAACCGACAAGAGGAGCTCTACTTGAGAATTTTGGTAACCCCCGGTTGAAATGGGAAACCACCTATCAGACAAATATAGGGTATGATCTTGGACTTTTTGAGAGTAGAATTGACCTGTCGGCTGATCTGTACAGGAAAACTACTGAAGATGTGCTGCTGAATGCCAACTTGCCCTATTCTACCGGTCTGACAACAATTTATAACGTAGCAACGGCCTACAAGAATATTGGTAAAATAAGAAACCAAGGGGTGGAATTCACAATTAACACTATCAATATCCAGAAGAAGAATTTTGAGTGGAGTACAAACTTCAACATCAGCTTTAATCAGAATAAAGTTATGGAACTGAATGAAGGGCAAAGTGCCCTGCTCCAGAATGTTAATTTTGATACTGACTTTCGCAATACGACCCCCTATATCGCACAGTTGGACAAGCCAATCGGCCAGATGTACGGTCTGATCTGGGATGGCGTTTATCAATACGAAGATTTTGACCTTGTCCTTGGCGATTATATCCTAAAAAGCAATGTTCCTACAAATGGACAGGCGCGGGCAAACGTACAGCCCGGCGATATCAAGTACAAGGATATTAACGGCGACCTGGTTGTCAATGAAATGGATTTTTCGGTCATTGGTAGGGGTTACCCCATTCATACTGGCGGTTTCAGCAATACCTTCCGCTATAAAGGGTTCGATTTGAACATTTTTTTCCAATGGTCTTACGGAAATGACTTGATCAATGCCAATAGGTTGTTCTTCGAAGGAAACGCAAAACGCGTAGTTGCCTTGAATCAGTTTGCAACTTACCAAAATCGTTGGACACCCGAAAATCCGAGCAATGAGTACTTCAGAACTGCAGGGAAGCGTGACACTTATTATACCAGTCGAGAGGTGGAGGATGGTTCTTTTCTCAGGTTGAAAACCGTTTCACTGGGCTATGATTTCCAACAGACGTTAGTTGACAAGTTAAAATTGAAAAGCCTCCGCGTATATGCTTCTGCGCAGAACCTGTATACCTGGACCGGGTATTCGGGGCAAAATCCCGATGTGTCGACAAGGCATTCTGCCTTGACTCCTGGATTTGACTTTGCTGCTTATCCCTTGGCAACAACACTTACATTCGGCATCAAAGCTTCATTCTAGTAAAATTTAAAATTATGAAATTAAAATATCTGTTATTAGCAATCAGTATTGGTGTAGGACTCTCATCCTGTGAGGAGTTTCTAAATACCAAGCCTACTAATTTTATTGCACCCACATACGAAACCTTGGCTGAACTTGAAACAGGCCTTGCTGGGGTGTACGACGTTTTGGGAAGTCAGGCTCTATATGGAGATGTAATTCCGTACTGGCTTAATGTTAGTACTGATATTGGGTATACCAATACAGGCCAGTTGAATACGACGGTGTATATATATACCCCCGCCGATGTGCAGGTTACAAATTTTTGGAAGACCTTGTACCAAGGGATTTACCGAGCCAATCTGGTGCTGGCCAGAGTGGACAATCCAGAGCTAGAAGAAGGAGCGAGAAATAAAATTAAAGGACAAGCACTTTTTCTGAGAGGGTATTATTATTTCCTTCTGGCCAGCAATTATGGAGGTGTACCGCTTTTGTTAACTGCAGAGCCGGATATAAACAATGTGGATGTTCCACGAGCAAGCCTTCGCGAAGTGTACGATCAGGTATTAAGCGATATGACTCAAGCGGAGTCGTTGGTGGCTGAGGCGTCGGACCTTGACGGCGGGGGCAGAATTTCACGGTCGGCGGTACAGGGTATTTTGGCCAGAGTGTGCATAACCATGGCAGGCTATCCGCTAAACGATGAGTCAATGTACGAAGAAGCGAAGCAATGGGCTGTTAAGGTGCGAGACTCGGGCATGCACGAGCTTAATCCCGATTATTCTGACATCTTTATTAAATATGCTAAGGATGAGTATGATATCAAAGAGAGCATCTGGGAAGTTGAATTCTATGGCTTGCTATCTAATGGGTCTTCGGAGTATACCTATTATATCGGGGCTCGAGGAGGAATTCTCAGTGGAGATGTTGAAATAGGATATAGCGGAGGTGCTGTTCGAGCAACAAAGTGGTTGTTTGACCTATATGCACAAGATGAAACGAGCACAACGACGCCTCTTGCATCTCCAGACCTCCGGCGGGATTGGAATATTGCCCCCTACACCTATGTTGGCGTTCCGGGGGTTGCAACTCCAAACCCAGATCTTTGGAGACGAACTATGGGGAAATGGAGAAGAGAATATGAGGTTCAAACTCCAAAAGACAGGGTGGTCTCACCACAAAACTTTCCTATCCTCAGGTATTCTGATGTCTTACTGATGATTGCTGAAGCTGAGAATGAGATTCACGGAGGACCAACAGCCGAAGCTTATGATGCTATTAATCAAGTACGCCGAAGAGCATATGGGTTAATGTTGTCCAACCCTCCCCAACCCGAAGTGGATGCTGATCTGCCGGAAGGATTGTCTAAAGACGAATTTTTTCAGGAAATTATTAATGAACGGGCTCGCGAGTTTTGTTTTGAAGCAATGAGACGGCCTGACTATATACGATGGGGAAATTTCGTTGACCGGATGAAGGAATATAAGAATTGGGCGCTGTCAAATGGAGCCGTGGCCGGACATGTGCTTGCGCAGGATAATATTTCGGAACGAAATCTGCTATTGCCCATTCCAACCTATGAGCTTTCGCTTAATAAGGCAATGACGCAAAATCCAGGTTATTAACTCTTAAAACACGAATAATGAAACAAATTTTGATATTATTGTTGTTCTCTATTTCGTTAGTTGCATGTGATGATGTGATTGAAGTAGATATGCCGGATTTCGACGTTCAGGTAGAAAAGCTGACCTGGGCGGTTGGCGATACCGTTAAGTTCCAGTTTCTAGGCGACGCCGGGAACATCACTTTTTACTCTGGATTACCAGGGTCTGACTATAATTTTCGGGAACGGACTACATTGGAAGGCGGCGTTCCACAGATTGACTTGATTACCCAATATGGCGGAGGTGGAACTCAAACAGAGTCGCTTCGGTTGATGGTTTCCAGTGATTTGACAGAAATGACCAATGACGGAATCCTGGCGGCCAACTGGACCGACATAAGTGATCGCGGAGCAATTGCGCCGAATACCACTATCACTCCCTCAGGAATAATAGATGTATCAGACTTGGTTGATCCAGAAAAGCCGTTTTTCTTTGCTTTGAAATTTGTTGGACAAACCGACCCTGATCGGGCAGCTGGAAATTGGATCGTTAGAGGGTTTAATGCCACAACATTAACATCCGAAGGACTCGCCATTCCTGTTGCTAATATGCAGAACGCCGGCTGGCAACCATTCAGTATAGTCAATGACGCTAATGCTTGGTATTCGAGAGGGACACCCATAGTCGATATCGTTATTATTGGAGGCGGTAAAAATGCTCCCGAGAGTGAGGACTGGTTTGTAACAAAACCACTTTTCTTCACGAAAGTGTCACCTGATACAGGGATACCAATTCAAAATATCGGAACAAGTGAGTTGGAAGGTTATGATTATATATACAATGAGCCCGGAACATACACTGTAACTTTCCTGGTTTCCAATAATTCAGTCGATCAACATAAGGAGAAGATCATCCAGTTTGAACTGACGGTTACTGAGTAAGCCTGTATAATAAACGGAGCGAAGATGATCTGCAAGATCCGCTTTGCTCCGCTTTAAAAAATCATTTCCACTCCTATTTTTTTGTGTACCATTTCAGACCAAGACAATGACAAAATTTATTAGCTACTTCCTTTGCATTTTTCTTTTCGTGTCCTGTTCCGGTGATAGCGGGATTGCCGACATCGAAGAGCCTGATCCCGATCCTGATCCCGATCCAGTGGCTACAGCCTATCCATTCGGCGTGAATCTTTCGGGAGGAGAGTTTGGTGGCGTTTATCCCGGAGTGGATGGTACCCACTACGGATATCCGACATCCAAAGACCTCGATTATTTCAAATCGAAAGGGCTGACCCTGATTCGATTTCCCTTCCGCTGGGAGCGTGTCCAGCATGAACTGAATGGAAATCTCTATTCCGTCGATCTGGGCAAGATGAAAACCTTTGTCAAGGCGGCAGAAGACCGGGATATGCCAGTTATTCTGGACATGCACAACTTTGCTCGCCGCTCGTTTGACGGAGGTGTTACGTCAGTGGTGATTGATGGAGGACCAGAACTTACCCGTGACCATTTGGCAGATGTATGGATGAGGCTGGCCAACGAATTTAAATCATATAAGAATATTTGGGGATACGATATTATGAATGAACCGTATTCGATGCCTTCATCAACTGCGTGGTTCACAATCGCTCAGGCGGTGATTGACAAAATTAGACTGGTTGATACGCAAACGCCGATCATCATTAGCGGTGACCGCTTTAGTTCGGCACTTCATTGGGTTCAATTTAGCGATAATCTGCGAAATCTCAAGGACCCGTCGGATAATCTTATTTTTCAGGCTCATGTTTATTTCGACAAGAACATCTCTGGTGCTTATGCCGGCACTTACGAGGAGGAGCAGGCGACGCCCGATACTGGTGTGACACGAATCAAACCTTTTGTGGAATGGCTTAAAGAACATAATAAGCGGGGATTGATTGGTGAGTACGGTGTCCCTGACAATGATCTTCGATGGTTGGTGGTTTTGGAAAATATGTTGGTCTATATGAGTGATAATGGTGTGCCAGGTACATATTGGTCGGCTGGTCCTCGTTGGGGCGCATATAAATTGGCTGTGCAGCCCACAAACAATTACACAACCGACAGACCGCAGATGCAGGTGCTGGAAAAGTATACAAAGACGAATTCTAAATAATATTAAATCCATGATATCGTTAGGGATCATCGTAAAATGGTCTTTTTTAAAACGATTTTAAAATTACATAGCCATGATTCAGTACAAGAAAGTGATTCCGATTTTTATTTTGTCCTTGCTAACTATATCAACAGTTGTGGGATGGGCTGCGGGAAAAGCGGGAGATAAACTAGATGAGCGAGTTCTTTTTAAAAATGCTCTTAGCGATAAAAGGCCGGTGGACAAGAAAGATTCTTTGCGCTTAGTGACAACAGTAAACGCAGTATATACTGAACCCATTGCGGAACAAGGAGTAAGCCGCGTAATTGACGGTGCTGTGGGTAAATACCGTGAAGCAGGAACGGCTATGCGCGACCGTTTTGCTCTCGATTTTGAGGTTGATCAGCTGGACGTCCCTCATTTGGCGGTCTTTTCTTATCCCGACGATAAGCCCAGGACAATGGAGATTATGCTTCAACATTTTTCGAAGCACCTCGATTTCCAGTCTCACACAGGCGTTATGACAGGTGAAGAATACTCGCTGTCAAACGGCATGAAAGAGTTTCGGGTTGTTTTCTGGCCAAAGTCCCGGCGGCAGGCTTTTGTTTTTATGACTGCCGAGGAGAACTATCCAGCCGCCGTCAGTGAGATGAAAATTTACGAGATTCGTGAGTTTTGTACTGTTTCCGTTAATAATCAGTTTGATGGAAGTGTGCCTGCTCGCAGTACCGGACTTTACTATGAAGACCCAGTGCTTTTCCATAGTTTTGGAACCGGACGTGACAAGCAGGGATTCATTGATGCAGCAGATCGCATCGTGACTTACTTGCGATCGCTTGGACAGACGACCTTTGAATATCCTTTGGTCTGGTACGCTGGTCCGTTGTATGGGTCGACAGTCGAACCATATGATCCAGTTGCAGAGGATGCACTTGGAGGTAAACGTCCACATCCGGAAGATTACCCACGCTATCTGTTGGAGCGCTTAGAAGAACACGGGATAAGTTTTACTGCGGGTATGCATATCCATACCCTGCCCAGTCTGAGAAAAGCACCGTTGGACGATATGGACCGGATTAACGCTGGTGAGGAAACCGTGATCAATATTAATAAAGACGGGGAACTCTGGTTCGGGCATTGGCATGGCGCAGACCCAAATTTTAATGCAGCGGATCCCAGAGTAATGTCGGCTGTAAATGGACTTGTTAAAGAGGTTTGTGATAAATATGCTGCAGAACCGGCCTTTGACGGAATATCTCTCAATATCTCTCGTCCTAAGGTCTTTTCATTTGGGTCGTTGGCCTCGGGATATAATGATATTAATTTGCAGCGTTTTCAGGACGAATCTGGTTTGAAGATCCCAGGTTATACACCGGACAGCCCTGAGCGCTTTAAGAAAAGCTATGAGTGGCTCATGAGTAGTTCGGAGAGAAAGAGAGCTTGGATAGATTGGCGATGTCAAGTGCTGTATGACCATTATTCAGAAATGGCCCGGACAATTTCCAGTTACCGGTCTGACCTAAAGTTGAATTTGAATATCTTTGTACACCTTACGCAAAATGATCGCATGGCCGATTATTTGAATGAGTCGCCGGTGGAGGCCATGCGTGAAATGGGATTTGATCCCGAGCTGTACCGCAATGAACCCAATATAGTGGTCAATCCGACGCTGGTGCCAGCCGATCTGCGGTGGGCCAGGTCGCATTATACGCCAGTGGCAACACCCGCCAACCGAACCGTTTTGACCGCTCCTGAAGTTGTTTCGTCCATGAATAGTCTTCCTCGGGTAGCTGTCACAATTCATGATCGGTATTTTGAAGACGCGATTGGCCGTGAACATCCTCTTGACGGGCTGAAAAAACTGGGGGTCGATGAAATGGTATGGAGGGCATCCACCCTAAATCCTGCAGGACATCACAGCCTGGAGCCCTATGTTTTTGCGCTGAACCATCTTGATGCAGCTCAAATTGTTAAGGGAGGTTATGTTATTGGGACTTGGGGTATGGACCGTGAACTTATTGCCTTTAGTAGGGCCTTCCAGTCGCTGCCAGCTGTGCGGTTTGATGAGGTTCCCGATATGGCCGATCCTGTCCGAGTTCGAAAAAAAATAGTTGACGGGAAAACGTATTTTTATGTATTGAATAACCTACCGGAGCCTGTCAAGTTCAATTTGAAACTCAGTCAAGGTGTGGATGTGGTCGACTTGGTTGAAAACGAAAAATCCCATAAGTTACGTTCATTATCCTTCAATCTCGCTCCTTACGATTTGCGTGTTTTTGAATCTCAGTCAACCGAATTAAGCTTTACCGGATGCGATTTTCAATTGAGTAAAAAATGGCTAAAACAGCTTCGTCGCTCGCTCGAGGACCTAGAAAAGCTGGCTGAGGAAAAGCCTTCGGAGAACACAAAATTCAAGCCTTATTTGGAACAGGCACGGAGATGTTGGGATAAAAAACACTATGCACGCCTATACTTCCTGTTGCAGGATGGTTGGACAAAAGAACTGAATTGACTTGAGCTCAGTCGAAAGTGTGTTCTTCAGCTTTTTGCAGGAAGGTTTGAGCCAAATAATAAATTAACAAGCGAAATTTAAAACTATGAAAAATACGAAATTTTGGTTTGGGAGAGATAGCCGATTCAGAAGGCTGTTTTTCTTGCTTATTTTTTCGATTAGCTTTATGGTAGAAAGCCAAACTCAACTTATGGCTTCAGAGATGAAGTCAGAACAGAACCTGTCCATTCAAGGACAGGTTCTGGATAATACGGGTGGTCCGCTGCCTGGCGTCACGGTGGTGGTTAAAGGAACGAACCTGGGCACCATTACCGACGCTAACGGTAATTATTTACTGACGAACATCGCCGATGGCGCTACGCTGCTATTTTCTTTTGTTGGCATGAAAAGCCAGGAAGTAGCTGTGGCAGGCCAAACGGTCATCAATATCACATTGAAAGAAGAAACTGTCGGGCTGGAGGAAATTGTAGCCGTGGGTTACGGATCGCAACGGAAGAAAGACCTGACAGGTTCTATTGCGCGGGTAAAGGGAGATGATATGATACAACCTTCAACCGGAAGTTTCGATCAGATGTTACAAGGTAAGGTTGCGGGTCTGCAAATCAGCCAGACTTCTGGTGCTCCAGGTGGAAACGTGAATGTACTTATAAGAGGAGTCAGTTCAATTACTGGCGGAAATCAACCGTTGTATGTGGTTGATGGCTTTCCTATTGGTACCGGCGGAGGCGGTTCGGACATGACCAACTTTGGTGGCGGTAACTTTACCTCTGAAGGTATGGCTAGCAATACTCAGAACCGTATCAATCCGTTAAGTTCCATTAATCCTGCTGATATTGAATCGATTGAAATATTGAAAGATGCTTCGGCAACAGCCATTTATGGTTCGCGCGGTGCGAATGGCGTAATCATTATTACGACCAAACGTGGAGAAATCGGAAAGTCGCAGATCAACATTGACGTGTCGTATGGGGTTCAGGAAGTAGCCCATAAACTGGATATGATGAATTCGCGGCAATACGCCGAGTTTGTGGCCGAAGGTCGCGACAATGCCCGTATTTATGCGGGTGGTTTGGCTAGCGATCCCAATGACGTGAGGGCGGGTGGTCACCGCGTCCCGCCCGCATTCCGGAATCCGACCTCGATCGCCACTGACACTGACTGGCAGGATGCCATATTCCGTATTGCACCGGTCCAAAATTACCAAGTGTCATCCACTTCTGGGAACGAAAAAAATCGGTATTTTATCTCAGCTGGTTATTTTAATCAGCAAGGAATTGTGCTTACATCAGATTATGAGCGTTTTAACCTGAGAACCAATGTGGATGCACAGCTCACGGAACGGCTGAAACTGGGCACGTCCATCTCCGGCTCATATGGCTACGGAAGATTTCCGAATACCGAAGGACACTACGGAACCGGTGGAATATTGAGCATGGCCCTGGCTGCATCTCCAACCATCCCATCTCACCACGAAGACGGAAGTTATTATTTTAATCAGGAAGATGTTGATTACGGTTTGGGTTGGCTTTCCAACCCCCTCGCTGTTCTCGACGGTTACTCTGACAACCGCAAGGTGGCTGATATTCTGGCGAACAGCTTTGTCGAATACCGGATCATCGATGGACTGACCTTTAAAACCTCGGTGGGCATCAAATACGGAACAAATGTCATTAAATTGTGGAGATCTTCGGAAGTCCCGCTGTACGGCAACCGGAACTACGAAGCGACAGCAGCGGTTATTAAATCGGAATCACTCAATTGGCTCAATGAGAACACCCTGAACTTTAAAAGAAATTTTGGTGGCAAACACCAGGTGGACGCGCTGTTGGGATTTACGGCACAAAAAGACAGCTATGACCAGTTATCAGCCGGGGCAGCCAGTTTCCCAACTGAATATGTGACTTATCTTTCCGAAGGAATTGTCAATACCGGTAGCCATTTTGTTTCCGAGTGGTCCATGTTATCGCTGATGTCCAGAATCAATTATTCCTACGACAGCAAATACTTATTTACAGCAACCATCCGGCGCGACGGTAGTTCCCGTTTTGGGATCAATAACAAATGGGGCAATTTCCCTTCTTTTTCGGTCGGTTATAATGTTTCGGAAGAACCTTTCATGCAATCGCTCACCTTTGTCGATAATCTGAAACTGAGGGCCAGTTACGGGCTTTCGGGAAATAACCAGATTGGAAATTATACTCATATCGGGCTGCTTTCAACCGTCGGTTATGTCGAAAACAATACGAAACAGCTTGGGTTGGTTCCCAGTAGCTTATCCAATGACGATCTGACCTGGGAGAAATCGAAACAAGTGAACCTCGGGATCGACCTGAGCCTTTTTAATGAACGGATCGCGTTGACGGCTGATATTTACCGCGACCGAAAAACCAACCTGCTGCTTGCTGTTAATTTGCCGGCCGCTTCCGGCTTCGGTTCTTCAACCCAAAACATTGGCGACATTGAGAATAAAGGGATTGAAATCGGCCTGCAAACTGTCAACCTTAACCTAAACAAGTTTAACTGGACCAGCAGCGCCACTTTCAGCGCCAATAAAAATAAGGTTCTTAAACTGACTAATGCATCCGAAAGGATGGTCAATTCAGCTTACCAGGTTACCCAGGTGGGCTATCCGGTTTCCAGTTTCTACCTGATGAATGCAATTGGTATCTTCCAGACGGCTGAAGAAGTGCAAAACAGCCCGGTTCAGCATCCGCGGGTACAGCCCGGCGACCTGAAGTTTGAAGATGTAACCAGAGATGGTAAAATCAATGCCGATGATAAAAAAATCGTAGGCGACCCGTGGCCCGACTTCACCTGGGGTTTCACCAACAAATTTAGCTACGGTAACCTGGCTTTAAGCGTCACGTTGAACGGCTCGCACGGAGCGTACACTTATTTCCAGGGCGGCGAAATTATCCTCAACTCGGCTGGTGTACAAAACCAACTAGCCCTGGCCGACCGCAGGTGGAAATCGGAGCAAGACCCCGGTGATGGGTTTATGCCGCGCGCGATCCGGAGCAATCATGCCTTTGGATTTAGTTCCACATCTCACTTCCTGTTCGATTCGTCATTTACACGGATTAAAAATGCAAATCTCTCCTACAAGCTTCCGCAACAACTGGTGTCAAGACTATCGTTGGGCAACGCCTCAGTGTATCTTGATGTCAGTAACCTGTACACCTTCACCGACTATCCCGGTTATGATCCGGAGTCAAGCACTTCGGGTGACAATGTGGTTAATGCGGGCATCGACTACCTGACCTACCCGCTTCCGCGGACATATACTTTTGGTGTTCAATTAACTTTTTAAATCAGCAAAACATGAAAAAGTACCTGTTATTTGTTTTTGTACTCGTCCTGGTGTCGTGTAAAGATTTTCTGGTTTTGGAACCGGAAAACCAGATCAGCGAAAATGGTTTTTACAAAACTGAAGCTGATTTTGAAACAGCGATGATCGGTATGTATGGCGAACTGCAAACACTCCACGATATTTCAAATTTATTTTTAACTGAAGTGACTACCGACAATATGCGGATCACCAATCAGTTGTCAAATCCCCCTGCCGACCGCGTGGAAATCGACGAAGTCAACCTGACTTCAACCAATGGTTTTGTCAATACTATCTGGGGTTCCTGCTATAAAACCATTGCCCGAAGCAACAATATCCTGTCGCGTATTGATGATGCCGATTTTGATGAAAGCAAAAAAAGCCAGTTTAAAGGTGAATCTCTGTTTCTAAGAGCCTATACTTATTTTTACCTAGTTCGGCTGTTTGGAGATGTTCCCATTGTGAAAGTAGCTTTTAGGAGCCCAGGGGAGGTGGCGGACTATGACATGGGCAGGAAACCGGTTTCGGAAGTCTACAAATTAATTCTGGATGATTTGCAGGAATCAGCCGGTTTGCTGAACGCCGGAACAGGCCTGAGCAAATCTCGCGCTTCGCTGGGTGCTGTTAAAACACTTCAGGGAAAAGTTTATCTGACCCAAAAAGAGTATGCTCTGGCCGCTACGGTTTTGCTGGAAGTTCAGCAGATGAACCTGTACACACTGTCGACGGATTACGGTCAATTATTTTCGGTGGGTAACGACGAACTCCCGGAATCGATTTTCGAAATCAAATATCTCACAGGGAATGTGGGTGAAGGAAATTCACTGACCACCAACTTCTCATACGGGCACACGATCGTCCCCACTTTGGACATGATCCAGGCCTATGAAGTTGACGACTTGAGAAAAGACGCTTCACTGGCCGATTCCCTGCTGGCAGCGGACGGCAATTACGCCACTTATGAGGAAAAATACATCCGAAAATTTTACGATCCGACCGCCGAGCTTCAGTTCGACGGCGGAATTAATGTCTTGCCGCTACGCTATTCTGATGTTTTGCTGATGTATGCTGAAGCCCTGAATGAAACGGGTAAAACCACCGAAGCCCATGACTTCCTCAACATGGTACGTGACCGTGCCGGGCTTGGCTCTTTAAGCGGGCTGAGTAAACCGGAATTTGCCCTCGCCCTTGAAAGTGAGCGGCGTGTTGAGTTTTTAGCCGAAGGACATCGCTGGTTCGACCTGGTCAGAACCGGCAGAGCACAGGAAATTATCAACAACTATTACATCAGCCAGGGATTGAGTTTCCGCGTTGAAGACTACGAACTTTTAATGCCAATTCCTCAAAGTGAAAGAGATATTGATCCAGACCTGTCGCAAAACACAGGTTATTAATTAAATTAGAGCTGTCCTGAAAAACATGTAACGCAATCATCACAACAGGAAAGATCTGAAATAAATTCAGAATGAAGTGGTTGATTTTCATGTGTCTCGGGAAAGCTCTAAAAAAACAATTCAATGATGATGATAAAGCGATTTAAGTTATGTTGGTATGTTTTGTTCCTGTTTCTGATAAGTTGCCAGACGCGAACGGAAAAAGATCATACCGTATCCCTGATTGATTCTTCGTTAAAAGGCCAGTCATTCCACAACATTACCCTGGAAGCTTCCTTGAAACCCTTCAAGGAAAAAAGTGAAGGTTATTACCGGGAAGTGGCAGCCGAAATGTTTACTCAATGGCATTCTTTGTTGCGTCATGCCGACACCGTCTCGGTCATGTTATGGACCAGCGACGGATCTGAGATTCTGAACTACTCAGGGAAATCGGATCAACCATTGGAATGGGCAAAATACATTGGTAATCCCAATACCGAACATGAAATCGGGTCGGGTCCCAAAGAATTATCCTTGCATGAAAGGGCCTATCTGTACATGGAGAATCCCCCGGACTTCACCTATGGCGACCTGAAAATCATTGTCAGTATCCTGAAAGAAACCGGTGAGTCGATTACCGGGAAGCCGGTGCGGATTGGTGCAACTTTCGATCCTGGTCCTGAGTTTGCAAAATCACTGTTCAAGTATAAAAAGCATCCAGAGATTCTCGAAGGCAGTGCCATGGGAGAGAAATCCTTTGTGTTTAGCTATGCTACACTGAATGCCGACGATGAAGCCTATGCTGGTTATCCTGACGGGATTCCTGATGATACGCCTTTCGGAACTTTTTTTGGCCGGCAAAGTCAGCATTTTCTTACCGATCTGGGATTCGATTATATCTGGTTCAGCAATGGTTTTGGCTTCGGAATGGAGCCCTGGTCGTCAACCGGAACCATTTTTACCGGAACCGGTTTTAATGCGGAAAAGCTGCCGGACACGAGAGAAAAAATCATCAATTTTTGGAGCTTGTTCCGCGCAGAATGTCCTGATTTTCGGATTGAAACACGGGGGACAAATCTCTCGACGGGGATTGATCTGGCTAAAGATGGTGTGGATCTGAAAGCTATCTATGAAGGAGGCTTTAATATCCTGCCTCCTCCTAATTCACCTTGGGCGGCACTGGATGGCGACTTCGGACTGGAGATGGTTGGTTACATGTCTCGCATCTCCGAACTGCCCGATGACCGGTATATCTTTCGGTATTACACGCACGATCCCTGGTGGCTTAACAGCCCTTGGCTCGACCGTTACGGCCGGGAACCGCACGATATTTACCTGCCGATGGCGGTGTCACGGATAAACGAAAAAGGCGAGATCACCTTGCCCACCCATCTCAATTTCCTGACGATCGATGATTCGTTTGGGAACATGCCCACGCAGGTCCCTGACGAGGTGATTCCTCATATTCTGAAAGCCCGGTATGATTCGCCAACTGCACCGGGGCCACTGGTTTGGGTTTACCCTTTCGACGAATACCATGAGTGGGCGCAAAATCAACAGGAACGCCTGCCGGAAATTTATTATGGCGATTGGTTTATCCGCCAGGCCATCAATAACGGATTACCGCTCAATACGGTTATTTCAACTGGCAAGTTTGGAAAGGCCCTTGCTGCAAAGCCCGGCTTGTTTAGCCAGTCGGTCATACTCTCGATTGTTCCTGATGCAGGATCTGCCTATGAAAAAGAATTGATGCGTTTTATCCGCCAAGGAGGGCAGGCGATTATTTATGGACCGGCTGATTATGCCAGTGAGGAGTTCCTGGTAATGTTGAACCTTGAAAATACGTCACCTTTGGCCGGTGAATTTAAGATATTGAGAGACAACAAACTGGACATGCTGAAAACTGGTTATCCAGCTGCATTTAGACATGAATCACTGTTCTCGGGAGGAGGGTTGCGCTCAACACTTAAAGATAAGAAGGATGATTATACCACCTTGCTTGCTCAGGCTGAACAGGCTTCTGTCGTCCGCGATGTGGCATGGGTTAGGACACACCCGGATTGGTTGGGGGGTAAGGTCGCGTATGTTCGGGGAACAAATTCTTCCCATTTTACTGGGGAGCGTTTGCTTGAACCCGACGAGCCTACGCGTTACTTTACGAGCCCGAACTACCTGCGGTATGTTCTCGGCGAGCTGGGATTTAGCTATGCAACAGATAAAAATAATCCTTCGGTCAAGAGTCCGGTCTTAAGTATCTCACGTAGCAACAACGGTTTTTTCTTTGCGGGTTATGTTCCTAACACGACAGTAAAACATCGCCTTAAGCTGCCTTTCGGTGCTCCTGTGCTTTTAGGCTACGATACTGAACTGGAAGACGGTAGTTCCGTTTATCAATTCCCCACCTCATGGAATCGTGAATGTCGTGTGTTTGTGGAGCAAGACGGAGGTGTCGTATCCTGCAAGGAAATGCACTCCGGTGAACTGGGGATCTCCCGGCGATTGCAAATCTCCGGGTTAGAAAATGCCATCGTTCGTGTCTTTCCAGATGATGGGACCAGCGACGATGGGATTCACTTTTATCTGAACGCAGATTATCCTTGGAAAGAAGGAAAACTGGAGTTTCAGCAAGGGGAAACTGCTTTTGGAAAAAATTACAAAGTTGAAGATGTTAGCGGTACGATAGTGGTATCTTGGTAAATTTGAAAAAATGACGATGAAATATTTCTTACTGGGTCTAATTATGACCTTATGTTTAGGACAAGCAAAAGCTCAGAAATCCTGTGTTGCCAATCAGAAAACCTATCTCTCAGCAATTAAAGAGGAGCTGAAGAAGAAGTGGCCTGAAAACCAGACCATAAACTTGGTATTTCATGGACATTCTGTGCCGGCGGGCTATTGGCATAACTCAGAGGTACACACCCTGGATTCCTACCCTAATCTGGTACTTGCCCAGCTTAAGGCAGTGTATCCACACGCGGTGATCAATGTAATTGTTACGGCGATAGGGGGTGAATATGCTGAAAAAGGACAGACCCGATTTGTTGCCGATGTCTTACCGCATAAACCTGATGTGCTTTTTATTGACTATGCACTCAATGACCTTGGGACGGGGCTGGAGCGCTCGCGAGTGGCTTGGCAAAAGATGATCGAAGATGCCCTGAAAGAAGGCATTCCAGTGATCCTGCTAACCCCGTCGCCTGACCAGCGACAGGATATTCTCGATGCAGAGAATCCGCTGGTTAAACATGCTGCCCAAATCAGGGAGCTGGCTTCGGAATTTCGCACCGGACTGGCAGATCCGTTTTCCAAATTTCAGGAAATCGCTCGGAAAGAAGGAGATGTAAAAGCATATATGTCGCATGTCAACCATCCCAACCGGAAAGGTCATGAACTGATTGCCGGCGAAATCGTCAAGTGGTTTTCAGAATCAGCAAAATAAGAGATCAAGGTCTAGCTCTATAAAAGGTTATCCGATTTTCTTCATTCGTTTGCTGTTATACAGAAGGGAGAGCTGGGTTTCGTTTTCCGACATAGAACAAAAGTCTGTTATATGAAAAAAATAGTTGGTACAATTCTTCTAAACATACTCTTGTCAATTTTGTCTTGGGCTCAATCTGACCTTCGCGTCAGCCAAAACGGGCGCTATCTTGTTTACCAGGATGGAAGTCCATTTTTTTACCTGGGAGATACAGCGTGGGAGTTGTTTCACCGGTTAAATCGGGCCGAAGCCAGTCTTTACTTGAAAGACCGGGCCGAAAAAGGGTTCACGGTAATTCAGGCGGTAGTGCTTGCCGAACACGATGGGCTGAACGATCCGAACGCGTATGGGGCGACACCTCTAATCAACCACGACCCGGGCAAGCTGGACGAGGGGTACTTCGAGCATGTAGACTATATCATCAAAAAGGCTGAGGAATATGGTCTGCATATCGCGTTGCTCCCCACCTGGGGTGATAAACTTTTCAAGGCAAAATGGGGAACTGGGCCCGAAATATTCAACCGGGAGAATGCCTATACGTACGGAAAGTTTATTGGAAGCCGCTATAAAAATCAGACAAATATCATTTGGGTGATCGGCGGCGATAGAAACCCGAGAAATGACACTGACGACGCCGATGTTTGGCGGGCACTGGCTAAAGGAATTACCGAAGCCGTAGGCGGAAATGATCAGGCGTTGATGACTTTCCACCCACAAACGGCATCGTCGGTCTGGTTTCATCAAGACGAATGGCTGGATTTCAACATGCTTCAAACCAGCCATTGTGCCGACACCAAGGTATGGGAGAAGATCACCCACGATTACGGGCTTTCGCCGGTAAAGCCAACTATGGACGGGGAACCCATGTACGAAGAGATCCCGGTTTGCTTTGATTTAAAAAACGGTTATGCCGACCCCAATGATATTCGGAGAAGAGCTTACCTGAGCTTGTTTGCCGGGGCACACGGACACACCTACGGCTGCAACAACATCTGGCAAATGTACGCGCCGGAAAGAAAACCTCATATTCACGCCACAAAACCCTGGTTCGACTCATTGGATCTACCCGGCGCGAAATCAATGACCTTTGTAAGGAAGTTAATGGAGTCTCGTCCAATGTTGGAACGGGTGCCAGATCAATCCCTGATTATTAACAGCCCGGAGTCTTATAAGGAGCGGATTCAGGCAACCAGAGGGAATGATTATGCCTTTATTTATTCATCATCGGGACTTCCTTTCGAGGTGCGGATGGGCATAATCTCAGGGAAAAAGGTAAAAGCCTCTTGGTTTAATCCGCGAAATGGAGCAGTGAGTGATGCGGGAACTTATAAAAATAGAGGAGTCATTCGGTTCATCCCGCCATCGACAGGCAATTCGGAGGACTGGGTATTGATACTTGATGATATTTCGACACAGTTTCAAGAGAGAAATTAGTTTTTATTTGATGTTTGGTATGAAAGAGAGCCCTTTAAACAAGTTCAGCGAGTTGGCTGGAAACATCGCCGGTGATGTCTATACGGACCGCACTCACCGGATATTGTATGCCACCGACGCATCGTCGTACCGCGAATTACCCCAGGCAGTTACCCGACCCAAAGACAAAAATGATATCAAAAATCTGATCGCCTTTGCTTCCAGAAACAGAACTTCTATCATTCCGAGAGGAGCAGGAACTTCGCTGGCTGGACAAGTGGTTGGCCCTGGCATCGTAGTGGATGTTTCGAGATACATGAACCGTATTCTTGAATTGAATACCGCAGAACGCTGGGTTTGGGTGGAACCGGGGGTTGTGCTGGCTGAACTGAACCAGTTTCTGGCGCCGCATGGTTTGCAGTTCGGACCAGAAACCTCTACGGCCAACCGCTGCGTCATTGGCGGTATGCTGGGCAACAACTCCTGCGGCCTTCATTCGTTGGTTTACGGAAGTGTGCGCGATCATATCCTGGAAGTGGAAACAATTTTGTCCGATGGTTCAGAAGTTACCTTTCGTGAGTTGAGTACCGATGCTTTCGAACAGAAATGTAAAGGTCATCCTGATTTGCTTGAAACGAAGATTTATAATAAAATCCATGAGATACTGTCAGTCCCGGAAAATCAGGCCGAAATCCGCAAAGAATTTCCTGATCCCCGGATCAGAAGGCGCAACAACGGCTACGCGCTGGATGTTCTTCTTGAAACGGACCCGTTTACCGGGAACGGACAAAAAATCAATGTCAGCAAGCTATTGGCCGGATCAGAAGGAACCCTTGCTTTTTCCACCAAAATCAAACTCAACCTGATACCGCTCCCAAAAAAATATAAAGGATTGGTTTGCGCCCATTTTACCAGCATGCAGGAAGCTGCCAAAGCCAATATCATCGCGTTGAATCATCAACCGGTGGCCATTGAATTGACCGATGATTACATTCTGAACTGTACCAAAGACAATATTGAACAACGAAAAAACCGGTTTTTCATACAGGGTGAACCGAAGGTGGTGCTATTTATTGAGTTTGAAAGCGACGATCCGGATGAGATCCATCAAAAGGCACGGCAACTGGAACTCGACCTGAAAAATGCCGGATACGGTTATCATTTTCCGCTGTATAGCGAAGCCGGCGACATCGCTAAACTTTGGGACTTGCGCAAGGCAGGCCTGGGCGTGTTGCTGAACATTCCGGGTGACAAACGCAGTGTGCAGGTGATTGAAGATACGGCGGTGCATCCGGAAGTTTACCCCGAATTTATCACCGAAGTGGAACAAATCCTTCAAACACATCAGATCGAATGTGCTTACTACGCCCACCTGGCAACCGGCGAATTACACCTGAGTCCACTGCTCAACCTGAAAGATTCGGATGATGTGGCCACCTATTACAAATTGGCTAAAGACATCGCGCTGCTGGTTAAAAAGTACCGTGGCTCGCTGAGCGGCGAACATGGCGACGGACGTCTGCGCGGCGAATTCATCCCCTTAATGCTGGGAGAGCACAATTACCGGTTATTGAAAGAACTGAAAAAAGCCTGGGACCCCGATCAGATTCTGAATCCGGGAAAAATTACCGATACGCCGTCGATTGTCGAAAACATGCGCTACCTGCTTGATCAACCTGCAAAAAAAATTGAAACAAGCTTCCCTTTTCCTGAAAAAAGCGGCCTGTTGTATGCTGCCGAAAAATGCAGCGGCTCGGGCGATTGCCGGAAAAGTTCGTTGATTGGCGGAACCATGTGCCCAACCTTTATGGCTACCCGCGACGAAGATAAAACCACCCGTGGCCGCGCCAATTTGTTACGCGAGTTTCTGACCCGATCGGACAAAAAAAATCCGTTTGACCACCGCGAACTGTATGAAGTGATGGATTTATGCCTTTCGTGTAAAGCCTGCAAATCGGAATGCCCGTCGAATGTAGATATGGCCAAACTGAAAGCCGAATTTTTACAGCATTATTACGAAAGCCACCCGGTACCGCTCCGCACCAGGCTGATCGCTTATTTACCACGGTTAAACCGGTTGGGAATGGCTTTTCGCCCCATGACGAATTTTCTGATCGGGAATAATTTATTCAAACAAACCATTGGTTTTGCAAAAGAGCGGTCGGTTCCGGCTTTGTCAAAAATCACTTTGAAAAAATGGGACAAACAAAATAACCGGCTGCCAAAGTCAGGTAAGAATAAGAAAGTTTACCTATTTGCAGATGAATTTACCAACTTCAACGAAAGTGAGATCGGGATCAAAACTGTCTTGTTGCTGAACAAGCTTGGCTACGAGGTGGTCATCCCGAAACACATCGAAAGTGGCCGGACCTTTTTATCAAAAGGATTGCTGAAATCAGCAAAAAAAGTGGCTGCCGAAAATGTGGCGCTGCTGAAAGACCTGGTAACAGAAGAAACACCGCTTGTAGGCATTGAACCCTCAGCCATTTTAACTTTCAGAGACGAATACCCCGAACTGCTTACCGGAACTTTGCAGGAAGCGGCCGCTAGTCTGGCAAAAAACGCCCTGATGTTGGATGAATTTATCACCCGGGAGGCCGCAAAAGGATTGATCAGACCGGAACAGTTCACTACCGAACCCCGGCAGATTAAACTGCATGGGCATTGCCAGCAAAAGGCCATTGCTTCAACTGAAGCTACCAAGAAAATGTTGTCGTTACCCGTCAGTTTCAGGGTAGAGGAGATAAAAAGCGGGTGTTGCGGTATGGCTGGTTCGTTTGGTTACGAGAAGGAGCACTACGAACTGAGCATGAAAATCGGGGAACTGGTCCTTTTCCCGGAAGTCAGGAAAACATCCTCCGAAACCCATATTGCGGCTCCCGGGACATCGTGTCGTCACCAAATTAAGGATGGCACCGGAAAGCAAGCGCAGCACCCTGTCGAAATTCTATTGGATGCGATCTTATGATTACTTTTTTGTGTGTTCACACTGCTGTCTCTTTTAAAGAGACAGCAGTGTGATATATGTAAAGTGCTCCAAACATACATTTAGAGTTTATTTTTCAAAAATGTCGATCATGATCGACGTTTTTATATTGTTTTTGTCGTATTAAATCGACAGAAGTATGGATGTTTTATTTGAATTCCAGGGAAATCTTGTACGGCCGGTAAAAAATGATTTCCGAAGGTATTTGCACAACCAGATCAACTGGAAACAGCGGATGATCGGGATCAAAGGCCCACGGGGTGCCGGGAAAACCACCCTGATGTTGCAGCATTTAAAATATGACCTCGGACTGCCGTCAGATGCGCTTTATGTCACCGCAGACCATACGTGGTTTTATAACCATACGCTGTTGGAAACGGCTAACGACTGGTACAAACAGGGAGGAAAAATTTTGTTTATCGATGAAGTGCATAAATATCCCAAATGGTCAGTCGAATTAAAGAACATATACGATGGATTACCTGAAATGCAGGTTGTTTTTTCAGCTTCTTCCGCATTGGATAGTTACCGGGGTGAAGCTGATCTGAGCAGGAGGGTTGTCAGTTATCTGCTGGCAGGCCTTTCATTTCGTGAGTTTTTGTCATCTACTACCGGGAATGATTTTGACGCTGTCTCAATTGATGATATCGTTAAGGATTAAAGGAACTTAAGCAGGATAATCACCGATGACTTACGTCCATTGCCCGCTTTCCGGAAATATTTACAGTTAGGTTATCTACCTATCATAGCAGAAGGAGAGGATTCCTACCAATTGAAGTTAACCCAGGTGATCAATACGCTTGTGGAAACCGACCTCGCATACATAGCCGGGTACAATACAGGAACAGCAACGAAAGTAAAGAAGTTGCTGGGTGTGATTGCAGAATCAGTCCCGTTCAAACCCAATATTGCAGCTTTGTCCCGGAAATTGGATTTAAGCAGGGACAGTGTCTATCAGTATATTTATCAGCTAAAAGACGCAAGGTTGCTCAATACATTGAGTTCAGAAGGGAAAGGAATTTCTACCTTACAAAAGCCGGATAAAATATTCCTGGAAAATACGAATCTCGCTTTCGCGTTAAAAGAAAAGCCGGACACCGGAAATATCCGGGAAACATTTGTTTTAAACCAGCTATTAAATGCAGGGTTAAGCGTCAGCTTCCCAACTGAAGGTGATTTCTATATCAATGGATTAACAGTGGAAGTCGCGGGTATAAACAAAAGTACATCCCACGTAAGGCATTTGGACAACTAACTCGTTGCCGTCGATGACATTGAAACCGGACCCGGAAACAAAATACCAATTTGGCTCTTCGGTTTTTTGTATTAGAATAATAGAGCCAGGTAATTGAAAAACAGGTTCGAATCTTAACTGAGATGATTCCGGACGACCATCATTTTTTTTCAGGTTCAAGACATTTTTTTAGAATCAAATTGGATTATTTTGTATATTTGCACGTAACCAACTCATTTCAAATTGATTGAAACCCGATCAAATTTCAGGTGAGTTAAACGGTGAGTTCTTTCTGGAGACATTTCGGTATTTTTCTGATAATAAAACATTTACAGGATACAAGACGAATCCTTTCATCCCGACCAAATGGGACAAAGTTTGATTTTTCTACTTTGTCCCTTTTTTTTCAGCCGAATCAATCTTTCCAATTTTTCCGCGTACTTCACTGACCTGAATTGGATGCGGAATTTTCAAACCTGCCGGGAATGGATATTTTGTCGCAATGTTGTATGCGTAAAGCAGATTTGCTTATAAACAAAAACAGGAAGTTCAAAATGAGCTTCCTGTTTTTATTGTGTGACTGATTTATTTTTTAATGAATCGGGAAAATCGACTTTTTCCGAAGATATTCAATCACCTGTTCCGGATTTTTTCCGTTGTTGGCCGGATCAAGTGTTATCGCAGCGTTTTTGGGTTCATCAAATGCAATATCAACGCCCGGCACGTATTGGATTGATTCATCGTTATACATCTCAGGCTTGTTCTGTTTGCAGTAATCCAACGAAGCATTCATGTACACCAAATGAAAGCGTTCCTCACCAATAATGTCAATCAGCTGGTTGCGGATCGCTTGATCGGGCGAAATAAAAGAGCAGATGGTGATGATGCCCTGGTCATTTAACAAGCGGCAAACTTCGGCTACGCGCCGCAAATGTTCGGCCCGGTCGGTTGGCGAATAATCCAGCTCTTTCGAAAGACCCGAACGCACCGAACTGCCATCGAGCAGCACTACGGTGGCGCCCATGTCGAACAGTTGTTTTTCAAGGCTGAATGCAAATTCATTTTTGCCTGATCCGTGCAATCCGGTCACCCAAATGGTTGCCCCTTTCTGGTTGTAGTGTTTTTGGTATTCCTGGTTCGAAATCAGTCCTTTGCCTTTGCGGATCAATTCGCGGTGGCTGTCACTGATTTTCGAAGGCAGATCGTCGGGGCTCAGTTTATCGATGATCATTCCCACAGCAACCGTATTGTTGGTTACCGGATGGATTAAAACAAAAGCGCCGGTGTTTTTATTTCTCTTGTAAGGATCAAAAAACAGCGGTTTGTTGGTGGTTAGTACCACACGTCCAATTTCATTCAGCTCAAAAAAGTCAACTTCTGATTTCTGCAGGGTGTTCACATCTGTTTTGTATTTGATCTGATCGATCCGTGCTTTGGTGTTGTTGTTGGCATGCTTAATGAAAAACTGAACGGAAGGATCCATTGGCTTTTCGTCCATCCACACCAACATGGCTTCAAAATGACGTCCGATTCGCGGCAGGTTGTCAGGATAAACAATCATGTCGCCACGCGAAACATCCACCTCGTCGTTCAATGTAATGGTAACTGCTTGTGGTGGAAAAGCTTCGTCCAATTCACCATCGTACGTGGTAATACTTTTTATGGTTGATTTCTTTTTTGAAGGAAGAACCATCACTTCTTCGCCCTTGCGGACAATACCTGAGGCGATGCGGGCCGAGAAACCCCGGAAGTCGCGGTCGGGCCGCAACACATACTGTACCGGATAACGCAGGTCATCGAAGTTGCGGTCGGAGCTGACGTGGACAGATTCCAGAAACTCGAGCATCCCTTTTCCTTTGTACCAATCCATGCGATCGGACCGATCAACCACATTGTCGCCTTTTAATGCTGACAATGGAATGTAATTCACGTCGGGTATGTCGAGCTGGGCAACAAAATTCTTATAGTCTTCGCAAATATCGTCAAATACTTTTTGGTCAAAATCTACCAAGTCCATTTTGTTCACGGCCAGCACCACGTGCTTAATACCCAGTAGTGACACCAGAAAAGTATGGCGGCGTGTTTGTGTGATGACTCCTTTGGTGGCATCAATCAAAATGATGGCCAGGTTCGCTGTTGATGCGCCGGTTACCATGTTTCGGGTATATTGTTCGTGTCCCGGCGTGTCGGCAATAATAAATTTCCGTTTATTGGTCGCAAAGTATCGGTAGGCTACATCAATGGTAATTCCTTGTTCGCGTTCTGCTTTTAAGCCGTCAAGCAACAAGGCATAATCAATTTCTTCGCCGGCGTGGCCCATCCGTTTGCTGTCGCGTTGCAGGGCTGCCAACTGATCTTCGTACAGCCGTTTACTGTCAAAAAGTAAGCGTCCTATTAGGGTCGATTTTCCATCATCGACCGAACCTGCGGTGAGCAAACGCAATAAATCTTTTTTCTCATCCTGATCGAGAAAAGTCTTTATATCTATGAGTTGTTTTGTCATTTTCAATTTTTAAATTCAATGTTAAGCTTTCGTTCTTGATTGGCTTAAAAATACCCTTCGCGTTTTTTCTGTTCCATGCTGCCTTCCTGGTCAAAATCAATGACCCGGGTGGTACGTTCTGAAACCGTTACGGTCATCATTTCCTCCACAATCTTCTCAATGGTATCAGCTTCTGAATCGATTGCACCGGTGAGCGGGTAGCATCCCAATGTACGGAAGCGTACTTTTCTCATCTTGGCCTTTTCGGCGATTTCTTTGGGCATTCGGTCGTCGTCAACCATAATCAGGTTGCCGTCAACTTCAACAATGGGTCTTTCCTTGGCATAGTAAAGCGGTACGATTGGAATATTTTCCAGTCGAATGTATTGCCAAATATCCAGCTCTGTCCAGTTTGAAATGGGGAAAACCCGGATGGACTCACCTTTGTGTACTTTGGCGTTGTAAATGTTCCACAATTCGGGACGCTGATTTTTTGGGTCCCATTGGTGAAATTTGTCGCGGAAAGAGAAGATCCGTTCTTTAGCACGCGATTTTTCTTCGTCGCGTCGTGCTCCACCAAAAGCCGCATCGAATTTGTATTTCGATAAACCGGCAAGCAGTGCCTGGGTTTTCATGACGTCGGTATGCACTTTACTTCCGTGGGTAAATGGGCCAACTCCACTTTCAAATCCTTCTTTGTTGTAATGCACAATCAGATCCCAGCCTTTTTCTTTGGCGTAGTTGTCACGGAATTCAACCATCTCTTTAAACTTCCACTTCGAATCGATGTGCATCAATGGAAAAGGCACTTTGCCCGGGTAAAAAGCTTTTTCTGCGAGCCGCACCATCACAGAGGAATCTTTTCCAATGGAATAGAGCATAACCGGGTTTTCAAATTCTGCTGCAACCTCACGAATGATGTGAATGGCTTCTGCCTCTAATTCACGTAAGTGGGTTAAAGTATATTTATTCATCGTACTGATTTTTTTATAATGTAAACTGCGCCGGGCACATTTGTAAATGTCTAAGTCGGGTGCAAAAATAGACTATTCTTCCAGAAGTTTAATGCGTATTAACTCGTATTTGTCTTATTTAGAATGGCCAGATCAATGGAATGAGAATAATGGAGATGATGAATGCAAGGATGTTGAGGGGTAAACCAACTTTGGCATAGTCGCCAAACTTATAGTTTCCAAGTCCCTGAACCAACAGGTTGGTTTGGTAGCCGATGGGGGTTGAAAAGCTTGCAGAAGCTGCGATACAGATGGCAATGAAAAATGGTTTGGGATCGACTCCCAGTTGGGTTGCCGCAGCATATGCAATGGGGAAAACAAGCGCTGCTGCCGCATTGTTGGTGATAATTTCGGTAAAAATTGTTGTAATCAGATAAATGGTGATCAGAACTCCCAGGGGGCCGTACGATTTGGAAAAATTAATGGCAGTTGTTGCAATACTGTCAGCTGCGCCGGAGCTTTGTAGTGCCTTGCTCAGCCCAAAAGCACATGCAATGGTGATGAGTACATCCCACGAGATTGCTTTGGTGTATTTTCGGTTTGGCAAAATGTTAATCCAGGCCATAAGAATGGCAACAATGGCGGCAAAATAAAACATGTCCAGTTGGTTGCCGCCCACTTCGGGCAGGTAGCGGCCAAAGGTAGCACCGATAATCATGAGAAGTACCAACAGCAAGGCAAACAAACGCTGTCCTTTGTAGCGGGGTGGGGGAATTTCGCCGATAAATGAGGTCAGGTAAAAACCGGTTGATTCGCCCCAGTTTTTAATGAAATTTTCGTTGGTGAGCAACACCAGGCTGTCACCGGCTTTCATCCGGAACGAGCCCACATTGCTTGAGATGGTTTCACCGTTTCGGTAAACAGCCAACACTTCGGCTTGGTAGTGGTTCAAAAAGTCAAATTCATCAATCGTTTGGTTGATGCCGGGAAAGCGTGGAGCAATCACTGCTTCAATTTGTTTGATATCGGTACTTTTGTAGAATCTGCCAAATCCTTTGAGCGCTTTGAATTCGAGCTTTCGTTGCGGAACCAGGTTTTCGAGAACCTCCGATTTGACAGCGATCACCAGTTCATCTTTCAGTTGAAGGTTAAACTTTCCTCGTCTGGTGTCAATAACTTCATTTCCTCTTTTAATCGAATGAATAATAATATCTTTGAGTTGGTGTGTTCGCCCGTTGGTAATCTCTTCTCCGGCCAGCGAGCTATTTGGAGGCAGGGTTGCATCCAGAAAGTATTCTTTGTAATCGAGGCTGTCGCGTTTGTTGTTGTCTTTTTTTCCCGGAAGTATCCGATGTCCGATAAACGCCAGATAAAGAAAGCCAGCGAGTGCAATCCATATTCCAACTTTTCCAAGTTCGAACATAAACAGGCCGTTGAAACCGTTTTCCAGCATCAACCCGTGTACCACCAGGTTGGTCGATGTTCCAATCAGTGTGCATATGCCTCCCAGGATGGTCGCGTACGAAAGTGGAATTAAAAATTTTTGGGGGGAAAGATTCATTTTTTCAGCCCAGTTTTTAATCATGGGGGCAAAAATGATGACAACCGGGGTGTTGTTCAAAAATGCTGAAATAACGGATGCCGGGAGCAAAACCTTAAACAAGGTAACCGGCATTTTGCCACGTCGTTTGGGCAAAAACGCACGGGCAACAATGTTCAATGCACCGGTGTGTCGAACTCCTTCACTCACCAAAAACAAAACTGCTACCGTGAGCATTCCTTTGTTTGAAAATCCAGCGAGACTTTGTTCTGTCGTAATAATTCCTGCTGCCATTAGAACAACCAAAGCAGAAAAAAGCAACAGCCCGGGTCTCATCCAGTCGTTGATCAGCGCTATGATCATTACTATAATAACAGCAATAACAAAGTAGCCTTCAAAAGTCATTCAAGGTGATTTTTTAGGCAAATGTAAGTTTATTTGCTGTACCTCCTATGGAGATAAATACTTATTCAAGCGAATGCCGCAGGATGTGTTTTTTTTTCGGACTTCTATGTCGCTCATATTCTATGGCTTATTTCGGGCGTATCTGTTTTTTTAAGATTTTGAAGGATTTTTCTTTTGGTTTTCAGGTTGAAAAACATATTTTTGCACCGCCTTTAAACAAAAAGGCAATCTACAGGATGACTCAGTAGCTCAGCTGGTAGAGCACATCCCTTTTAAGGATGGGGTCCTGGGTTCGAGCCCCAGCTGAGTCACACTTCAAGACAACAAAAAACATCAAAAGCGCTTAAATCGAATGGTTTAGGCGCTTTTTTATTTTGCGGGAGATATAAAAACACGCATAGAATCGCAAAGTAAACGAGACCATATCGAGACCTATCCGAAGAAAACCGCCAACAGGTCTCGGTAATCGATGTAATTTCCTGGTAATCAATCCATTTTGGGTTAATTTGTTTCGTTTTGGTGCTTGGATATGTGACCCCAAACAGGTAGCTTTAAATAGGAAAACGAGACCATTTTTTAATCAAAAAATGAGTTGAGTTATGAGAGTGACCGTCAATATACAAAACGGATAATTTTGGGATGTAAGTTTCAGACATAAAAAAAGAGAAACATCATGATGATATTTCTCTTTTCGTGGGCGATGAGGGATTCGAACCCCCGACCCTCTGGGTGTAAACCAGATGCTCTGAACCAACTGAGCTAATCGCCCGAATGTTTTCTGAACTCACCTCCTTTTCAGAAAGGCGTTGCAAATATAAATCCTTTTTTCGCACTGCCAAAAGAAAAAATTAAAATTTTTAAGAAAAATAATCGGCCACCACAAAGGTGCTGCCTCCTATAAAAATTAGGTCTTCGGGTTGAGCTTGTGACCGAGCTTTTGCAACTGCTTCAGGAACAGAATCGATTACTTGTCCACGAAGCCCAAAAGTGGCTGCCTGAGCCGCCAGATCAGGGGCTGGAAGTGCCCGGGGAATTTTTGCCTGCGTGAATAAATAGTTTGCTTCCTTTGGTAAAACGGCCAGGGCTTGATCCAAATTTTTGTCATTCACCATGCCCAAAACGAAGTGAAGGGCCTTCCAGGGCGTTGCTTCAATTTGAGCCGCCACGTCGGTTAGGCCCGCTGCATTATGCGCCGTATCGCAAACCATCAGCGGATTGTTACCAACAATTTCCCAGCGGCCCCGCAGGCCCGTGTTTTTTGAGGCATTTGAAAAACCTTCATAAATGGCTTTGTTTTCAATTGTCCATCCTTTTTCCCGAAGCAGCTCAATCGTTTGCAGTACGCCTGCGGCATTCTTCCGCTGGTAGTTTCCCAGCAAATCCATTTTTAAGTTGGAGAAAGGTAGTTTGTCGTTCATGTTGAAATTAAAAACTTGCTTCCCTTCGGGCAAACGCATGGAATAGCCCGATTGAAACTGCTGGTCGGCAAAGTAAATGGGACTTTGCTTTTCGCGGGCGGTTGCTTCAAAAACATGATTGTACATGTTGTTTGATTCAGAAACGACAACTGGGATTGCTTCTTTAATAATGCCGGCTTTCTCACAGGCAATCTTCTCAATTGTATTTCCGAGAAGCGCGGTGTGATCTAAGCTGATATTGGTGATTAACGATACTTCGGGCCGAATGATGTTGGTTGAATCGAGCCGGCCGCCAAGCCCCACTTCGATGATGGCGATGTCGACCTTTTGATTTCGAAAATAATCAAAGGCCATGGCTACGGTAATCTCAAAAAATGAAGGTTCGAGCTGTGCGGTTTCATTCATTTTTCTGAATTGATCAACAAAAGCAATCACACCTTCCTCCGAAATCATTTCGCCATTAATTTTTATGCGTTCCCGGAAGTCAATCAAGTGGGGCGAAGTGTACAGCCCAACTTTGTAACCCGCTTCCTGCAACACCGAAGCCAGCAAGTGCGAGCACGAACCTTTCCCGTTGGTTCCGGCTACATGCACACTTTTGAAATGATGGTGCGGAAAGCCAAATATTTCGTCGAGCTTTTGTGTGTTTTCGAGGCTGTCTTTGTAGGCGGCTGGCCCGGTGCGCTGGTACATGGGCAGTCGCGTATATAAAAAGTCGAGGGTGTGTTTATAACTTGTCATTCTGAATCAGATATTTACTGTGAAATGTCGTTTAGTGTTGATAACATTTGTTCTGGTTTGATGTGACATTCAATCTTTGATCAGCAATTTTTTTTACATTTAGCAAAAGCAAAAAAACGAAGGCTATGGCAACTACCAAGAAGGCAAACACCAAAGTATTTGTACTTGATACAAATGTTATTTTGCACGATCACACGTGTATTTACCAGTTCAAAGATAATGATATCATTCTTCCATTAACCGTTTTGGAAGAGCTCGACAAATTTAAGCGTGGAAACGATCCGATCAACTTCCAGGCACGCGAATTTGTGCGAATTTTAGATGGAATTGTGGGTGAAAAACTGTTCAACGGCGGAATCCAGTTGGGCGAGGGGATGGGGAAACTGATTATTGCAACGGGTAAGCCCTTTACCGACGCCATGAAACAATCCTTCAAGGAAGATATTCCGGACCACCGGATTTTAGCTGTGGCCGAATACGTTAAAGCTTCCAATCCGGATCGTTCAACCATCCTGGTTTCAAAAGACATTAATTTGCGGATGAAGGCGAAGTCGCTGGGGTTGATGTCGGAAGATTATCAGAACGACAAAATCAAGGATCCGCAGGTTTTTGAAAAGAGCATTACGGAGATTGAAAACTACAAAGATCAGCTGATTGAGCGATTGTATAACGAAGGATCGTTCCCGATGGCTGAATCTGAGATCGACGGCAAGCCGGTTCCCAACGAATACTTTATTCTGAAGGGAAATAAATCGAGTGTTTTGGCTCGTTTCGACAGTGGATCGCAGCGGATTGTCCGGATTGAAAAACGCGTGGCTTACGGCATTAAACCTCGCAATGCCGAGCAAACATTCAGCATCAACTCGCTGCTGAACCCCGATATAAAACTGGTGTCGCTCACAGGGAAAGCAGGTACCGGGAAAACCTTGCTGGCGCTGGCCGCAGCGTTGGAGCAGAACAAACAGTACGAACAAATTTTGCTGGCGCGTCCCATCGTTGCCTTGAGCAACCGCGACCTGGGCTATTTGCCGGGCGATGCCACCGAAAAGATCAGTCCTTACATGCAGCCGCTTTTCGATAACCTCTCGGTGATTAAACATGCGTTTAACCCGCGCAGCCAGGAATACATGAAAATTGAGGAGTTGTTGAAAGAAGAACGTTTGCTGATTACCCCGCTGGCCTATATTCGCGGGCGCAGTTTGTCCAACGCTTTCTTTATTGTGGATGAAGCGCAAAACCTGACGCCCCACGAAATTAAGACGATTATTACCCGCGCCGGCGAAGGCACCAAAATGGTGTTCACCGGCGACATGCAGCAAATTGATTCGCCTTACCTCGACATGAAGTCAAACGGACTGGCCTACATGACCGACAAGATGCGTAGCCAGGAACTGTTTTCACATGTCAACCTGGTAAAGGGAGAGCGCAGTTATTTGGCTGAATTGGCGAGTGATCTCCTGTAGCAATTGATACAAAATTTTCATCCCGTGATCCGATGACCTCAATTCATCGGATCATTCATTTCATGAAGCTTTCAGAAATAAATAACGTGCGAAATTTTGAAGTCGGGTTGATTTAGGCGAATTTCGAACTAAAATTTAAACGATGGATTTACAGCATATTTGCAAAACAATGGAGGCGGTCGCCAAATCGGCCGGACAGTTTATTCGCGAAGAGCGGTTGAAAATTACCAACGATGATATTGAGCTGAAGGGAAAAGCCAGCCTGGTCACTTACGTCGATAAAAACGCGGAGAAGATGATTGTGGCCGAATTGGAAAAACTAATTCCGGAAGCGGGATTTATTACCGAAGAGGGAACAGCCACAGAAGATGGCGAAAAACTAAAATGGGTGATCGATCCGCTGGACGGCACAACCAACTTCATTCATGGGATTTTTCCACATTCGGTTTCCATTGGCTTGATTGATGGTGACGAACCCATTGCCGGCGTGGTGTACGAAATTGGACAGGATGAGCTTTTTTCGGCCTGGAAAGGTGGAGGCGCCTGGTTGAACGGAAAACCTATTTCGGTTTCGAAAAGCAGCACCCACGAAGATGTTTTGCTGGCCACGGGTTTTCCGTACTACAATTTTGAAATGCTGAACGATTACCTGCGTTTGCTGGAGTTTTTCATGATGGAAACGCGCGGCATGCGCCGCATGGGATCGGCAGCGGTGGACATGGTTTATGTGGCTTGCGGACGTTTTGATGGTTTTTTCGAACATGCCCTGCATTCGTGGGACGTGGCTGCCGGCATTGTCATCGTGAAAGAGGCGGGCGGAAAGGTTTGTGACTTTAAGGGAGGCGACAACTATTTGCATGGAAAGGAAATTATCGCATCGAACGAGAATTATTTCCCAGCCTTTTTTGAAAAAGTAAATCAGCACCTGGGCTAGTTTTTTTGTGTTGGATGTTGTACAAAGTCGGCCAATAGACTAAATTGCACAAAAAAGCAACAATGGCTGAAAAAGAAATTGCCCTACTCAAAAAACAGCAAGAAAAGCTCACTGAAAAGAGCTTCGACCTGGAAGCCTGGAAAAACCAAACCACGCTTTTCCTTCAACGGATATTTGGTGCCAACCACAACATTGTGAAGATGATTTCTGACTTGAAGTACGATTATTCGAGCTGGACTTTACGCGATGCTACGGGAAATGAAAAAACTGATGACCCCGTGAAAATGCAGGCCGATGAAATTTTGGAGGCCGCCATCATGGAGCTCGAAAACCTGGGACTGCCGCAGCAGGAGACATCGGTGGATAAAGTGTGGGAATTTATGGAAGAAGAACTGACGGGCAAGCAGTTTAAGGAAATCAAAGCCATTATCGATTCCGGAAAAAAGAACAAACTGGCCAAAGTGCAGGAAGTGCTGAACCGCTTGGAGAAGGAAAACCTGATCAGCGTTCTTTCCCGGATTCTGATTTCATGACTATCTTTGCGGCATGAATTCATCCCGTGTTGCCATTGTTATTCTCAACTGGAACGGCCGAAAATTGCTCGAACAGTATCTTCCCTCCGTCATTCAGTACAGTCAGGGCGATGATGTTGAGGTGATTGTTGCCGACAACCAATCCACTGACGAATCTGTTTCCTTTCTTCGGGAAAACTTTCCGCAGGTAAAAGTCTTACAGCTCGATCAGAACTACGGGTTTGCCAAGGGTTACAACCTGGCGCTTCAACAAATACGAGCGAAATATTATATTTTACTGAATTCGGATGTGGAAGTCACGTCCAACTGGATCGACCCGCTGATTGACTTGATGGAGCGGGATGAAACCGTGGCAGCGGTTCAACCCAAAGTTTTAAGTTGGCAGCAGAAAGATGAGTTTGAGTACGCCGGAGCAGCCGGAGGTTTTATCGATAAGCTGGGCTATCCGTTTTGTCGCGGACGAATTTTGAATGTGCTTGAGAAAGATGAGGGCCAGTTTGACCAGGTAACGGAGATTTTTTGGGCAACCGGAGCTTGCATGGCTGTTCGGGCCGATTTTTTTCACCAGGCGGGAGGTTTTGATGCCGATTTTTGGGCACACATGGAAGAAATTGATTTGTGCTGGCGCCTGAAGAACAGGGGCTACAAAATTCAGTTCACCCCTTTCAGCAAAATTTATCATTTGGGTGGTGGGTCGCTGTCGTATGATAATCCAAAGAAATTGTTCCTGAATTTCCGTAACAGCCTGTGGTTGTTGTATAAAAATCTGCCGAGACATAAGTTTTACAAGGTCATTGTAGCACGGATGCTGCTCGACGGTGTGGCCGCATTTAAACTACTGAGCGAAGGAAATGTCAACGGATTTACCAGCGTCATCCGTGCGCATTGGGCTTTTTATCGCTCGCATCGGCAACTTCGGATCAAACGCGAAGCGTTGAAGCAAATGGCAACGCCAATTTGGCCCGATGAAGTGCTGTGTAAAAGCATCATTTGGAAGTTTTATCTCGAAGGCAAAAAAACATTTCGTGAAGTTGAGCAGTAGAAATCCGTTTGGCTGATCTTCTTCAAGTGATAAATCCTTTGTATCTTGATCAAAATTAATTCGTTCCTGCTATGGCTTTAATTCACGCGTACAACATTTTTCCTGCATCAAAAAAAGTTGAACCGCTTACAGAAGACCAAATTAACGATCCGATTCCGGAGCACGCGTACCAATGGTTGCAGATTGATTTAAATGCGCCGGGCACGCCTGCTCTAATTCATTCGCTCGAAGGGGCCGATGAGTTGTTTGCCGATGCTTTGCTGAAAGAGGAAACCCGCCCGCGCATGTTGATTTCGAACGATGACATGCTCCTGATCCTGCGTGGCGTCAACCTGGCCGAAGGAGCCGATCCGGAAGATATGGTTTCGGTCCGCATGCTGATTACAAAGAACCGGATTATCAGCACCCAGCGACGAAATGTTTTGTCAGTCGACGATGTCATTCAGCAACTTGAAGCAGGAAATCCGCCAAAATCAACCGGGCACTTCCTGGTTTTCCTTTGCGAGCGACTGGTTTTCCGAATGAGCGATGTGATGGAAGACATTGAAGACCGGTCGGCCGAGATTGAGGAACTGGTGCTGGATGAGGATGAACATGATTACCGCAACGAAATCCATAACCTCCGTAGGCAGATCATTCAATTGAAACGTTTCTTGGTGCCCGAACGCGATGCTTTGTTGAAAATTCAACTTGAAAAAACCAGTTGGATCAACGTGAAGCAACAACATCGATTTCGTGAAATTACCGACCAGCTCATACGCTATCTCGAGATGCTGGATGCCTCGCGCGACATGGGAACCGTAAGCCAGGAAACCCTGTATAACCGGCAAAATGAACAAATGAACAAGCGCATGTATGTGTTAACCATTGTGGCGGCTTTCTTTTTGCCGCTTGGTTTTTTCACCGGTCTGCTTGGGGTAAACCTGGCCGGCATCCCAAAAGCTGAGAGTCCGTTTGCCTTCGCTGCATTTTTTGTGGTTTTACTGCTGATCGTTGGCTTCCAGTTTTGGCTGTTTAAAAGAAAAAAGTTTTTATAGGCTGATTCGATTTCGCCGAATTCAAGAAAAATTGCTTCGCATTAATCGGTTGTTGCAGCACTGTCAGTGGTTGTTGCAGCACTGTAATCAGTCGTTGCAGTCCTGTCAGCGGTCGTTGCAGCACTGTTATCGGTTGTTGCAGCACAGTAAGCGGTTGTTGCAGCACAGTAAGCGGTTGTTGCAGCACAGTAAGCGGTCGTTGCAGTGCAGTCAGTGGTCGTTGCAGTCCTGTTAGCGGGGTAATGTTCATTAAACTGTGTCACGATTAGAATTTTGATGTTGATTTGCTGTTGGAATGTTGATAACTTCGGCCAAGCCGTAGAAGTTATCAATATTTCAATGGCATCGTTTAAGTTACCTGCCCACATCTTTCTTCGAATTTGATGATTAATTCCTGTTTGACCTGGCCCCAGTACGGGGGTTTGCTTTTCCATTGTTTTGTGATCTCTTGTTGAGCCAGGTAAAGTATTTTCATCAGGGCCATGTCGCTTGAAAATGCTCCTTTTCGTTTGGTCACCCGCCGTATTTGTCTGTTGAATCCTTCAATGGTATTGGTGGTGTACATGATTCTTCGCAGGTGTTTAGAGTAATCGAAAAAACGGGTCAGGTAGTGCCAGTTGTTTCGCCATGATTTGATAACCAGCGGATATTTCTGTTTCCACTTCTCTTCAAACTGATTCATGGACAGTTCGGCTTCTGCCAGGTTGGAGGCCTGGTAAATCAGTTTCAATTCCTGGTTGAATTCTTTTCGGTCTTTCCATGTCACATATTTAAAGGAATTGCGGATCTGATGAATGATGCAGAGCTGGATATCAGCTTGCGGAAAAAGAGACTCCACTGCTTCTGTAAAACCTTTCAGGTTATCCATGCAGGCAATTAAAATATCTTGAAGGCCACGGTTCTGAAGGTCAGTCAATACATTTAGCCAGAACCGGGCACTTTCACGCTCAGAGATATACATCCCTAACAAATCTTTCTGACCCTCCATGGTATAGCCCAGAATGATATAAACCGCTTTACTGACGACCTGTCCATTCTCCCGGACTTTAAAATGCATTGCATCCAACCATATGATGGAGTAAACAGCCTCTAAACGGCGTCCCTGCCACTGCTGGATCAAAGGAATAACCTTATCAGTAATGGCGCTTAGCTTACCCACCGAAACATCCATGCCATACAGATCCAGCAAATGTCCCTGGATGTCAGCATAACTCAGACCCTTGGCATAAAGCGAAAGGATGCGGTTTTCGAAAGCTTCCCCGATAACAGTCTGGCGCTTACGGATCAATTCCGGTTCAAAATCACCATTACGGTCACGTGGGGTTTCCAACTCAAAACTACCCTGGTCGGTTTTTACCCTCTTACGATTATGCCCGTTACGTCGATCAGGTTCTTCTGAAGCCTTTAAATGATTATCCATCTCGCCATCTAAGGCTCCTTCCAGAAAATCCTTAAATAACGGCAATAAAACATTGTCAGAACCACTCATCCCTTTTCCGGATAGAAGACCTTCAATAGCCTCCTTTTTGAACTTCTCGTAATCAAACTTTTCTTTTCCCATAGCATGTAAATTTTAAAACATTCAATTTTGTTTACATGACACAGTTCGTTGAACACTCTCGGCTGCGGTTGTTGTTGTGCATTCAGCGGTTGTTGTTTTAATTGACCGGGCCTAATCTTCTTCTGAATGGAGAACTTTGGTCTTTAGTCAATAAAAAAAGCCCCGCTTTTACGAGGCTTTTTCACTAACTAAACTAAAACCTAAACCAATAAACTTATGAAATTTCGATCATTCGCGGAGCTTGTGTCCGGTAGGCTTCCAGCTTGGGAAGCGCAATTTTCAATACGCCGTTTTTGTGGGTTGCCTTAATCTTATTGGCATCAACGCCTTCCGGGAGGCGGAATGAACGACTAAACGACGCATAGTTGAACTCGCTGAACACCACTTGTTCTCCGTCCTTTTCCTCTTTTGTTTCTTTCTTTTCGGAAGAAACGGTCAGAACATTGTCTTTTAAGTCAATATGGAAATCCTTTTTTTCCAGTCCCGGTGCAGCCACTTCAATCTCAAAATTGTCTTTTTTCTCGTAGACATTGACGGCTGGATTTGAGCTCCATTCAGGCTTGTCAAAAACATCATTCCAGAAATTTCTTCCAAAAAAATCATCGAATAAACCCGGAACATTTCGTTTGTCTCTCATTAATGGTAACATGGCTAAATCCTCCTATTCTTTTGTTTAACTTTTAATGACTACACTTGGGAATCATCAAAGCGTGTACCATGCCGAATGATCGCCGATTTTAATAAAATTTGATCCAGATAAGGAGACAATTTGACCGTATTGGAGTCAAAATTTCATGATTTAATTCGTTGGTGCTGAAATATTTTCATGTTTTCTGAAAGGATGATCCCTAATTTAGAATGCAGGTTTTGCTTTTTCTTTTCTACCTTTGCGACGTTGTTTACGCAATGGGGTGTCCAAGATTGACGGACTGAGATCATACCCAAAGAACCTGATCCGGTTAGTACCGGCGTAGGGAGGGCGAAAGGAATTCAATTCCTACCTCATTGGTTATTTTATTAACCAAAATTATCACAAAATGAAACGTTTAGGATTAATGCTGCTGATGCAGTGTTTGTTTGTGTATTCGTTCGCACAGTTTTCGGTGAGCGGAAAAGTGTTGAGTGAATCGGGTGAAGAATTGGTTGGTGCCAACCTGGTTTTATCGGGCAGCTACCGGGGCACGTCGACCAACGAAAATGGTGCTTTCCAGTTTCGGCATGTTAAAGCAGGAAATTACACTTTGAAAGTTTCCTACATGGGTTTCGAGAGTCGGAGTTTGAACCTGCAAGTCGATGGCGATACCGAGTTGGGCATTGAGCTGAAACCGCTGCACATCATGGCCGAGGAAGTGCTGGTGTCGGCAACCCGGGCAGGCGACAAAACGCCGGTAGCCAAAACAACGGTTGACCGATCGACCATTGAAAGCCGGAACATGGGGCAGGATATTCCCTACCTGTTAACCATGACGCCTTCGTATGTGGCCACGTCGGATGCCGGGGCTGGTATTGGATACACCAATTTCCGGATTCGCGGAACGGACCTGAACCGGATCAACGTGACGGTGAACGGAATCCCGATGAACGACGCGGAGTCGCACGGAACCTGGTTTGTGGATATTCCCGACTTGGCCGGCTCGGTTGAGAACATCCAGGTGCAGCGCGGGGTGGGGACATCGACCAACGGTGCCGCTGCTTTTGGAGCCACCATCAACCTGCAAACGTCGACGCTTAATTCGGAGGCTTACGCCGAGTACCGCACTTCGGCTGGTTCGTTTAATACGCTGAAAAATTCGGTGGCGGCAGGCACCGGCTTGATCAACGACCACTTTACCTTCGATGTTCGATTGTCGAAAGTGAATTCCGATGGCTTTGTCGATCGGGCTTCAGCCGATTTGAAATCCTTTTTTACCTCGGCTGGTTATTATTCTGAAAACACCATTCTGAAAGTGAATGTGTTTTCGGGTTTCGAAGAAACCTACCAGGCATGGTATGGCGTTCCCTCAGTCCGGTTGGAAAATGACGCCGAAGGAATGCAACGCTACCTCGACCATTGGCTGTGGTCAGGATCAGCTCGTGAAAATGAAATTCGGTATGACGGATTAATCAATTCGGATTCGCGAACCTACAACTTCTACACTTACGAAAACGAAGTGGACCACTACCAGCAAGATCACTACCAGTTACATTTCTCGCATCAGTTTAGTGATTATCTGAATTTGAATGCTGCCTTGCATTATACTTATGGTCGTGGCTACTACGAAAATTACAAGTATGACGAAGAGTATGCCGACTATCAGATGATTGCTCCTGACGGGATGGACGAAACGGACATGGTGGTTCGCAAATGGCTGGACAACGATTTTTACGGAACCACTTTTTCGCTGAATTACGATAAAAACAGATCTACTTTCACCTTTGGTGGTGGTTATAACACGTACGATGGTGATCATTTTGGACAAGTGATTTGGGCGCAATACATGGGCGAAAACGAAAAAGACCATGAGTGGTATCGCGGAACTGGTGTGAAAAAAGATTTTAATGCTTTTGGAAAGTACAATTACCAGCTTTCGGAAGCAGTGAGTTTGTATGCCGATTTGCAGTACCGGAACATCGATTATTCAATTGATGGCATTGACGATGATTTACGTGATTTGACGCAATCGCATCAGTTCAACTTTTTCAACCCCAAATTTGGAATCTTTTACCGACCAAACGATTCGCAGGAAGCTTACCTGAGCTTTGCCCGTGCCAACCGCGAGCCCAATCGCAGCAACTTTGTGGATGTTGATCCGGGAGATAGAATTCCGGTATCCGAAACCCTGAATGATTTTGAGGCAGGTTATACCTACCGGACATCCAACTTTTTGCTGGGTGCCAACCTCTATTACATGGATTATAAAGATCAGCTGATTCAAACCGGCGAGTTGAATGATGTTGGTTCGTCGTTGATGATGAACGTGGATGAAAGTTACCGGGCTGGAATTGAACTAACTGGAGGTTTGAAATTGACACGTAGTTTGAGCTGGGATGCCAATGCCACCTTCAGTCAAAATAAAATCAAAAACTTTACCGAGTATGTTGATAATTGGGACACCGGCGAACAGGATGCCTTTGAATTGGGTGAAACCGATCTGGCTTTTTCGCCCAATGTGATTGTTAACAGCCAATGGAAATTTGCTCCCGCCAAAGGTATTAACATCAGCTTGTTGTCCAGCTATGTGGGCGATCAGTACATCGACAACACGTCGAGCGACGATCGCAAGCTGGATGCCTGGTTTGTGAACAACCTGAAAGTGGAGTACGGCTGGAAGATGTCCTTATTTGAGGAGGTGAAGCTGCACGTGATGGTGAATAACCTGTTCGATGCTGAATATGAGAGTAACGCCTGGGTGTATTCGTACCAACTGGGTGGCGACCGCTACAAAATGGACGGCTATTATCCGCAGGCCGGAACACATTTCTTTGTCGGAATTGACTTCAAGTTTTAAATTGACAGATAATCCCCGGGCCGTTCCAGGTTCCGGGGGTTATTCAACTTCAATTTGAGCAAGGTTGTTATTGGCAACATTGTAGAAAAGCGGGGCAACCGTTACTTTGGGGTAGCGCCTGCGCAGCCGGCCGGCTTCAGCCACTAAAAAATCAACCGCATCGCCGATCTCAAAAAATGGCGAAAGATTTTCAAAATGCATTTGAGCCGTTTCTGCCTCCCATCCAGCATTGGCAGCCATTCCGCTGATAAATTTTTCCTTCCTGTTTTCGAGTTGAACCATTTCGCAGTTGGAGTGGCCAATTAACGCAATGTGCTGCACGCCACCAACCCCGATGGCGTAAGAAACCTGAAATTCGTGATAAAACAGGTTGGCTCCTCCTGAACGAATGATGTAAGCAAAATTATCTGGCACCCACAGGTTTTTCCGGTTGTCCATGCACATGCCAATCAGCATTTTTGGATTTTCATGGGTGCTAAATGTCCTATTCAGATTCTGGTACTCCAGCAATAAACCGATGGGTGTGTTCCGATATTTAGGTAAAATATCCTCCTGCTCATTTACTTCAATCAGTCGTGTCATTTTATCTTGCCAATTCGTTTTTTACTGCAACCAACGCAACTGCTAAAGGTTCAAAAAATCAATATAAAATGATTTCCGCTTACGCAACTATTTGTTCTGTTCTGGCTGTGATCATTGTCATTTTGGTCATTGATCGTCTTAATTCAACTAAAAGATCATCTCTAGTGACAATTGAATGACGTGGGGTAATTTTGCGGATATTCATCAAACAAAAGAATGGAGATTGGCCGTACCTCCTTCAATTTTCTTGTTACTTTTGAGGGTTTGAACGGATAAAGGAAACGATTATGGCAAAAGATTGGAAAGAAAGGTTAGGCGTGGTTTATTCTACCAATCCTGATTTTGGTTACGAAAAAGCCGAAGCTGCTGATCAGGAAACCCTGCCGCCGAACAAGCAGGATTTGCGCGTGAGTTTGGACAAAAAGAACCGGAAAGGGAAAGCCGTGACGCTGGTGACTGGTTTTGTTGGAACAGACGATGACCTGAAAGCGCTGGGCAAACTGTTGAAGTCGAAATGCGGGGTAGGCGGATCTGCCAAAGATGGCGAAGTGATGATTCAGGGCGATTTTCGCGATAAAGTCATGCAGATTCTTCAAGCGGAAGGCTATAAGGCCAAGCGGTCGGGAGGTTGATCCGCGGTTTTCTTTGACGAGCTTTTCTCTTCGCTTTCAGGAAAGATTGTAATTTTGCCCAATTCAAACTAAAACACCGTATTGATGAAAGATAAATTGGAAGCTTTTGGAAAACTATTACAAATTATGGATGAACTACGCGAGCAGTGCCCCTGGGACAGGGAGCAGACTTTTGAGTCGTTGCGCAGGCTCACCATCGAAGAAACCTATGAACTGGGCGATGCCATTTTGCAGGCCGATCTTCAGGAAATTAAAAAGGAGCTGGGCGATTTGCTGCTGCACATTGTGTTTTATGCCAAGATTGGTTCAGAACAAAAGGCTTTCGACATGACGGATGTGATCAACAGTTTGAACGAAAAACTGATTTACCGGCATCCGCATATTTATGGCGAGGTGGATGTGAACAATGCCCGCGAAGTGGAGCAAAACTGGGAAGCCTTGAAACTGAAGGAAAAAGGCCGGAAAAAGAAAATGGTGCTGGAAGGTGTTCCTGCTTCGCTGCCGGCTTTGGTAAAGGCCAACCGGATACAGGAAAAGGCCAGCGGCGTGGGTTTCGATTGGGAACATCCGGACCAGGTGTGGGATAAAGTGAAAGAAGAGGCGAATGAGTTGCAGCACGAGTTGACGGAGAACAACCGCGATAAAATTGAGGCGGAATTTGGCGACTTGTTTTTTGCGATGGTCAACGCCGCCCGGTTATATGGAGTCGATCCGGAAGCGGCACTGGAACGCACCAACCTGAAGTTTATCAAACGTTTTAACTACCTCGAAAGCCAAACCCTAAAGAAAGGGAAAGACCTGAAAAATATGCCCCTAGCCGAAATGGATCGTTATTGGGAGGAAGCGAAAAGGATGGAGTAGATTTATTCCTGAAGCTCATTCAGAATTGGTTCGGCCAAACTCAGGTCTCCTTTGCGAATGTAAAGGTCAACGCCTGTTGGGGTACTGCCTGCAAATCCGGCTGCAATGCCCGACTGAAAATCATTTTGAATAATGGCCGAAATGCCTGTTTCTTCCAGTTTGGCTTTTAGTAAAATAACCGAAACTTCACTTCCGGAAAAAACACGAATAAGCTTGTCATCGTTTTTCATCGCCTGATCAGGTTTTAAAAGTGGATTTTAAACAGGACTTCAATTTAAAGAAATTTTTTTGTTGAGCATTCGTTCAGGCTACATTTTTCAAAAAAAAAGCAAAAAAAGAGGGAGTCCAAGTAGCCACCCCCTTTTGCTGAAAAATCAGAAAAAGCAGACTCTTTCACGGCAACTTGATCCTCCCTCGAACTTTTTAATTGATGGGCTTATAAGCCAGCCAAAACTGAAATGTCAATATTCAGACTTACCTGACTGTTTGCTTCAACATCAATGCTGTTGAGCAGCAAACCACTGATTGAGCTTGATGCCTGAACCATGCCGGTAAAAGCAATTTGCCCGTTGGCATCTTCCTCGTACGAAGCGACATGAACTTCATATTCGCCTTCTTCAAGGAAGGAAAGCTTGTAGCTGCCATCGGTTGCAACTTTGGCACTTGTTTCGGCATTGGCAAACATCACCTGGCTATTGCCTTGTCCTTGCGTTTCGGTTTCTGCATCGAAACTTCCTTTTTTGTAGGCATAGATAACGAGTTCACCTTCCGCTTCGGAGTGATTGTTTATTTCGCCGTTAATTTCGCCACACTCATCTTCCTGGACGATGCGCAGCGAGTTGGTTAATTCGGCACTGGTTACAAATTTGTATTCACTGTCGCCGCCGTCTTCATTGCGGACAATGGCTTTACGCAAATCAAAGTCAATGACCAAGTCTGTCATGCCATTGGCTTCCACCTGAAATGGCTTGTTGAAGGTCACTTCGGTTGTGCTGCTGCTTGCTGCCTCCAGGGCATGCTTATTATCATCGTCGGTCAGCACGTAGCAACCGGGCGAATTTCCTTCGGCATCATTTTCGTAGTCGAGCACCAGGCTCACGCTGTTGTATGATTCTGCTTCGAGCGTTTCGTTCACCAAAAGTTTGGTGTTGCCATTTTGATAGGCCGAAATTTCTATGGTTTGCGCGGTGAAACCTTCCACCACTTGCCCGTCAATTTTTACTTCGGAAATGGTAACGAATGTTCCCTGAATATTGGCATCATCCGAAGGTGCATCGGTCACTTTTACATTGAGTTCGCCATGCTGCTTTTCCACATCATCATCATCCGAACAACTGATTGCAACCATCGAGAAAATAAATAGTACGAGTAAAATTGAAATTTTTGTTTTCATCTTTTCTAAGTTTTAGAATTGAGTTTAACACTTTCGTTTCTTCATGTAATTTTTCTCACTTCACATGTGTAACCGGTGATTTAGGTGTCCCTAACAAATAAAATTTTCACATGTTCAATAAATCTTTCGATTTTAAAGAATCGATAAAGGGGGAGACGCAATGGCTGTGCCAAACGTATTTGATTCTACAACATGCAGTTTGTCAGGCGGGTGGTGAGTTGCCAGATCAATTTTGATTATCAATATGAATCCGTAATTTTCAAATTGAGACTATTTCGTCTGATTTGTGAATATTCTGAATTCGTTGATTGGTGAGTGGGGGAGAAGTGGAGATTTTAGCGGGATGGAATTGAGGGAGCAAAATGAAAGGAGGCTGTCGGGCCTCCTTTTATCTTGTTGGTTTTGATGATCTTAAAGTTTGTTGTGCGATCCGTCACAAAATGGCGGGTTGTCGGTTTGTTTGCACCGGCACCAAAATACCGATTGCACTTCTTCAATCTTCACCTCTTTGGGTGTAAATTCGGTACCTTTGTGCGATCCGTCGCAAAATGGCTGGTTGTTGCTTCTGCCACAAGCACACCAGAAGTAGGTGCCGGGCTGCATTTCCATCATCAATGGACTTTTCTCTGCTACTTTTCCTTTCTTCATCATTTTTGGTTTTTCGATTATTTATTGCTGAAATGAAATGTTCGCAGACAAGTTATCACTTTTCAATTCGATAAGCAACTACCTGGTTATCGAAGAAAGTAGGAACTAAGAGCAGGTCGAGTTCTTTGGCGAAGAAGACATCGGCCGTGTTGATTTCTTCTTCGGTCGAGTCCCACATTTTTGTCATTTCACCGTCTTCGAGGTAAAAAATTCGCCCGGCCCAGTTCGAAAACACGAAGTTGCCGTCGTTGTCTTTTTCAAGGCCATCAATTCCTTGGCAGCCGCTTTGCATCTCGGTCATTTCTTTTGTTTTTACATCGGCCACATGAATTTTGTCTGATCCAATGTAGAGTTTTCCTTTTTCGGTATACAGTCCGTTGATGCCTTGAAACTGGTCACTTTCTTTCCAAACTTCAAATTTTCCGTTGGTCAGGGCGTGCACCTTATTGGTTCGGCTGTCGGTGACGAAGATTGTACCGTTGCTGCAGGCCGCCACATCATTCAAAAAGATGGAGCCTGGCGCTGGGTAGCGGTTGGCGATTTGACCATCGCTCAGCTTAATTTCAACCAGCTCATCTACATCCGATACGTACAATTTGCCGTCGTAAACAGCCATGCCTTTGGGAGCGCTCAGGCCCGTTGCCCATTTCATCTCTTTCACCGTTCCGTCGGTGTTCAGCAGGGTGATAAAGCCATTGCCATCTTTTTCTGAAGGATTGTCATTGATGTTGGCCACAAAGATCACATCAAGGTCGGCGTCGTAATAGACTGACTCGGGCGTTTTCATGTTTGGTCCGGTACGCCAAACTTCAACCAGTTTTTGACTATAGCTGCTGATTGAAAAAAATAGAATAAATACAGCGATAAATGTTTTTTTTGGATTCATTTCCTTTATTTTTAGGTTTCATTCTAATCCATTTAACAAGAGACTAACCTTTTGGTTTGGTTCCGAAAATCTGACATATGAAAAAAACAGCTCTGTTCATTCCGTTGATAACCATTTTGTTGGTTTCGTGCAGTCCCAAAAAAGAAACCTTACTGTATGTTGGAACCTACACCGAGAATGAAAGCGAAGGAATTTACACTTACCAGTTTGACCAGGAAACAGGCGAGCTGGCCTTGAAACTGGTAACGCCAAATAAGGAAAATCCGTCGTTTCTCACCACTTCGCCCGATCGTAAGTACCTGTATGCGGTGTCGGAGGTTACTGAAAGCCCGGGCATGGACAGTGGCTCGGTAACGGCCTACCGGATAACGGCCTCGGGTGCCCTCGAAAAAATCAACCAAAAGGCTACAATGGGCTATCATCCTTGCCATGTGGAGGTGTCGCCTGATGGTAATTTTGTGGTTGCTTCAAATTACAGCAGCGGCAGCCTTAGTTTTTATCGGGTGGACGAAGATGGCGGGCTGAGCGATTCCTTTCAGCAGATCCAGCATGAAGGAACGGGGCCGGACACCATCCGTCAAAAGCAGCCCCACGCGCATTCGGCTTTGTTCGACGCTTCGGGCAAATGGCTTGTCTCGGCCGATTTGGGCAACGATAAACTCGAATTCTACCAGTACAACGAAGCGGCCGCTCAGTTTCAGGAAGCGGAGAAACCTTTCGTTGCTATGGAGCCCGGCGCCGGACCGCGTCACTTCACCTTTTCGCCCGACGGGCAGTTTATTTATGTGATGAATGAGCTGAATTCGACGGTGAGCGTACTGAAAAAGCAAGGCGAACATTTTGAGTTGCAGGAGAGCGTTTCGGCCTTGCCTGCGGGCTTTGCGGGCGACAGCTATGGTGCGGATATTCACTTGAGTGCCGATGGCCGCTTTGTGTACAGTTCGAACCGGGGACACAACTCCATCGCCGTGTTTGGCCGCGAGCCCGATGGCAGCATTCGTCTGATTGAAACCGTTTCGGTGGAGGGCGAATGGCCCCGCAACTTCGCCCTGACGCCCAATGGCAGCTTCCTTTTGGTGGCCAACCAGCACAGCAACAACGTGACCGTGTTCCGCGTTGATCCGCAGGCAGGAACCCTGTCCTATACCGGCAAAAGTGTGGACATTCCCAATCCGGTTTGCCTTCAGTTTCTTAGCCGCTGATCCCAATTCCCTAACAGCAGGGGCTTGCGCCTTGTTTGCATGAGTTTCTGAATCATCTGCAAGCGCTTGGTTGTCATCCGCAGGAGCTTGGTTGTCATCTGCAAGAGTTTGGTTGTGGTCCGACAGAGCTTGCGCCTCGCCCGACAGAGCTTGCACCTCGCCCGACAGAGCTTGCACCTCGCCCGACAGAGCTTGCACCTCGCCCGACAGAGCTTGCACCTCATCCGACAGAGCTTGCGCCTCATCCGACAGAGCTTGCGCCTCATCCGACAGAGCTTGCGCCTCGTCCGCAGGAGCTTGCGAATCGTTTGCATGGGCCTGTCCCTCATCCGACGGTAATGGGTGCTCAATAGTGAGGACAAGGAGCTTGTGGACACCAATGCAAGAAGCCTGTTGGGGAAAGCAAGGGGCGCTTTGGGGTAGATTGACGAAGCGAAAAAGTTGACCGGCGTTCATTTCAAATTCACTTTTGCTCCATTTCTCTATTCAATTGATTTGGCATTATTAACAAAAAAGCCTTAACTTTTCATTCGTGCTTTTGTTGGTGTGAAAGATAATCTAAAGCTTAAATACAATGAATCAAAACATGATGAATCAGTCGGTTGCCCTGCTTGTTTCGCTTTTTGTATTCGGAAGTTGTACAACTAACGGACAACATAGCGAGCAGCAAATGCAGCAAGCTGCTGAAAACTACCAGAATTTCTGCGCCGGATGTCACGGCAACAATCTCGAAAAATTTGAAGACAAGGAATGGATGTATGGCGATGACAATGCCGCGATCATTCACAGCATTACCTATGGACAGGACGAAATGGGCATGCCTGCTTTCGAAGCCACTTTTTCGGAAGACGAGATTTCAGCCCTGGCCGATTATGTGAAAAAGGGCCTGCCCGAAGACAAAGAATCCCTGAAGCCAGCCTTGTCAGCAAACCAGGTGGTGGAGTCGGAAGAGCAGAAGTTTATTGTTGATACGGTTGTTTCGGGCTTGGGCGTACCATGGGGACTGGAGTTCCTTCCCAACGGCGATCTGCTCATTGCCGAGCGCTCCGCTAAATTGTACCGTTTTACCAATTATGAGTTGCAGGAAATTACCGGACTGCCCGAGATTATGGTGAAAGGGCAGGGGGGGCTGATGGATTTGGAACTGCACCCGAACTACGAAGAAAATGGCTGGCTGTATTTGTCGTATTCCGGCTATGCCGATGATAATAAAGATGAAGGTTGCACCAATGTGATGCGAGCCCGGCTCGATGGCAATCAACTGGTGGACCAGGAAGTGATTTTCAACGGTTTTCCCGATTCGAACCGGGGACAACACTGGGGTTGCAAACTTGAATTTGATAAAGATGGTTATCTTTTCTTTGGAATCGGCGATCGCGGCAACCGGGATGTTAATCCGCAAACCTTAACGAATCACTCAGGTAAAATTCACCGGATTTATGATGATGGATCCATCCCTGAAGATAATCCGTTTATCGACACGCCCAATGCGCAACCCAGCATCTATTCCTATGGACACCGTAATCCGCAGGGAACCTGCATGCATCCCGAGACAGGCGAAATTTGGGAAACAGAACACGGCCCGCGGGGTGGCGATGAGCTGAACCTGATTAAGCCGGGATTAAATTACGGCTGGCCTGTTATTTCCTACGGCATCAACTACGACGGCACCAGCTTTACCGATATCACCGAGAAAGAAGGTATGGAACAACCCATTATTTATTGGGACCCGTCGATTGCTCCTTGCGGAACCACTTTTGTGAAAGGTGATCGCTACGAGAATTGGAAGAATAATATTTTGGTTGGATCACTCCGTTTTATGTATGTTGAACGGGTGGTGCTGGATGGAAATACCGTAACGCACCAGGAAAAATTGCTGGAAGGAATCGGCCGGGTGCGCAACGTAGAAATGAGTCCTGATGGCTATGTTTATGTTGCGATTGAAAATCCAGGGAAAATAGTCCGATTGATTCCTGTTCCTTAATTCAGCTCTATTTTTTTTACGAATTTCGAATGGATAGAAAATAAAACTCCCCGGGTTCCGGGGAGTTTTTTTATTATAGAAAGGCTTTCGAAGCTATTTTTCGCTTTTATATTCAAAATCATACGACTCATTGTGTTGACTCAGGTCCAGACCAATTTTTTCTGATTGGGCCGAAACACGCAATGGAACAATCATATCGGTCACTTTGTACAGCAGATATGAACCACCAAACGTGAAGATTCCAACAATCACCAAAGCCAGCAGATGATAAAGGAAGGTGGTGAGCTCACCGTGGATTAGACCCACTTCCTGTGCAAAAACGGCGGTAAGCAGCATGCCAACAATACCACCCATCCCGTGTGCAGGAAATACATCCAAGGTATCATCCAGCCTTGTTTTGGAGCGAAGTTCAATGGCATAGTTGCTGATTAGTGCGGCAACGATGCCAATAAAAATACTGGCACCAACATTGACAAATCCAGCCGCCGGAGTAATGGCTACCAAACCAACAACCAAGCCGATGGATGCTCCCATACCGGTTGGTTTTTTCCCTTTGGCCATATCGTAAAGCAAGTAAGCAAGCATGGCTGCAGCCGAGGCCGTGTTGGTATTCATCAGCGCCAGGGCAGCCGTTGAATTTGCTCCCAGAGCCGATCCCGCATTAAACCCAAACCAGCCAAACCAAAGCATTCCGGCACCAAGCAATACGAATGGGATGTTGGCCGGCTTGAATTCCTTTCCAAAATCTTTGCGTTTGCCCAAAAACAGGGCGCCCGCCAAAGCCGCAAAACCAGCAGACATGTGGACGACTGTTCCTCCGGCAAAGTCAAGTACGCCCCAGTTTCTCAGGAATCCGTTTGGATGCCAGGTCCAGTGGGCCAGGGGCGCATAAATGAACAGCGAAAATAGAACCATGAATAACATGTAAGCCCGAAAGCGAACGCGGCCCGCAAATGATCCGGTAATCAGGGCGGGTGTGATAATCGCAAATTTCAATTGGAACATCGCAAACAAAGCCAGCGGAAAAGTTGGTGCCAAATCGGGATGCGTGGCACCACTGACGCCTCTAAACATGAAAAAAGTCCAGGGGTTTCCAACCAAGCCAAATCCGTCAGGGCCAACGCTGTCGCCAAAAGCCAGGCTGAAGCCGAGAATGACCCACAACACACTGATTAAACCCATGGCGATGTAGCTTTGCAGCATCGTCGATAGAATATTTCGGGACTGGATCATACCGCCGTAGAAGAAAGCGAGTCCGGGGGTCATCAATAAAACCAAGGCCGTGGCTGTCAACATCCAGGCCGAATCGCCTGAGTCAATGTTGGGGTCATCTAAGCCGCCAAAGCCGCTTGGGAAGAATACGCCAATCACGGCCGTAATAATTAATAGCAAGAGAATAAAAAGCCAACTACTTTTACCATTTTTCATCTGTTAAAATATTTAAGTTACCTACAATTACATGCGAAGTTGAAGAAAATAATTTCAGCCTTTATCGATATGATATTTAATCGGCGTCAAAAATAGCAAAAATAAATAAAAACAAAAATAATGCTTTCAAAATGTCAGTATTGCGACCTGTTGTGTTGCTTTTGTTTTGAATGGGGATAAAGATTGAAAAGTTAACGGTTTGTTTTTGAGAACTTTCGTTCGGTTCTCTCGCTTACATCAGATTTTACATCAAGCAAGATTCGCTGCTGGAAATTTAACTATTTGTTTAAATTTGCGTATTTTTGTGAGCTATAATTCAAGGCTGAAGAATAACTATGACACTAAGAAACAACTTGGACCAGACTGATTTGCATATTCTGGACATTATCACAAACAATGCCCGCATCCCTTTTAAAGATGTTGCCAATGAAGTTGGGATTTCACGGGCCGCCGTTCACCAACGCGTGAACCGAATGATTGATATGAAAGTCATTACTGGTTCGGGTTATCACATCGATCCCCGGAAAGTGGATTTTAAGACCTGCACCTACGTTGGAATTTTTCTTGAAAAAGGTGGTTACTATGAGGATGTAGCCCGACAGTTGCAAGATATTCAGGAGATTGTGGAGTGTCACTACACAACCGGGCAGTATGCTATTTTTGTGAAAGTTTATGCCCGCGACAATGAGCACTTAAAGGAAATTTTAAGCGAAAAAGTTCAGAAAATTTCTGGAATATCCAGTACCGAGACCTTTATCTCGCTGGAAGAAACTTTTAAGCGCCAGGTGCCAATTCAGGAGTGAGCGAGCCGTTGTCTGACGGCTTCATACACCAACAAGCCGGCGGCAACGGAAACATTCAACGATTCAATTTTGCCAAGAATAGGAATTTGCAGTTGTGTATCTGCCAGTTTTAAAATTTGCTGGTCAATTCCTTTTTCCTCCGATCCCATAACAATGGCTAATGGGCCCGTGAAATCGGCCTGCGTGTAATTGTCTGGCGATTTTTCAGTGGCAGCGGCTATTTTTAAGCCTGATTCTTTTAAAAAGACAAGGCTTTTTTTCAAGTCTTTGCTGCGGCAAACCGGAACCAGGTGTAAAGCTCCGGCTGAGGTTTTTACGGCATCGGCATTGATTCGGGCAGCTCCTCGCTCCGGAATGACGATGGCATCAACCCCGGCACATTCGGCGGTACGCACGATGGCTCCAAAATTACGAACGTCGGTTACCTGGTCCAAAACCAAAATCAACGGGTTTTTGCCGGCTTCGAATACCTGGGGCAGAAAATTCTCCAATTCATAAAAGGTAACTGGCGAAATAAAAGCCAATACGCCTTGGTGGTTTTTGCGGGTAATCCGGTTAATTTTTTCCTGTGGAACGTATTGAAACGGAATTTGATGTTCCCGGATTTTTTCAAACAACTCCTTAAAAAGATCGCCTCCCGGCCCTTTCTTTAGCAAGATTTTATCAATTTCTTTTCCTGAATCGATGGCTTCAATAACCGCGCGAATGCCGAAGATAAAGTCGTCCGTATTTTTTTGTGCTTTGTTGTACATACTACCAGGTTTTCTGTGATTTTAATGATTCGTATTCTTCCAGGTTTTTTTCCCAGCCTTGCATAATCTCCGACAGTTTTGTCTTGAGTTGTTCGTATTGTTCAAAAATGGCGTGGTCGCTTGCCGTTTCGGGTTTGCTCATTTTCTCGTCCATCGCTTCAATCTGGTTTTCCAGTGCGGTGATGTCTTCTTCGGCTTGTTCAATTTGCTTTTCAAGCCGGCTGATGTTTTTGTTTATTTCTTTGCGTTCTTCGTAGCTCAGCTTGGTTTCGGGCTGCTGTGGTTTTTCCTTTTTTTCTGAAACTGCGTCGGGTTTACTTTTCATCTCCAGCTCTTTCATCGACTCCATTTTCTTGCGTTTCAGGAAGTCGTAAATGCCACCCAAATGTTGCTTGATCTTCCGATCTTTAAACTCATAGATGCAGTTCACCAGTCCATCTAAAAATTCGCGGTCATGCGACACAACCAAAACTGTTCCTTCGTAGCTGGCCAGGGCTTGTTTCAGAATTTCTTTCGAACGCATGTCCAGGTGGTTGGTAGGTTCGTCCATCACCAAAAAGTTAACCGGTTCCAACATCAGCCGGATCATGGCCAGGCGCGAACGTTCGCCACCCGACAGTACTTTTACTTTTTTGTCCACATCGTCGCCCGAAAACATGAATGCCCCGAGAATATCGCGGATTTTCGTGCGTACATCTCCCACTGCAATCTGGTCAATGGTTTCGAGCACCGACAGGTTTTCGTCCAGGCGCTGGGCCTGGTCTTGCGCAAAATAGCCAATCTTCACATTGTGCCCGATTTTCATTGTTCCCTGGTATTCCAGCTCATTCAGAATAATTCGGGCCAGTGTGGTTTTTCCTTCGCCATTTTTCCCAACAAAAGCCACTTTTTCGCCGCGCTCAATCATCAGGTGAATGTCGTCGAGCACCAGTAAATCACCATACTTTTTGGTCAGGTGTTTGCATTCGGCGACGATGGTTCCGGAGCGTTCCGGTGGTTGAAACCGAATATTCAGGCGCGAATTGTCTTCCTCATCAATCTCGATCCGGTCGAGCTTGTCGAGCATTTTCGCACGCGATTGCACCTGCACCGACTTGCTTGCTTTGTACCGGAAACGCTCAATGAATTTCTCGGTATCTTCAATCATTTTTTGCTGATTCTTAAAAGATGCCAGTTGGGTTTCGCGGTGTTCCTCGCGTAATACAAGGTAACGGGAATAGTTGGCTTTGTAGTCGTAAATTTTGCCCAGCGAAATCTCGATGGTTCGGTTGGTCACCGCGTCCAAAAAAGCCCGGTCGTGCGACACGAGCACCACGGCTCCGGCATAGCCCTTCAGAAAATCTTCGAGCCATTGAATCGATTCAATATCCAAGTGGTTGGTGGGCTCATCGAGCAAAAAGACATCGGGCTTTTTCAGCAAGATTTTGGCCAGCTCGATACGCATGCGCCAGCCACCGCTAAACTCGGACGTGGCACGCGAAAAATCACTTCGCCTAAAACCCAAACCCGTGAGTGTTTGCTCAATTTCGGCTTCAAAATTACTCCCGCCAACCATTTGGTACCGGTCGTTCAGTTCGGTTACCTGGGTGATCAGGTCCATGTAATAGTCTGATTCGTAGTCCTCACGGGTTGATATTTGGTGGTTGATGTGGTCAATTTTCTTTTTGATGTACAGAATCTCATCAAAAGCTTTTTTGGTTTCTTCAAACACCGAATAGTTGTCGGCAAGCTGCATGTGTTGAGGCAAATAGCCCACACGAATATCTTTCGGAACGACAACTGAACCTTCGCTGGGCGGTTGTTGCCCGGCAATAATTTTAAGCAGGGTCGATTTTCCCGCGCCGTTTTTTCCGGCCAACCCAATACGGTCTTTCGGGGTAATCAAAAACGAAATCTTCTTTAAAAGCTCAAATCCACCAAAACTGACGACTAACTGATCAACTGAAATCATAACAATTATAAAAATGAAGTGCAAAGATAAGACAATCCAACAGAAATTCTCGGATTATTCCGTTCGTCCAAAATACACCGCTTTCTCTGGGAGTTTGGCGAATAGAAATTAAGCATCCTGAGGGATTGCATCAAATCCGGCTATCGTCAAAAATGAAGCCTTTAAAGAGCCGCGGCGTGTCGTTCATTTTCCTATTTTTGCACCAAATTTTGATGATTATGGGACGCAGCCGGAGAAATAAACCTTTTTATGAGCAAGTAACGATCAGCGATATTGGCGCCGAAGGAAAAGCCATTGCCCGGGTGAATGAGAAAGTGGTGTTTACCACGCATGCCATTCCCGGAGATGTGGTGGATTTGCAGGTGACCAAGAAAAGGAAAAGTTACGAGGAAGCCCGCGTGGTGCGTGTGCATCAGGAATCGGCCGACCGTGTGGCTGCTTTTTGCGCCTACTTCGGCGTTTGCGGCGGTTGCAAGTGGCAGTTTCTTCCCTACGAAAAGCAGTTGTTCTACAAGCAAAAACAGGTGGGCGATCAGCTCAAGCGACTGGGAAAAATTGAATTGCCGGAACTGAATCCCATCCTCGGCTCAGCAGAAGACACGTTTTACCGAAACAAACTGGAGTTTAGCTTTTCAAACAATCGCTGGCTGACTTCCGAAGAACTGGGTTCGGATAAAGTGCCGCAAACCATGAATGCGCTGGGCTTTCACATTCCGCGGATGTTCGACAAAATTATCGATATTGAGAAGTGCTGGCTGCAGCCGGATCCGTCGAACGAAATCCGAAATTTTATCCGGGCTTATGCGCAGGAAAATAAACTGGAGTTTTTTGATATCAAAAATCAGCAGGGCTTTTTGCGCAACATGATTATTCGGACGACTTCAACGGGAGAAACCATGTTGATTGTTGCGTTTTTTCAGGAAGATGTTGAAAAGCGCGAAGGATTGTTAGATGCGATTATTGGCCGATTTCCAAATTTGACCTCACTGATGTACGTCATTAACAGCAAGGGGAATGATACCATTACTGATCAGGAAGTGATTTTGTACAAAGGACGTGATCATATTTTTGAGGAAATGGAAGGCCTGCGTTTTAAGATTGGGCCGAAAAGTTTTTACCAAACCAACTCGGAGCAGGCTTATGAGTTGTACAAAGTCGCCCGCGATTTTGCTGGCCTAACGGGCGATGAAGTGGTTTACGATTTGTACACCGGCACCGGAACCATCGCCAACTTTGTGGCTTCGAAAGCGAAAAAGGTGGTGGGCATTGAATATGTTCCCGAAGCCATTGATGATGCCAAAATCAATTCCGAAATCAATCAGATAGCCAATACCAGTTTTTTTGCAGGCGATATGAAAGCCGTTTTAAACGAGGCGTTTATTGCTGAGAATGGCCGGCCCGATGTGATTATTACGGATCCGCCGCGTGCCGGAATGCACGAAGATGTCGTCAAAACCATTCTGAATGTGGCGCCGCAAAAAGTGGTTTACGTGAGCTGTAACCCGGCATCGCAGGCTCGCGACCTGGCCATGATGGACGAAAATTACCGGGTGGAACAGATTCAGCCGGTCGATATGTTTCCGCACACCCATCATGTTGAAAACGTGGTGCTGCTGGTTCGCAGATAGGGTAAACTTTTTGATGGGCGGCTTGTTTTAAACTCACAAAAAACTGAAATTATGCTCGTACTTATTTCACCAGCCAAATCGTTGGATTTTGAATCGAAAACGGTTACGGAGACTTATTCGCAAGCTGTCTTTCTTAAAGAAGCCCGAGTCATCAATAAAAGTCTGAAAAAGCTTTCACCTAAAGAGTTATCTAAATTGATGGGCATTTCGGCCAAGTTGGGAGAACTGAACTTTGAGCGCAACCAAAGCTGGAAAACGCCTTTCAAACCCGATAATGCCAAGCAGGCCATCTTGGCTTTTACAGGCGATGTTTACCAGGGAATGGACGCGGCGACTTTCTCTGAAAATGACTTTGAAGTTGCCCAGCAAACGATCCGGATTTTGTCAGGATTGTATGGTGTGTTGAAACCGCTGGATTTGATTCAGGCCTATCGGTTGGAAATGGGAACGAAATTTGGCGTTGAAGGCGCGGAGAACTTGTATGGCTTTTGGAAGGAAAAAGTGACGAAAGCGATTAATAAAGATTTGAAGGAGGCGGGTGGCCCGGTGATTAACCTCGCTTCAAATGAATATTTCAAGGCAGTGGATTCGAAAAAAATAAAAGCCGAAATTATTTCACCCGCCTTTAAAGATTTGAAAGATGGCCAATACAAGATGATTTCGTTTTATGCCAAAAAGGCCCGTGGCTTGATGAGCCGGTTTATTGTGCAGAACAAACTGACCGATCCGGAAGATTTGAAAGCCTTTGATTTAGAAGGCTATTACTTCAATAATGAATTGTCGAAAGGCAAAGATTGGGTTTTTACACGCGATCATTGAGGAAGTTTCGAGTTTCGAGTTTAAAGTTTCATCAAGCAGCTGGCGGGTGAGTTGGAATACAGGATGAGTATGTGTGTCAAAAATCAAGTATCTGTTATCTGAAAATCCAGTATCACGGATCAAGTCATATCGCTAGAAGCAATATTCCGCAGCGAGGTATGACTCGACGTAATCCTGAATGGCATCTTCCAGGCTGATGAACGGTTGGTTGTAGCCGGCTTGCCTGAGCTTGTCGATTTTGGCACAGGTGTAATACTGGTAATTATTGCGAATATCTTTTGGTGTGTCTACAAAACGGATGTCCGCTTCAATTTTCATGGCCTTGAAAACTGCCCGGCTGAGGTCAAGATAAGTGCGGGCCACACCGGTTCCGACATTAAAAATCCCCGAAATCTGTTGATTGTTCATGAAGTGAAGCATCACCTGGGCCACATCTTCCACATAGATAAAATCGCGGGTTTGTTCACCATCTCGAAAGTCGGGACGGTGGGAGCGGAAAAGTGTCATCTTTTGGGTTTCGCTGATTCGGTTAAACGCTTGATAAACGACCGATGCCATTCGTCCTTTGTGGTATTCGTTGGGCCCAAAAACATTGAAAAACTTCAATCCTGCCCAAAAAGGTGGCTGTTGTTTCTGAGCTAATGCCCAAAGGTCAAAATCATGCTTCGACTGGGCATAACAATTCAAGGGTTTGAAATTGTCAATCAATTGGTGATCATCGTCGAAGCCAAATTCGCCATCGCCGTAGGTTGAAGCCGATGATGCATAAATCAAAGGCAGGCCATATTCGACACAGCTGGTCCAAATTCGTTGCGAATAGTCAAAGTTGAGCTTTTTGTAGCTGTCCGGGTCTTGTCCGATCGTGTCGGTCCGGGCACCTAAATGAATCACAAGTTCAACCAATCGGTGATTATCATCGAGCCATTCGAAAAATTCGTCCCGGTCAATAAGTTTGCTGTAATTTTTTGAAATGTAGTTTGATATTTTCAAAGGATCGGTGAATTGATCAACCAAAATCAGGTCATGGTATCCTTCCTGGTTTAACTTACCAGCCATGTAGCTTCCAATAAAACCTGCAGCTCCCGTAACAACAATCATATCAACTGATTTTCTTCTCTACTTTTATGCGATCAACACAAGGCAAACTTAAAAAATGTTAAAATATTGTTATCCCGTTGAAAAATAATTTCCGAAAGAAGCCGAACACCAATTTGCCTTTTGTGACAGTACAAAAATAGAAATTTATCCCACGCCTGAAACCGGAGTCGTGTCTTATGCCGGAATTGTTCTGTTTTAGAATGATTTATCCTTTGTTGTTCTTGTAAAATCAGATTATAACGATAAGTTTATACTTTTGTTGGTAGAATTAACGGAACACATACACATTGGATATGGAAGATTCATTTAACGGGAAGAAAAGCGGCTATCGGCGTATTGAAAAATTTGATCGCCTGCATACTGAGAAGATCAGCGAGCATTACCGTGAAATTATTGATTTGCTTGGAGAAGATGTGACACGTGAAGGATTGCAGAAAACACCGCTGCGGGTAGCCAAGGCCATGCAGTTTTTGCTTCAAGGGTACGAGCAGGATCCCGAAGCCATGTTGCGCTCGGCCATGTTTAAAGAAGACTACCGTCAGATGGTGATTGTGAAAGACATTGAAATTTATTCGATGTGCGAACATCACATGCTTCCATTTATCGGCAAGGCACACGTGGGCTATATTCCAGATGGTTATATTACCGGTTTGAGTAAGATTGCGCGGGTGGTCGATGCTTTTTCGCGGCGCTTGCAGGTTCAGGAACGGCTCACCTTGCAGATCAAGGAGTGTATTCAGAACACGCTGAACCCGCTCGGGGTAGCCGTGGTGATTGAAGCCCAGCACCTGTGCATGCAAATGCGGGGCATTCAGAAACAGCACTCCATTACCACAACCTCTGACTTTACCGGGGCATTTCAGCGCGTGGCCACCCGTGAAGAATTTATCAAACTAATCAGCTCCAAGCTTTCGTAGTTTCTGATTAAAAATTGCTGGTGATCCGTTTGGCCAAAGTAGCCAGCAAGATGCGGATCAATTGAGCTGGACAAGGCAAACGGTAACGGAATATTATCTGAAAAATCACTTTCAAATCATACGAGTACGAACAATTTTATATTATTTTAGCTAAAAATTTTACAGATAGATACCGGAATGGGTATTGGCCACTGATGCAGAGACTAACATTTAAAAGAAAAAATAATCGATCATTAAAAACCATAAACATGAAAAGAACAAGAACATACAAATTCGTTTCTTTGGCGATCTTGTCAGGGCTGTTTGCCTTTGGATTTAGCTCGTGTACGGGCAAAAAAGAAAAAAAGACAGATCCTGAAGTGGTTGAGGAAACAATAAAAGAAGAAATTAAGGAGTACTCCTATCCGATAGCTTCAGCCTTTGATGTCACTGAAATGTTGAACGAAATTGAGGCAAGCTACATCGTCGGATTGACCAATGATCCTGAAAAAGCAGGTGCTTATTTCTCAGAAAAAGACCGTGCTGTGAATTTGGGAATTTACACTGCCGACTTGGCTTACGCAACCACCTACAATCAAAAATCGGACGTGCAGAATTACTTTAAAGCCAGCGAAACATTGGTTCGTGAATTGGATTTAACCGGTGCATTTCAGGAAGATTTGCCAGACCAGATTGAAGCGAACCTGGACAACAAGGAAAAATTGGTTGAAATTATTACCAACATGTTTCAAAACGCCTACTCCTATCTCAATCAGCAGGGACGGGCGGAAGTTTCGTATCTGGTGCTCTCCGGGAGTGTGATTGAAGGCTTGTATCTGACAACAAACGTGTCGGAAAATACCTTTCAAAATCCAAAGTTGATTGAAGCGATTCTGTTTCAGGAAGAGCCGCTGATGAAACTGGAGGAAATGATGGAGCCCTACAAAGACACCGAAATACTTGGTGATCTGTATGCCGATATTGCCAGTGTCAATGCCATTTACGCCTTGGAAGAAGGGTCAACATCCATGACCAAAGAGCAAGTTGTTAAGTTGACTGATTTGATCGCATCTATTCGGAATAAGTTTGTTCAGTAAAGCACCATGCTTTTAAAATATAAAACGGGTTTTTGTTGTTCCGCTGTTAGATCAGGAATGCAGAAATCCGTTTTTTCTTAAACTCCCAGCCTTATGTATGAAGGTATCATCGAAACGTTGATCCGGTTGTTTGCCATCATTACCGACTACCACAATGAAGATTCCAAAAAGATTTCTTCGGAGCTGGTGGAGTCGTTTTTGCATGAAAACTTCAACCGTGAACTGGTGGATGTATATCATCAGCATTACCTCGAGTTTGTCGAGCATTACCACATTACCAACCGTGATATTTTGTATGAACAGAATGGCAACGGGCAGAAGTTTATTAACAAGTCGTACCTGAATGAAATTTGTGGCGATATCGTTGCTCAGTTCGACTTGGGGACACGATTTATGATTGTCGCCCAGCTTTTAAACTTCATCAAAAAAGAGGGCGATTTTAAGCTCGACGATCTCAAAACAGTGAACCTGGTCGCGCGCGGTTTGAAAATCAATTCGAAAGAATACGACAGCCTGTACCGGTTTCACCTTTATTCCATCCAAAAAGTCAAAGACAAGGCCAGCCTGTTTGTGGTGAATGGCAACGAAAGCTATCACGACAAGGAGATCAAGCACCTTTACCGCGAAAATCAGCAGGTGGAGCTCGAATTGATACGCATTGCCAGCATCAATACGCTGTTTTTTAAATACTGGGGGCCGCGAAACATGTATATGAACGGACATCGTTTAACCCAGCACCGTTTGTATGTTTTTCCTCCGGGAGCCATTCTGAAAACCTCACGGATTATTCCCATCTACTACAGCAGCGTCATGACCCGTTTCATCCAGGAAAAGGGCAAGCCGCGTATCGTGCTGAATGTGGAAAACATTGAATACCGTTTCACCCGGAAAAACTATGGGCTGCATCCCTTCAGTTTTCAGGAGCGCTCGGGCGATTTGGTGGGTATTTTGGGGGGCAGTGGCGTTGGAAAGACCACCTTGCTGAATGTGCTCAACGGGAAGCTGAAGCCCAACGCCGGAACCATTACCATCAACGGGTACGATCTGCATGATCCGGATAATGAGGAATTGTTGAAAGGTGTCATTGGTTACGTGCCCCAAGACGACCTGCTGCTGGAAGAGCTGACCGTGTACAAAAACCTGGAATTCAACGCCCGGTTTTGTTTTGGCGATATGAACGACGAGCAGATTGAAGCAAAGATCGATCAGGCGCTGAATGATTTTGACTTGGTTGAAGCCCGTGATTTGGTGGTTGGAAGCCCGCTGAAAAAGATATTGAGCGGCGGACAGCGAAAGCGCCTGAACATTGCCTTGGAACTGATGCGCGAACCCTCCATTCTGTTTGTCGATGAGCCGACCTCGGGTTTGTCCTCGGCCGATTCGGAAAAGGTGATGTACCTGCTGAAAAAGCAATGCCTGAAGGGCAAGCTGGTGTTTGCCAACATTCACCAACCATCCAGCGATATCTACAAGCTCTTTGACCGAATGATCGTGATGGACAAAGGGGGTAGGGTGGTGTTCTTTGGAAACCCGATGGATGCCATTGTGTACTTCAAGAATGAGGCAAACTACGTCAATCCGGACGAAAGCGAATGTTTGAGCTGTGGAAATGTGAAGACGGAACAGCCGCTTCGGATTATTGAAACCCGCATGGTGAATCCGTTTGGCAAAAGCATCCGACGGCGGAAGATTTCGCCCGAAGATTGGTACGAACGCTATAAGAAGCATGTGGAGCCACGTGTGCTCGACTTCATGATCACCAATCCGGCAGAGAAAGAGGTCTTTCCGGATGTGTACTTCAAGGTGCCCGACTGGTTCCGGCAGTTGAAGTTGTTTATTCAACGCGACTTTGCCACCAAACGTTCAAACCGGCAGTATCTGGCCATTGCGCTGCTTGAGGCACCTTTGCTGGCCTTGATTCTGGGCTTCTTCTCAAAATACTCGGACAATGGAACTTACTGGCTGGCTAACAACGACAATTTACCGGCTTTTCTTTTTATGAGCGTCGTCGTTGCCTTGTTTATCGGACTTAGTATTAGCGCCGAAGAAATTTTTAAAGACCGCAAAATTCTCAAACGCGAGGAGTTCCTCGATTTAAGTCGCGGAGCCTACATTTCATCCAAAATATTGATGCTCTTTCTCATTTCGGCTGTTCAGGTGATTTCCTTTGTGCTCATCGGCCATCATATGCTCGAAATCCAGGGGCTGACCTTTTCAACCTGGGCCATTCTGTTTTCAACGGCCTGTTTTGCCAATTTGCTCGGCCTCAATCTGTCTGCCGGTTTAAATTCGGCTGTGGCCATTTACATTTTGATTCCGCTTATGCTGGTTCCGCAACTGCTGCTCAGCGGAGTTATCATCGATTTTAATAAAATGCATCCGTCGTTAAGCAGCTACAACCGCACACCGCTGATTGGCGATGTCATGGTTTCGCGCTGGTCGTACGAGGCGTTGGCGGTCAACCACTTCAAAAACAACGCCTACCGGAAGATGATTTTCAAGGAGGAGCAAGTAAAGAATGATTTGGGTTTTCAAGCGTTTTACTGGATTCCGGAAGTGGAGAAGTATCTGATTTCGTACAAGTTATTGAATCAGAATAACCGGCTCAAGGAAGCAGAAACACTGTCGCCCGTGCTCAAAAATTCTTTTGCCGATTTGTTTGAAGGCGTGGGGCAGTTTAACGATTCCATTCACCTGGCTTACGAGTCGATCGGTACGAGCAATTTCAATCCGGATTTTGGTGAAATGTTGACTGATTATCTGGCTCTTTCGCAGGAAAGCTACAAGCAAAGATATGGAGAAGCCTCGCGTGTGTTGGAGCAAAAGTACGAGGATTTATTGGGCAGATTTGGAGGAGACAACGAACAGCTGCTTGCGTTTAAACAACAGCATACCAACAAGAAAATGGAAAGCCTGGTGCGCGACAAATATAGCGTTCACAAAACATACGTATTTGATAACCGGATTTTTCAGGGCGACGAGCCTGTCTACAGGCCGCCCGCTCAAACCAACGGAGCTGCGCATTTCTATGCCAGCTATAAATTGTTGGGTGAATGGAGGATTGACACCATCTTTTATAATATTGGTGTGATGTGGCTGTTGACTTTTTTGCTGATGGTGGCCCTGTACTTCGACTTGCTCCGTAAGGCGCTCACCTACGTCGAAAACTGGCGACTGGCACGTCAGGCCCGCCTCCGCGACCATATCTTTTATAATCCCATGGCTTTTATGAAAGGCGAAACGAAGGACCGGCGCAAATGATGGAAAGGAAACGTTTGATCCTCGGTTTGTATGCGGAGGAATTTTTCTCATGGCGATGATTTAAGTAGTGCGAATAATTTAGTGTCCTGTTTCGAGTCTTTAACAATTTGTGATCGAAGTGAAACCGAAAATATCAAATAGGTCCGTGACCTTATTTTCATCAGGAAGGACTTTAAATTCCATCAGGAAGAAAATAAAATTCCATCAGGGAGAAAATAAATTTCCATCGGGAAGAAAATAAAACGCTATCGGGAAGGAAATTTCATGTCGTCAGGACATAAAAAAGATCAACCGGAAAGCGAGTGGTCGAATCTGATCGACTCTTTGAACTCTCAGCGTCCGTAGGGCGCTTACTTGAAAAAGATTCCAAGGATTATTCTTTCCACCATTCGGGGGTTGGCAGCGACTTGTCCAAGTCAAAGACCTCGCCAATCTGAGGGGTGCCGATGGCCAGGTTCCGGTTATTACCGGCCTGCAGAAGCCGTTCAATCGGTTCGGTCCACGGATGGATGCTCAGCTTGTATTTTCCCCAGTGAATGGGCAGGAGCGATTGAGCTCCGAGGTCGTTTGCCGCCCGGATCACTTCTTCGGGCAGCATGTGGATGTAGGGCCAGTATTGGCTGTATTGTCCACATTCGAGCATCACCAGGTCGAAAGGGCCGTATTGCTCGCCAATGGTTTTAAAGCCCGGATAGTAGCCCGAATCGGCTCCAAAGAACACACGGTTTTCCGATCCGGCAATGACCCACGAAGCCCAAAGGGTTGAAAAGCGGTTGGTCAACCCGCGACCTGAGAAATGGCGTGCCGGCGTAGCGGTTAGCCGAATGTTCTCGGTAAATTGAAAGCTTTCCCACCAATCCAGTTCGGTGATTCGTTCGGGCGCGATTCCCCAGCGTTCCAAATGGGCGCCTACGCCCAGCGCGGTAACGAATGGCAGATCCTGGTCTTTTAAACTTCGGATGGTCTTATAATCCAGGTGGTCGTAATGGTCGTGCGACAGGAGCACCAGGTCAATTTTCGGCAGGTTTTCCCAATGGTAGTTTTCGGAATAGGGGAAAGCTTTGGTGCCGACAAACGAAAAGGGTGAAACACGTTGGCTGAACACCGGGTCGGTTAAAATAACTTGTCCGTCCATCTCAATCAGGACGGTGGAATGCCCCAGCCAACAGATTTTTACGCCGTCGGTTTGCTGGTGAAAAGCGGCCCGGTCAACGGGCATGGTCTGGATGGTTGTAGTGGGTACCCGGTCGCCTTTGGTGAATAAAAATTCCTTCATAACTCTCAGGAAAGGCATATCTTCGGTTTGCATAGCGGTTGCTACCGGATTCTGAAATTTGCCATCTTTGAAATTCGGTGATTGTTGAATGCGTTGCATACGTTCACCGGTGGGCGAAGCGCCAAACGATGGATTCAGACGAACAATAAGAACAACGAGTACGGCCAGCGCGATGAGGATGGTCAACAGGATCATGATTATTTTGCCCATAATGTGATTGGTATGCGGATGCTTTTTGAAGGAAACAAACGGACTTGGTCGCTTGTTTTTGAAGCAAAAAAAACCGCCTCTTTAGGCGGTTCTGTATGCATCTTTTATCCAAGATAAGTTTTCAATAATTTACTTCTCGAGGTGTGCCGTAGCCGGCGGATAGCTTTTTCCTTAATTTGACGTACCCTTTCTCGGGTCAGTCCGAAACGTTCTCCGATTTCCTCCAGTGTCATCTCCTGGCAGCCAATTCCGAAAAACATCCGGATGATGTCGCTTTCGCGTTCGGTAAGGGTAGCCAGTGCGCGCTCAATTTCGCGGGCAAGCGACTCCATCATCAGGCTGCGGTCGGCATTGGGCGAATCGTTGTTGATCAGTACATCCAGCAAGCTGTTGTCTTCTCCTTCAACAAATGGCGCATCAACAGAAATGTGCCGACCAGATACCCGCAAGGTGTCGGCCACTTTTTCCGGAGGCAATTCCAGCGAGTCGGCCAATTCTTCAGGTGATGGTTTACGTTCGTTTTCCTGTTCGAATTTCGAAAATGCCTTGTTGATTTTATTCAACGAACCTACCTGGTTAAGCGGTAATCGAACAATACGCGACTGTTCAGCCAAAGCCTGAAGGATAGACTGACGAATCCACCACACGGCATAGGAAATAAATTTGAACCCGCGGGTTTCGTCAAACTTTTCAGCTGCCTTTATCAGTCCAAGATTTCCCTCGTTAATCAAGTCGGGAAGGCTTAAGCCTTGGTTTTGGTACTGCTTGGCAACCGAAACGACGAACCTTAAGTTCGCGCGGGTCAGTTTTTCCAATGCTGCCTGATCGCCTTTTTTAATCCGCTGTGCCAACTCAACTTCCTCTTCAACAGTAATCAGATCCTCTTTGCCAATTTCCTGCAAATACTTGTCAAGAGAAGCACTTTCACGGTTGGTAATCGATTTTGTAATCTTTAATTGTCTCATATACCCTTCTAAAAAAAATCGTGCAAATATAGACTTTTCAAGTCAATAATTCAAACTAATGAACCGCTTTGGCTAAAGCATTGAGCTTTGTTAATTCTAAGTAAACGATCGAAATACTAATTCATGCCGAATACAAAGTATGCCGGTTCTCCATTTGGATACAATCCTTCGATCAATACGCCTCCTTTAGCCTGGTTTATAATGCGTTTTAAATCATTAACCGCGCTAACCTCTTCCTTGTTCACATCGGTTATAATAAAACCTTCCTTTAAACCAGCATCTTTTAGTTTGCCTTTGTCCAGGTTGGTGATTTTAATTCCATGGCTTAAGCGAAGTTGGTATTTCTCTTTTTCTGTCAGTTCATCAAATTTAGCGCCAAGGAAACTATTGTCGCTCGCTTTGACGATTTCTGTATCTCCGTGCATGTTACGGAGGGTCACCGTGAATTGTTTCGGTTTGTTATCTCTTTTTATCAAAACTTTTACCTTGTCGCCTGGCCTGTGTTGACTGACTTGTTCTTGAAGTTGAGCGGTGGAATTGACGTTCACACCATTGATACTTAAGATAACATCTTCATCCTGAATGCCTGCTTCTTCCGCTGCACTATTTTCATTCACCTTGGCAACAAATACACCTTCAATCTTATCCAAATCGTATTTTTTTGCGATTTCAGCGTTGACATCGCCGATGTTTACGCCGAGTAATGCACGCTGAACTTGTCCAAACTCTTTCAAGTCGGTATAGACTTTTTCTACAATCGAAGCCGGAACGGCAAATGAGTATCCGCTGTATGAACCGGTTCTGGATGCGATCGCGGTATTGATCCCGACAAGTTCACCATTCATGTTGACCAAGGCCCCACCACTGTTTCCCGGGTTTACAGCCGCATCCGTTTGAATGAATGATTCGATTCCCATATCAACCCGATTGATGCCGATGTTACGACTTTTGGCACTTACAATGCCTGCGGTAACGGTTGAAGTCAGGTTAAAGGGATTACCGACGGCCAGCACCCATTCGCCAAGTTTTAAAGCATCAGAGTTTCCAAACTGAAGGTGCGGTAGATTGTCAATGTCAATCTTTAGAACCGCTAAATCGGTTGTTGGATCGGCACCAATCAACTTGGCCTCGTATTGCCGGTTGTCATTCAGCACCACTTGAATGTCGTCAGCACCGTCAATAACATGGTTGTTGGTCACAATATATCCATCTTCACTTAAAATGACCCCTGATCCGGCACCTTGCCTGATTTGTGGCGGTTGCTGCTGGTAGCGGTCGCCGTAAAACCACTCGTAAAATGGGTTACTGTGGTATTGACGGGCCTCTTGCTTCGACGATACTTTTACGTGGACTACAGCGTGTACCGAGCTGCCTGCCGCATAGGTCAGGTCGGGGGCTTCGCCCTGGGGAGCCGAGGGTAAACTGGCGTATCGCATGGGCTGTTCTTGCTGAATAGTGACAACCTGCGGTTCGTTGAAAAAACTGGTATATGCCCAGATGGCTATAAATGCACTGAAAAGTGCCACAGCAAATGTGAGTCCTACTCTTTTATAATCTTTCATCTTCTTCTGTGTATTTAAAGATTAATAGTTATTTTTTTTGAACGTGCTAATTTAACGCATAAAGAGTGCCAGTGTTTTTGGGTTTTTGTTTCATTTGAATTGTTTAACAAGTTTTAACAGCGATTTTGGATTGCAAGTAGCAATAAGTCAGTCTTTTTCGTTTTTATTGTCTTGAGGGCTAAAGCCTATCTGGTTGGATGACAATATGGTAAGGAAGTGTCCGGCTGGTTTTCAAAAAAACTGACATTATTTCATTAATATCGTTAACTTTGGTGCAAGGGTCGGCTGTGCAGTCTAATTCTTTTTCAATGGGGCAGAACATCAATAAAAACCAGAATACGTCCAGGAGACTAACCGTTTATTTTAAGAGAATTGTGATCAGTTCTACTTTGTTGATGACGGTGTTTGTCGCTACGGTCATCAGTGTTCACGAAATTTTGATTTTTCGTGACATTGCCCGCCAGCAAGAGGAATTGCATTTGGAAGAACACAAGGAGTTTGTTCGTGATTTAATCAATATCGAAGTTGAATACATCCGCACCCAAAAACGTTTTTTTGACGAACGCGTCATGAACAATGTCAAGCAAAATGTTTTTAGCGCCTACAACCTGGCCGAAAAAATTCATACCGATTATCGAACTAAGTTGAACGATGCTGAGTTGAAACAGCTGATTGTTGATGCCATTTCGGTGCTCGAAACTTCGAATGACTACATGCAGGTCTTCGTTAATGACCTGAATGGGGAAGGCATTTTCTACCCCGGAAATCCGGATTATCGGGGAGTTGACCTGTTGATGCATAAAGATATGAACGGCAACCAGGTTGTTCAGCGCGAACTTGATCTGTTGGAACAGTCAGCCGAAGGTTATGTACGCTATATTGATGGAAACCATTTGTCGGATGGTGATGATCTGCCCGAAAACAAGGTCGTTTTTGTCAAGAAGTTTCCGCAATTGAACTGGTATTTTGGTTCGAAAACCTACCTTGAGGATTATTACGATGAATTCAGAAATGAAATAGCCAGCAAGGTGAGTGCCGATCATTTTCGATATGGAGGCTACGTATTTATTAATGAGATGGACGGCGATCCGGTGGTGATGGATGGGATTCCGTATGAGGGGGATTTTAACTTGCTGGATGGCACCGATCCCGAAAAAATGGCTGTATTTGAATTGGAGCTGGAAACGATTGCCAACTCGCCTGATGGTGACTTTTTTTCGTACGAATGGAATAAAATTGGTGAAACCGAGAAAGTGCCCAAGGTCTCTTTTGTCAAGCCGGTTTATGAATGTAATTGGTTGGTTGGCGGCGGTTTTTACCTCGACGATATTTGGAGTGAAATAGCCCTGCAGCAGCTGCAATTGAAAAGAGACTTGATTAAGAACTTGCTCATTATTCTGCTTATTTTGTTGGTGGTGATTGCTATTGAGTCGTTGATTATTTATCGTTTTAATTCAAATTTCAGGGCTGATTTTGAAAACTTCACCCGGTTTTTTAAAGCCGGAAAGTCGGGTTACCAGGCAATTGATATGGATAACCTGTATTTCGATGAGTTTAAGGAGATGGGCGCGGTGGCCAACGACATGATCCTTGAGCGTAAAAAAATTCACAGCCAACTGGTGTTGGAGCAAGAAAAAGCCCAGGAGTCGGACCGGTTGAAGACAGCTTTTTTGGCCAATATGTCGCATGAGATTCGTACGCCAATGAATGCCATCCTCGGCTTCTCCGGCCTTTTGAATGAGCAGGAGCTGTCGGAAAATGATCGAAAAACGTACCTCAGGCTCATTCACAAAAATGGCGAGTTCTTGCTTCAGTTGATCAACGATATCATGGATATTTCGAAAATTGAGTCCGATCAGCTGACCATTATTCCAAACGATTTTCTATTGAACGACCTGCTCAGTGAAATTCAAATCCAGTATGGCGAAATGATGAAAAGTCAAGCTCATAAGAAGGTTCATTTTGAATTGAAAAATACACTTCCGGATCATTATATAGTGCGAACTGATAAATTGAGACTGAAGCAGGTATTGGATAACTTAATTGGGAATGCCTTTAAATTTACACCGGACGGAACCATTATTTTGCGGGTTGCCAAGCTTGGTTCGTGGTTGCATTTTAATGTGGTGGATACAGGAATTGGTATTGCCAGTGAAGACATTGAAGATATTTTCAAACGATTTACCCAGGCCCGGACGCATGCATCGGAAACGTATGGCGGAACCGGATTGGGGCTGGCAATATCACAAAAAATTGTGCATCTCCTTGGAGGCGATATTGGTGTGAAATCGAGTCCGGGTAAAGGGTCTGATTTCTATTTCTATATTCCCGGATAACAGCAGCGAATGTTGGTGGAGGTTTAAAATGATTGGTTTGAAGGAAGAGTCACCCGGAACGTTGAGCCTTCACCCTCCTTGCTTTTAATTTCCATACGCCCCTTATTCTTCTCGATGAAATCAGAACACAGGCGCAGGCCAATTCCTGTTCCTTTTTCGTTTTGGGTCCCAACTGCACTGATTGTATTTTTATTCTCCAGAATTTGTGTGATGATTTCTTTACTCATTCCCGTGCCCGAATCCGCGACAGTTAGGCTTACCAGATTGGCATGCTGTGTTGTTTTTATGCTGATGTTGCCTTCAGGAAAAGTAAATTTGATCGCATTGGAGAGCAAATTACGAACCACGGATTTAATCATTTCACGATCAGCATACACGCAGTGTTCTTCTTCGATATGAACGGTTATTTGAAGATTTTTATCGCGGATGGGGGCTGCAAACAGCTTGAGTGTATGGACAACGACTTCAGCTAAAGATACCGGTTCTGGTTTGACAATCAGTCGGCCGGTTTGACTACGGACCCAATTGAGCAGATTCTCGAGCAAATTATACGAATTGTCTACAATGTCGGCTGATTCTTCGATAATGGCCCTGAGTTCTTTTGGGTCTTGAATGTCTTGTTGTTTGATCAAGTCAAATACACTTTTAACACCACCAATCGGCCCTTTTAAATCGTGGCTGATCAAAGAAAACATCCGGTCTTTCTGCTCATTGAGTTCCATTAAGTACTGCTGTGCCTGCTCGTGCTCGAACCATAGCTTAATAAGCATAATGATGATGAGAAGCAGCAAGATAACCAGAATGTAAATGAAAGACTGGTGTTGCTCTTGTTTGGCAATTTCCTGCTCCAGAAGAACATTCTCCTTTTCCTTATTTTCAAGCGCATGTTGATGCTCTACATAAGCCAGTTTTAGATCATTTTCGTAGTTGAAAATGCTATCTCTTAGTACGATGTGCTTTTTGTAATGCTCCAGTGCTTTTCCCGGTTTATGGAGTAGTTCATACAACTCGGATATATTTTTCTGTTGTTCTTCCTCGAGTTCAATGATTTCCTGTTCGGTGGCAATTTCCAGTGATTTTAAATTGAATTTGAGTGCTTCTGCGTATTCTTGCTTCTTCTTGTAATAGTCGCCAATGATACCATAGGCGTCAGCCGCCCGGTCAAGCAGGCCTTCGTCAAGCGCTATTTCCAGCGCTTCATTGGCTAGTGTTAGGGCTTTCTCATCCTCATTTTGTTGTTGCGCAATATAGGCCAGCAGGTTGGCCGATGCTGATGTGCCAATCTTAAAATCCTTTGTCTTAGCGTAGTTTCTGGCTTCATTCAAAACGGGAATACTTTCCTGGTATTGACCCTTGAGAACGAGCAACCGGGCGATGTTTAGTCCCAGGTAGATTGAGGCGAGCGTGTCGTTGCTGTTTTTTGCGATTTCCTTGCCTGTGGAATAAGCATCAATGGCTTTACTGGTGTCGCTGATGGCGGCGTAAATGTTACCCAGGTTATTATACGTTTTTGAAATTTCCCGTTGATTGCCGATCTCCTTGCGAATCGGGAGTGCTTGTAAATAACATTCCAAGGCCCGGGCATAGTTTCCGCTGACTTTATATACAACGCCCATGTCATTGAGACAGTTGGCAAGATGTTCGGGCCGATCGAGCGTTTGTAGTTTAGCGAGTGACCGCTCGAAATAATTTTGTGCCGAATCGAGTTGACCGGCCTGGTGAAATTGTTTGGCCATGAGGTACCAACTATCAGCAATTTCGAAAGCATTGTTGATTTTCCGGGCCAGGAAGTTTGCTTCCCGGAGATAATCCAAACGGGGTGCCGGTAGTGAATCAATTTCGCCTGCTCCCAGCTTCTTGAGTGCTTCAATAGCCACCAAATCATTGGTGCTTTTCGCCTGAATCAATAGGCTGTCACCCGTGTGGGCCAATCCATTGATCGGAATCAGAAAAAACAGAAGGATGGGGTAGAAGAAGGATCTCATTTTTTTAACTGGGCCTTCAAAATGCTTTTTAATTCATCAAATTCCTTTTCTTGAAAGCCAACGGAGCTGTAAATGATGTTCCATCGCGGTCGATCAAAAAATTGCGTGGAATGAATTGTGATGCAAATTTGGAATAAATCTCCCGTGTCGGGTCGGCCATCAGGTTAAATGTGTAACCCTTGTCTTGTTTGAATTTGGCTACCTCTTCGGCTGTATGTTCCCGGCCGATGACCATCAATGTGAATTCAGGGTGGTCTTTGTATTGCTCAAAAATATCAGTTTGCACATGAGGCAGCTCTTTGAGGCACGGGCCACACCAGGTGGCAAAAAAATTGATCATAATGACTTGACCCTTGAGGTCGGCCACTGATTTTGGCTGCCCATTGGCGTCGGAAAATTCAAAGGCAGGTACTTGCTGGCCAACTTTCACGAGTGTTGACTTTTCTTCATCAGTTTGGCCAAAAACCAAAAGCGATGAGCCGAGTACCAAGAACAATACGAATAACAGATTTAGGCTTTTCAGTTGCATTACCGAATTTTTTTGAGTTTAACGATCATTTGCGAAAAGGCATAATAAAACTTCCGGAGAACCACTCCGGAAGTTCTGTGCAATTATTTTGTTTGAATGTTTACAGGGAAACCAGAAAAGCGTTTACGTTTTGTTCAATCCGATTCTGAATTTCTTCAATTTCTGATTTCACAAACGAATCGCCTGTGATGTTCTCGAACAACTCGATGTAGCGTTCGGATACCGAGCTCACAAAATTGGCATCCATTGCAGGCACTTTTTGCCCGTCTTTTCCTTGGAAACCGTTTTCAATCAGCCATTGACGCACAAACTCTTTCGAGAGCTGTTTTTGTCCTTCTCCTTTTTTCTGACGTTCTTCGTAACCATCGGCATAAAAATAGCGCGACGAATCGGGCGTATGAATTTCATCAATCAGGTAGATTTTGCCGTCTTTCTTTCCAAATTCATATTTGGTATCCACCAGAATCAGGCCTTTTTCCGCAGCCATTTCCGATCCGCGCTGAAACAGCCGACGGGTGTAATCTTCGAGCATTTCGTATTCTTCCTTGCTCACCAAACCCTGTTCAATAATGGCTTCGCGCGAAATATCTTCGTCGTGGCCTTCGTCGGCTTTGGTGGTTGGTGTCAACAGTGGTTGCTCAAATTTTTGGTTTTCCACCATGCCGTCGGGCATCGGAACACCACAGATACTGCGCTTTCCGTCGCGGTACTCGCGCCACGCATGTCCGGTCAGGTAGCCACGAATTACCATTTCAACTTTAAATGGCTCGCAATGGTGACCAACCGTGACGTTGGGGTCAGGCGTTGCAATTTTCCAGTTGGGAACAATGTCAGCTGTCGCGTCTAAAAATTTAGCGGCAATCTGGTTTAATACTTGTCCCTTGTAAGGGATTCCCTCGGGCAGAACCACGTCAAATGCGGAGATGCGGTCAGAAACGACCATTACTAAATACTCATCGTTAATGTTGTAAACATCCCTCACTTTTCCATGATAGACATCTTTTTGCTTCGGAAAATTAAAATCGGTTCTTGTCAGTGCTTTTGTCATTTTCTGTCGTTTTTATCTTTTTTGAGTGCTTCTTTTTTGGCTAATTCTTTTTTGTAATAGGCGTCGTAGGCGTTTACAATATCACGCACCAGTCGATGACGAACAATGTCGTTGGCATCGAAATAAACAAAGGAAATGTCCTTGATGTTTTTCAGAATTTTTTTGGCCTGAACCAGACCGGACTGATGGACGGACGGCAGGTCAATCTGGGTTTCATCGCCAGTGATGATGAATTTGGCATTCATCCCCATACGGGTCAGGAACATCTTCAGCTGGTTGAGGGTGGTGTTTTGAGCTTCGTCCAGAATGACAAAGGCATCGCTAAGGGTTCGTCCGCGCATAAAAGCCAGCGGGGCAATCTGAATGATGCCGTCTTTCATAAATTCTTCCAGCTTTTTGGCCGGAATCATGTCCTGCAGGGCATCGTAGAGCGGCTGCAGGTACGGGTCAATTTTTTCCTTCAAATCGCCGGGCAAAAAGCCAAGCCGTTCGCCGGCCTCAACGGCCGGGCGGCTTAAGATGATGCGCTTGATTTCGCGGTTCTTCAACGCCCGGACTGCCAGCGCGATGGCCGTGTAGGTTTTTCCGGTTCCGGCCGGGCCAATCGCAAAAATCAGGTCCGAGGTCCGGCTTTTTTCTACCAAAACCCGCTGGTTTGGCGTTTTGGCGCGAATGGGCTTGCCATTAATTCCGTGGAGTAAAACCTCTTTTGAGTTTTCAATCTCAGATTCGATTTGCGAAAAATCATTATTCATCACTTGTTTAATTGTGTCGACGCTCAACACATTAAACTGGTTGTAATGATCGAGCAGCAAGTGGAACTTTTTTTCAAAAGCATCACTTTCCACTTCATCGCCCTGGATGATCAGCTGGTTGCCGCGGCTTACAATATTTAGTTTTGGGAAAAATGTTTTTATCAGGTCAATTTTCGTGTTGTTTACACCGTAAAACTCCAATGGATCAACACCTTCCAGAAATATTTGCTTCTCAAACATAGACTTGTTTCAAGTTCGTAATGCTAACAACAAAAATAGCAAAAATGTTGGGAGTTGCCGGAAAAAAGAATGGCAATGTCCGCTGAAAAGAATGATGTTGCACGCCTATTTCTCTGCTATTTGAACCAGCAAATCTTCCACGAGTTTAATGGCTTCGGTCTGGCTGCACGAAAAATTATTCAGAAAAATGGCAAATAAAATGGCTTGGTTATTTTGGGTGATTATTTCACCGGCGTAGCAGCGCACCCGGGTCATACTTCCACTTTTGGCACGTAAACTTTGTCCGGGAAAATTAAGCGGGTTAAAAAAGTAGAGCGTTCCGTTGGGAACGTAGGGCAGACTGGTGAAGAACAGATCACTGTGCAAGCTTCTGTTCTTCATAAAATAGAGGATTTCAACCATCTGTCTGGTGGTGATTGCGTTGAAGTGCGATAAGCCGCTTCCGTCAGCCAGGAAACAGCCGTCCAGTGAGATGCCTCTTTTTTCCCAAAAGTCGGCAATGACATCCAGCCCTTTTTTAGTCGATCCTTCGCCGTGAGTTAACCATGCCAGGTATTTCAGCAGGTGTTCGGCAAAAAGATTAACACTTTCGTGGTTGGTAACCCGGATAATATCGATTAGTTTAGGTGAAACCGTATGGGCCAATGGATGAAGTGTCAAGTTGTCTGGCTCTTTTTTTTCATGAATGAAGCCCGCCACGCTCAGGCCCGTTTCTGTTAGCCGGTTTTTTAGTTCCCAAGCCAGTAATAACGGCGGATTTGGAACTGCGGCTTTGATAACAAAGTCGTTCCGCCCTTTGGGAATTGTTCCGCGAATGATGTGCTTGTCCGACTTTGGCGCGCCAAACACATAAGCCAAATCGCGGTTGATATTGGATGACTTCACTAGATTTTCTAGTTCCAAGCCGGGAATAAAAGGACTGGTATGTTTGATTCGGGTGGGCTGGCCAGCCTGTGGTGGCGACGCAAAGTGAATTTTGTACAGGTTGTCGTACACCGATAAGCCACTGGCGCCGGCTCCGTAGTAGTTGCCAAGGTCTTCCCAAATCCAGGTGTTCGGAATCATTTGATCTTCGAAAATCGTGGCATCGGTTACCAGGTTTCCGGCAATGTGAACGATGTTTTTCTCATGAAGGGCTTTCAACCAGTGGTTTAGAAAGTGGTTGTCGAGGTAATGTTCCTTGAAATAGTCGGATCCCAAAGTCGGATCGCCTCCTCCAACAATAATCAAATCGCCAAAGAGTGTGTCGTTTTTTATTTCTCCCGAATAGGCCAGCTGTGTTTCGAACCGAAAGTCGGGGCCCAGTATTTCAAGAGCCGTGGCTGTGGTAATCAGTTTGAGCGTAGATCCCGGCACCAGGCTTAATTGAGGATCGGTTTGTGCCAGCACTTCACCGGCTTCAGCGTCCTGCAAAAAAACGCCAATGCCTGCGTGTTGCAGGGCGGGGTTATTTTTCCAGGCTTCAACCTTATTTTTGAGCGATTTGTGGATTTGCTGCGCGGCGCCCGGCATAACCATACAGAACAGGAACAATATTGCGGGAATGAAGCTTCGATTTATCATAGCGTTTGATTTACCCCATGTGGCTTATCGGCTCTTGTCTGTTAATTCCATTGTTTCTTCGCCGTGCCATGGAGAAAACGAAAATATAAATATTCGATCAGCTAGCAGGTCTTGTTCGGAGAAAAGTCACCAATAATTGTAAATTTGCTGGGAACTTATTCATTTCAACAGAAAAAATTTGAAGTCATGTTGAAGACCATCCTGATTGTTGGTACCGGCGGTTTTTTGGGCAGTGTGGCGCGCTACCTAACACAGATTGCAGTTGAGCGATGGCTGCACAGCGCTTTCCCCTGGGGAACTTTTGTGGCCAACTTGGCCGGATGTTTTATCATCGGACTGGTGTTCGCCTTTTCGGAACGCGGAAATTTACTCACCCCGGAATGGCGAATTTTTTTTACCGTCGGATTTTGTGGCGGATTTACAACCTTCTCATCCTTCGCATATAACAACCTGACCATGTTGTCGGAAAACAATCTGTTGCAGCTGTTCGGCAATGTGGGCTTGAGTGTGGTTCTCGGTATTTTTGCGGTTTACCTCGGAATTGTTGCTGTACGATTAGTCTACGCCTGATTTTCGTTTTTTGAAATTACCGGACAAATAAAGATCGGATTGACTCACTTCATTTATTCGCCCCGATGAATAATGTAGAAACTTTCTACATCTACACGGGTAATCCCCATGCGAAATAGCGGGTTTTGTGCTTGTTTTATTTGTGTTTTATTGCCTTTAAGATTCTTGTAATTAGTGGTTTATTGCTTTTAAACGACTGGGGTGTCTTTTTTTGGCACATTTATCCCTTATTGGTAGGGTGTAGAATTTTAGATATAAATGTTGAATCAAAAAAATTGAAAGAGTTATGAAAAAAGGAATGATAATGACAGCCGCAGTAATTGTTCTCGGAATTAGTTTACCATCCGGAGTAATGGCAGAAAATACCAACCAAAACGTGGTCGTTGCCCAGCAGGAAGTTCAGTACGAAAAAATGAATGTTGAGGATCTGCCCGAAGCAGTTACCCAAGCCATTTCTGAAGGCTACGCCGACTACACCCTTTCGGAAGCGTATATGGGAACTGACGGAAGTTACAAAGTTAAGTTGACCAAAGGAGATGAAAAAGTTAAGGTGTTTTTCAATGCCAGCGGAGAGTTTCTGAAAATTGAACAAGGAGACGATCAAGCTGGTGACGAAGAAGTACCTGTTGAATAAAATAGCAGGAAATCATCTGTTACTTGGATGCTAATTGAGAGTAAGTGTCTTTGGCCCCTGTCGAAAAGAAGAAATTCTAGTTGACAGGGGTTTTTTATTAAACATTTTGTTGATGGATGAGCTTATACTAATTGTAACGATTACCCGTTAAAAATTGTAGTTCCCGAACATTCAACGTGTATGGAGATATTTTATGGCTAGCATTCTGATAATAGATGATGATGTTACTTTTTGTTTAATGCTGAAAACCCTGCTTGAAAAAAACAGTTACAGGGTAACGACTGCATTTTCACCGGTTGATGCGAAACGATTAATTCAGAGCATGGCTTATGATGTGGTGCTTACCGATTTACGTATGCCCGAAATCAGCGGGATGGAGTTAATTCGTTGGGTGAAAAAGCAGTCGCCTAAAACGCAGATTGTGATGATGACCGGCTATGCCGACATTGGCACAGCCATTGAATCAATCAAAAAGGGCGCTTTTAACTACATTCCCAAGCCACTAAGTCCGGACGAAGTGCTGAATGTGGTTAAAGAAGCGCTGGATGCATCGAGCGACAATTCTACCAAGGAGCAGACTTCAAAAGCTGAGCTTCTTCAGTCTGATTATCAGGAAGGAGTGAGCAGCCAGGCCCGAAAAATGAGTCAGCACATCCAGTTGGTGGCTCCAACGCCCATCTCGGTTTTGATTGTCGGCGAAAGCGGAACCGGGAAAGAATATGTGGCCAAGTTGATTCACGCAAAAAGTAAACGGGCAGGCAAGCCATTTGTAGCGGTTGATTGCGGCGCCATTCCAAAGGAATTGGTAGCGAGTGAGTTTTTTGGTCACGTAAAAGGTTCATTTACAGGAGCTATAGCCGATAAGGTCGGTAATTTTGAGGCCGCCAATGGTGGCACCTTGTTTTTGGATGAGGTCGGCAATTTGCCATACAACAGCCAGATTCAGTTGTTACGCGTGCTTCAGGAGCGGCTGATTAAACCTGTGGGAAGCAACAGGGAAATTACCGTCGATGTGCGCATCATTGCGGCAACCAACGAAAATTTGCTCTCCGCTCAGGATAAGGGCGAGTTTCGCGAAGATCTTTACCACCGGCTCAATGAGTTTCAGATTAACGTCCCTCCACTTCGGGCACGCCAGCAAGACATCATGTATTTTGCGCACTATTTTTTAGAGCAGTCCAATCGTTATCTTGACAAGTCGGTTCAGGGATTTGATAAAAGTCTGGAGCCGGTCTTCATGAATTACTCCTGGCCGGGCAACCTGCGCGAAATGAAAAACGTCATCAAGCGGGCCACCTTGTTAGCGCACGGCAAATGGATCACCTTAAATGAAATTCCTGCTGAAATTTATTCCGGTTCGCAAACCAGCCATTTCGCCTTGTACAATGAGAAGGATGAAAATGAGTCGATTTTGAAGGCGCTGGAAGCCACCAATTATAACAAGAGTCAGGCAGCCCGTCTGTTGAAAATTGATCGGAAAACCCTGTACAACAAACTGAAAACTTACAAGATTCAGCTGCCTGAGCGAGACAAGTAAGCTCGCCTTCCCGGGCGCTGAGTACACAACCAGTGATTGTTATTCCAGGTGGTTTAATCATCGTCGGTTGTTTCGAAACCATTCAGCCAAATGATAAATTCCGAGATCCTTATTTCAAGGGGTGTTGTTCAGCTGATAGTCCGCTTGAATTGTTTTTACCAGTTCCTTTGCCTGGCGTGAAGCTACTTCTGCTGTTTCCCGCCATTGCTTGTCGTTCAATCGGTTTTCCTCCAGTTCATATAGATGTTGGGCAAGCCCGGTGGCGTCCAGTTGCAAAAACATGGAGCGCATTTTATGGGCCAGTTCGGCCAGGTCATTCCTATGCCTTTCGCTAAGCAAGTTTTCGAATTCTTGCAGGTTTTGCCGGGTTGACTGAATAAACGAATCCAGAATTAAACGCAAGCTGGTCTCGTCGCCTTGAGCAAATGCTTGTATTTTTTTTACGCTGTAGGCCAAATGGTCAGGCGTTTGGTTGTTGTCTCTGTTTGTCATCACGGATTACTGTTTGGTAAATGGGTTTGCTTAATCCTAAATCTTATACGGTTCTACTTGGTAACAAGCCGGTTGGGCAAATTGTTAGTTAATGATCCTTTTATTCCACATTTTCAGGTGTTTGAAGTAACATGTTCCGGCTGCGGTTAGTATAACTTAGAGCACTGAAGCACAACAAGCGAGCACGTAAATTTTTGAAATGAAGGAGGATTCTTGAGTGCTGCTTCCTTCAAATGCCAATTAAAACTTAAAAGTACAATGTAATGAAAGGGAAAGCGAGTTTGCTGAAAGTTTATATTTCAGAATCGGACAAAATCGGTTCGTCTCCCTTATACGAGGAAATTGTGGCCGAGGCACGCAACCAGGGATTGGGCGGAGCGACTGTCCTTCGCGGAATACTGTCGTTCGGAGCAAGTCATTCCATTCACACCATGAAGATTTTCGCACTATCGAGTCACCTACCCGTGGTGGTGGAAATTGTGGATACGGAGCCGAATATCAAAAAATTTGCAGTCCGGGTGAGCGAACTGATTGACCAATCGAAAAAAGGAGCATTGGTCACCATTCAGCCTGTCGAGGTGATGGAGTACAAGCCGGGCGATAAGTATAATCAATTTAAATCGTTCTGAAAGTTCACGATTTAGACCCCGGCGAATCCCTGCTTGTTTTCATGGCGGGTAAATTTCGATTGACCAAATAAAGCTGAACAGTGAATCTTGACTCTTTTGAGGTATGGAGGAGTTAAATTTAGGTTATTCATCGGGGCAATCATACATAAATATCGACTGGATTTTCTATCTTTGCAACGGTTTTTTTAAATCGAAATTTAAGATCATTAATAAGTTTAATATCAAAACCATAAATCATGTTAATTAATAACGTCGTTGGTAGAGAAATTTTGGATTCTCGCGGTAATCCTACAGTAGAAGTTGAAATTACGCTGGAATGCGGAGCTATTGGTTTAGCTGCAGTTCCGTCAGGCGCTTCAACAGGTGAAAACGAAGCGCTTGAACTGCGTGATGGCGACAAAGGCCGTTACCTTGGAAAAGGTGTTTTAAAAGCTGTTGAAAACGTAAACAACGCCATTGCCAAAGAAATTATTGGCATGGATGCTTCAGACCAGGTTGGAATCGACCGCAAATTGCTGGAACTTGACGGAACCAAAACAAAGTCGAAATTGGGTGCCAATGCCATGTTGGGTGTTTCTTTAGCGGTTGCCAAAGCAGCTGCCAATGCGCTTGACCTGCCTTTGTATCGTTATATCGGTGGCGCCAATGCCAAAACTTTACCTGTTCCGATGATGAATATCATCAATGGTGGATCTCACTCTGATGCGCCGATCGCTTTCCAGGAATTCATGATTCGCCCGATTGGTGCGCCTTCGTTCCGCGAAGGTCTGCGTATGGGTGCTGAAGTTTTCCACAGCCTGAAAAAAGTATTGTCGAAACGTAACCTGAGCACCGCTGTTGGTGACGAAGGTGGTTTTGCTCCTGCACTGGATGGAACCGAAGATGCATTGAACTCAATTATCGAAGCGATTAAAAACGCGGGCTACAAGCCAGGTCGCGCTGAAGATGGAGGCGATGTTTCTATTGCGTTAGACTGTGCCGCTTCTGAATTCTACAGCGACGGTGTTTACGATTACAGCAAATTTGAAGGCGCCAATGGTGCTAAGCGCAACTCGGAAGAGCAAGCGGCTTACCTGGCCGAATTGGTAGCTAAATTCCCGATCGATTCAATCGAAGATGGAATGGATGAAGGCGACTGGGACGGATGGGTAAAACTGAATGCTTCGATTGGTGACAAATGCCAGTTGGTTGGCGACGACTTGTTCGTAACCAACGTAGAGTACCTGAAAAAAGGTATCGAACTGGGTGCTGCCAACTCCATCCTGATTAAAGTAAACCAAATTGGTACCTTGACTGAAACTTTGGACGCCATTGAAATGGCCCACCGTGCAGGTTACACTTCTGTAACGTCTCACCGTTCAGGCGAAACAGAAGATTCAACCATTGCTGACATTGCTGTTGCTACCAACTCTGGTCAAATCAAAACCGGTTCATTGAGCCGCTCCGACCGTATGGCAAAGTACAACCAACTGCTTCGTATCGAAGAGCAATTGGGCGCTTCAGCCATCTACGGATACAAAAAAGTTTACAAGAAGTAATTCTTGACGAACCGATATAACAAGAGCCGCTTTCTGAAAAGAGAGCGGCTTTTTTTTGTGTCGGGCAAAGTTGATACTATCGTTTGGCTCGTTTATTTGCCGGAATGTTGATCACACCCGCGCCATCAACCAGCCATCTGCCATCTTCAAGAGTTAACCTTAAGCTCAGCCTAAAGTCCGGCCAGTCAACTCCTTTCACAAGGACGTAAGTTGAATCCTGCTTGTCGACTTCAAATCCTTTGTCCGGATAATCCTGGGCATCAAAAATCGGATCAAATCCAAGTCCGAGTTGCGGATCATTTTTTTCAGCTGCAACCAGCATGTTTTCCAGTTCCAACTTGAAGCCGGTTGTCACAACGGATTGGCTGTTGACCCAATCCAACAGTCCGATGTTCGGATTTTTGGCATTACAAAACACGACATAATTGTTGATGAACTGAATGGCAACTTCGCAGTTAGGTTCAACCTGAATGACAGTGTTTCCCTTGATGTTTTCGCTGGTTGAGTTGGCTGGCTGACAAGCCCATAATGCCACTCCGAGAATAATCATCTCAATTTTCATTCTAGTTTCTCTTAATGTTTTTGGAGGAGCGTGAGCAGTTTTCGGTCGAGTTGGTGTCCGTGCCAGTCTTCATAGGCCACATCTTCGCGATTCGAATCGAGCAGGCCAAACTCGCCCCTGAAATTCCACAGGCCCCAGCCAATGTTGTTTTCTGTCAGAATGTTCAACACGTCGCCAAACCAAGCCAGGAAAACATCGTGTGGTGTTTTGATCCAGCAACCACATTCGCCGCAATGAACGCCCACGCCCTGTTTGGCCAGGTCAATCCAAGGTTGATAAAAGTCTTCCAAATCTTTTTTGCTGTAATAACGGCCGTCAATCATTCCGGGCCACTTCGGATCGGGGAGGTTGTCGGGGTCTTTGAATGCCCAGGGCGCTTTGTAATGCGAAATGTAGTGCGGAAAATAGCCCCGGCAACTCTGGGCAATATCCAGGTCTGCAATTTCGGGGATCACGGAGCTGCCGGTATCGTTGCCATCGGCAATGACGAGGTGATTTGGATTGGCCTTGCGAATGGCCTTTGAAGCATTGAGAGCGACTTTTCGGTAAACGTCACCCGGTACTGAGCTTCTTTTCGAGTGCTGGTCGTTCATATCTTCGCGCATGCCGGGCTCGTTCACCAGGTCAAAGCTCACCTGCTCATTGGTCAAATCCTTGTAACGGTTTCCCCAAAAGTTCCAGTGAAAATTGAAGGCATCCTGGGCGTCCTGATCTTTCCATAAATTGTAGGGCTCATGAAATCCGGAATTGACACAGTAGCCTGGTGCCCGATGGAGGTTGAGGCTCATATGCAAATGATACTTGTTTGCGAGCATCACCAGCCTGTCCACTTCTTCCACTTTCTTTTCATCAATTTTGTACACTTCATCGGGCGTAATTTTTCGACTGTAATCAATATCGAGATAACGCGGATAAGCCATGGGCAGGCGAACAAAATCAAACCCCCAGTCTCGCATCCAGCGAAAATCATCTTCGGTGGTTTTGTTTTGATGATTGCCGGGGCGGGGCTCCGGCGAAAACAAGTCGAGCAGGTTGAAGCCCCGCCACCGGGGCAACTTGGTTTGCGCGGGCAACAACATGCCGGCTGCCGAAAGTGGGCCGCCAGCCAATCCCACCAGGGAGGTGGCTACGCCTGCATGTTTCAAAAAATTTCGTCGATTAAGTGGATTGTTTTTTATCATGATAGATTTAGTGCTTGCTTCAAACCGATGATTCACTTATTTCCTTAACTGAGCAAAATCATTCGCACCAGTTCGGCAATTTCAGCCGTAATAAGAACCGTCAAAAGTGCATAACCATACGAAAACTTGTTAAAATAAGATAGTCCATAAGTCAAATTCCTGATGGCAAGAATCCAGACAACAAAATACGTGACCGGATGACTATAGAACAGCAGATCGAGGTTCTGGGTGATTACAGCTGGAATAATTAAAATCAGCCCGATAGCCAGGTAGATCAGATAGGGAATCAATGAATAAGCGACAACCAGCTGAATTTGAGTTTTGTTTGCTTCTCCCTTAAAGATTTTGCCTACCCCCCAATAAGTCAGTGGCAATACAAACCGAATGACGATTATTCCAGCTAGCGCGAGTGTGACGACTCCGACTAGCAGTCCCGCAAGTTTGCTATCGTCAAATAATCCCAGGTATTTTTTGAGATGGGAAATCCCCATACCTATTGTAATTAAAGCCACAAGAAGGTTCATTGTGAATCGATTTTCTGATTCATCTTTTGTTGCCAAATACTCAAATGTCGCAAGTGGAGAAATCCAGATAGAAAGAAGTGGTCTCATTCCGTATTAGATTAGTGGTTGTTCAGGCTATGCAAGATACGATTTTTATAATAAACAGAGCCGTTGTTCCATGTTTTGTTCTGTTGGCGGTGTCCTGTTTGGTTTCAATTCTTCCAAGCCGGTGTTGGCTCAGTTCATCCTCGCTGTTTTTACTTGGTTTCTCCTTTGTTTAAACTAGCTTTCTACTATTGAGCTAACAGAAACCTAACAGAAACCTAGAAGAAAGTATGGATTTGATCCGGCTGGTGTTCAGTCAGGATTTCGCTTGAGTTGGACGCCCGGGCTGCTCGAAATACCGGTCACAAACAGGAGGCAGATTCAGAAGTAAGTCTTGAGCGAACTGCCTGTGGAGAGGTTTGGCTTGCCCGCAAGGGGGCTGTTTGGAAAAACGAGGGAAGGAAACGGTGAAAAATGCTCTTCAATGTTGATCTGGAAGTTGAGGGTGTCGGCATTGGGTGAAGACCATCGAATATTTGGATAGTCAGCTTGTTGATGTTGCTACGCTTCATTTCTTTGACTCTTTTTGGGAAAAATAACCCCCTGTTTTGGGAAATATATCCCGCCAGTGGGACGCGCATCAATGCTCTTTGGGAATAATCTGACGCGCGTCTTCCCGTTTTCAATCTATTTTAGTAGGCGTAAAACTACGGGCAGAAACTTATGGATAAAATGCATAAAGACTTGAAACGACTTTCCTGGATCATTGCATGCGTTGTGATTGGATTAGTTGTCGCATTGATCGTCCTGGTTAATATCATGTTTTGATTTGACCGAAACAAGTTGATGCCTCCTAATTTAAACATTGCGTTATGAACTTAATGAAATTGAAAAGAACTTACCTGTTTTTTGTGTTCATCGGCTTGGTATTTAGCCAATGCACGGCGTCAAAGAAAGCTGAGGAATCAGCAGAATCTCCCAGCGGACTCGAAATGGCCAAGCGAATGGCCGACTCTGAAATGGTTCATTTTCCAAAAGCTTCAACCGTTGACTTTAATCCCGAAGGCAAATGGAGCTATACGCCCGGTTTGGTGTCCATGGCCATGATGGAAATCCATGCAGCGACAGGGGATGATAAGTATTACGAGTACGCGAAGGGTTATGCCGACCAGTTTATTAATGAAGAAGGCGTTGTTACACAGTACAAACGAAGCGACTTCAATATTGACAACATCAATTCGGGGAAATTCCTCTTCGATTTGTATGAAAAGACTGGCGATGAACGCTATAAGAAAGCCATTTTCCAGTTGCGTGACCAGCTGAACGACCATCCGCGCACTTCGGAAGGTGGCTTTTGGCACAAGCAACGCTACCCGCACCAAATGTGGCTCGATGGCCTTTACATGGGCGCACCGTTTTACGCCGAGTTTGGCAAAACATTCGGCGAGCCTGCCGCCTTCGATGATGTGGTTAACCAGTTTGTTACCGTTCATAAACATACCTACGACCCCGAAACCGGCTTGAATTACCATGCCTGGGACGAAAGCCGCGAGCAACGCTGGTCTGATCCCGAAACCGGACAGTCGTCACACTTCTGGGGGCGTGCGATGGGCTGGTATGCCATGGCCCTGGTTGATGTGTTGGACTATATCCCTTCGGACTATCCGGGACGGGAAGATGTCATGGATATTTTAAAAGAAGTAGCCGCCGGAATCAAAAAATTTCAGGATGAAGAAACCGGCCTGTGGTACCAGGTACTGGACCAGGGCGATCGCGAGGGGAACTACCTGGAATCGTCGGTTTCCAGCATGTTTACCTACACTTTGTTGAAAGCCACCCGTTTGAATTACATCGATCAGCAATATCGCGCAGTAGCAGAGAGAGCATACGATGGTATGCTGAAGAACTTCATCAAGGAAAATGAAAACGGCACCATTAGTCTGACCGATGTGTGCTCGGTTGCCGGGCTGGGCGGTGATCCCTACCGCGACGGATCCTACGAATATTACATCAGCGAGCCAGTCAGGGATAATGATCCCAAAGGTGTTGGACCTTTTATTCTGGCTAGTTTGGAAATGAATAAATAAATAAATAAATCAAACCTAATCTTAAAAGTATGACAGACTTTAAAAAAGAAAAGCAAAGAGGTCTACGCATGAAAACTTTTCGCGTAGGAGTACTTGTCTTGGGTCTCTTTTTTATGGTGACCAGTGGCTTGTTTGCCCAACAGGTTACGGTTAATGGAACAGTGATCGATGCCAGTACAAATGAACCTGTTCCCGGAGCCAATGTGGTGATGAAGGGAACAACAAACGGAACCATTACCAATTTTGATGGTGAGTTTCAGCTTTCAGTTCCGTCGGATGCCACCCTGCAGATTTCCTTTATTGGCTATGCGCCACAGGAAATCGCAGTGAATGGAAGGACAACCATCAACGTGTCGCTGGAAACGGACACCAGAGAATTGGATGAAGTCGTGGCCATTGGCTATGGCACCATTAAGAAGCGCGATATCACGGGTTCGGTCGCTTCGGTTTCCGGAGACGACCTTCAGGCCATTCCGGTAGCCAGCGCAGCCGAAGCCATTACCGGTAAACTGGCTGGTGTTCAGGTGTTATCTACCGAAGGTTCACCCGACGCTGAAATGCGAATCCGCGTGCGTGGTGGAGGTTCTATCACACAGGACAACTCTCCTTTATTTATTGTTGACGGATTTCCGGTCAACAGCATTTCCGACATTGCACCTTCCGATATTCAATCGATCGATGTTTTGAAGGATGCGTCATCAACGGCTATTTATGGATCACGTGGTGCCAATGGGGTAATTATAGTAACCACCAAAAGCGGCCAGGCCGGGAAAGTGACCGTCGGATACAATGCCTACTATGGTTTCAAACGGATTGCCAACAAACTCGATGTTCTGGACGTGGAAGACTACGTGAACTGGCAATATGAATATGCCGTTTTGGATAACGGAATTGAAGAGCTGGAGTCGTATGAACGGTATTACGGCGCCTGGCAGGACAAGGACATGTATGCCGGTAAAGTTGGAAACAACTGGCAGGAACAGGTGTACGGTCGTACCGGTGAAGTGTTTAATCATGACCTGAGTGTGCGCGGTGGAAGCGATAAAATGACCTATTCGTTCAACTACGCCCACATTGATGAAAAAGCAATCATGGTTGGTTCAGACTACAAGCGGAATAACCTTTCGTTGAAGATGAACCACAAGCCGAATGATAAAGTTGAACTGGCTTATTCCTTCCGTTACTCTGACACCAAGGTCAACGGTGGTGGAGCCAACGAGCAGAATGAAGTGTCTTCGGCCGACTCGCGCCTGAAGCACAGTGTCACCTACTCACCAATCCCATTGGGAGGCTTAACGACTGGCGAAACCGATGAATCAATTGCCAGTTACCTGGTGAATCCGATAATTGCTGCTGCCGATAACGATCGTGAGCAATTTCGCAAAAACTACAACATGGCGGCCAGCTTTTCATGGGATATCATCGATAACCTGAATTTTAAGTCGGAAGTTGGCCTGGATAACTATAATTACAATGACAATCGCTTTTACGGGTTGACAACTTATTATGTGTCCAACACGCCGACTGCTGAAAACCAAGGAATGCCAGCTATAATTCTGCGCGACCGCAAGCAGGAGCGTTTCCGCAATACGAATACCCTTTCGTATGATTTCAACGATTTATTTGACGACGACCACAGCCTGAATCTTCTGGTCGGGCAGGAGTTGATCGAAACCAAAACCAATCAGCTTACTTCTGTGATTCATGGTTTCCCAACGCTATTTACCTTTGATCAGGCCTTGAAACTGACCACCCAGGGCACACCGCAATCAACCGATAACAATTACAGTCCGGATGACAAATTGCTGTCGGGTTTTGCCCGTGCAAGTTACGACTACAAAAGTAAGTACCTGGTTTCGGCAACGTTCCGCGCCGACGGTTCGAGCAAGTTTTCGGACGGTAACCGCTGGGGATATTTCCCATCAGCCGCGGTGGCGTGGCGTGTTTCTTCGGAAGATTTTATGGAATTAACTTCCAACTGGCTGGACGATCTGAAATTGCGTGTCAGCTATGGTACCGCCGGTAACAACAACATTCCTTCGGGACAGATGACACAATCATTCGAATCGCGAAACAGCTCTTGGATGAATGGATTCGACAGCTACTGGGCAGCGTCAAAAACCATGGCCAATCCCGATTTGAAATGGGAAACAACGTATACCCGGAACGTTGGTCTCGACTTTGCCCTCTTCAACAGCCGCCTGAGTGGAAACTTCGAAGCCTATTTAAACAATACCAAAGACCTGCTGATTGAATTTCCGGTAGCAGGAACCGGTTACGATACGCAGTTCCGGAATATGGGTGAAACCGAAAACAAGGGGATTGAGCTTTCATTAAACTACATCGTTCTTGATAATAAAGATTATGGCTTAAGCTTCAACTTCAATATTGGATTCAATAAAAACGAGATCAAGTCGCTGGGTATTATGGAAGACTTTGGCGAAACAACAACCTGGGCTTCAACCGAAATTGGCGATGACTTCTGGATTTCCGAAGGAGGTTCGGTAGGCGAAATGTATGGTTACCTGTCTGACGGACGTTATGAGGTTTCCGACTTTGAAGGATATGACGAAACCAGCGAAACCTGGATTTTGAAGGATGGGGTGGCCAATGTGAATAACATTGTTGGAACACCAGCGCCGGGTGTGATGAAACTGAAGAATATCACCGGTGACGATGAAATGGTGACAATCGACGACAGGACGATTATTGGCGATGCCAACCCGCTGCATACTGGCGGTTTCACGCTCAATGGGCGCGTTTATGGCTTCGATATGGCCGCCGTGTTTAACTGGAGTTATGGCAATGATATCTACAATGCCAACAAAATAGAATATACTTCGTCAACAGCACGCTACCAATATCGCAACATGATTGACATCATGGCGGAAGGCAATCGCTGGACCAATATTGATGAGGCAACCGGTCAACTGGTTACCGATCCGGCGACTTTGGCCAGCATGAATGCCAACACCACCATGTGGTCACCCTATATGGATCGTTATGTATTTAGCGACTGGGCGGTTGAAGATGGTTCATTCCTACGTTTGAGCACCCTGACCTTGGGGTATACCTTACCTTCGGACTTGACTAAAAAAATGAACATTCAGAACCTGAGGTTTTATGTCACAGGCTACAACGTATGGTTGCTTACCAACTACTCTGGATTTGATCCCGAAGTTTCAACAAGGAGGAAAACAGCGCTGACTCCCGGGGTTGATTATTCAGCCTATCCACGAAGCAGACAACTTGTTTTCGGCTTAAACCTTAATTTTTAAACTGAATTGAATATGAAAAAAATAGTATATATCATCGGAATCTTTGTTGCGGCACTCACGGTGTCATGCAGCGACGACTACCTGGATGCCCCCACCAAATCATCGCTCGACGAGTCTGTCATTTTTTCGACTCCTGACTTGGCGAAAGGTGCAGTTGACGGGATTAAAATTCCTTTCGCAGAAACCAACTCCTACCGCGGGCGTTTCATCCCATGGTACGGAATGAATACCGATGCCGAATGGTACAACTCTTCGGAGAATACAGGAGCCAATGCTGATTTGGTAACCTACAATGCTGCTCCAAGCAACTCAAATATGAACAGTACCAACAATGCCTGGGCTAAAATGTACGAAGGCATCGAGCGGGCTAACATCTGTATTCGTGGCTTAAGGACCTATGGAAATCCGGAACCCGGAACGGAACTGGGTTATTTGCTGGGTGAAGCCCTGACTTTGCGGGCGGTTTATTATTCTGATTTGGTGAAAGCATGGGGCGACGTGGTTGCCCGCTTCGATCCAATTTCAACCGAAACACTTTACCTGCCCAAATCAGATCGTGATACGATTTACAAGCAGCTGCTTGTTGATTTGGAAGAAGCCGCTACCTTGGTGCCTTGGCCAAACACAAACAATGCTACCAGTACGGTGGAACGCGTCAATAAAGCCTTTGTAAAAGGTTTGCGTGCCCGCATTGCATTGGCTGCTGGTGGATTTTCTCAGCGTCCGGACGGGATTCGGAAGAGTAATGATCCGGATCTGGCTTCAAATGAAATGTATGCTCTGGCTCTTCAGGAATGTGTTGACGTGATCAACAGCGGCTCAGCCAGGCTGGAGCCGATGTTTGAAACAGTATTTAAGAAGAATAACCGGGATATTATTGCAGCTGGTGGCGAAACCCTTTGGGAAATTCCTTTTGCCGACGGACGTGGCCGCGTGGTGTTTACCTTTGGTATCCGCCATCGTAGTGTTGATCAACACACCGGACAAGCCCGCGGGGGACAGGCAGGACCAGTACCGAACTTGTTTTACGACTATGATCTAGCTGACACCCGCCGCGATGTAACGTGTGTGCCTTATGAGTGGGGAACAGCCAACACGGATGGATTTGCCCAGCAGCAGCTTTTGGAGTTAGACACCTGGCAGTTTGGTAAATATCGTTACGAATGGATGGATCGTTATGTGACTTCAACCAACGACGACGGTGTCAATAAATTATACATGCGCTATGCGGAGATTGTCCTGATGGCAGCCGAAGCAGCCAACGAATTGCAAGGGCCGACAGCCGCAGCTCCCTACCTAAAAATGATTCGTCAGCGGGCCTTTCCTGCCAGTGAGTGGGCCACCAAGGTTGATGCTTATGTCAATGCTTTGACCACCAAAGAAGCCATGTTTGACGCGATTGTGGAGGAACACAAATTTGAGTTTACAGGTGAAATGCTCCGCAAAGAAGCTTTGATTCGCTGGAATCTACTGAAAGACAAATTGGATGAATCCAAAGCTAAAATGTATGATTTGCGTGCTCAGACAGGAGACTATGCCGATGTCCCAACAACTCTTTATTACAATTATGCTGAAGATGGTGAATCGCTGGTGATCTACGGATTAAACCGGGGTGAAACTGAAGATAAATCAGCAGAGTATGAATTTAGCGAAACATGGGTGGCACCGGCTGAACTGGAAGACACCAAAATTGAATCAATTTATGTACGAAACCCCAACGAATACCAGTACTGGCCAATCTGGCAAGTATTCCTGGATGCCAGTAACGGGCAATTGACAAACGATTATGGTTACTAATAAATTGACAGGTATGAAAAATAGAATAAAAAATATAGGATTTATCATTGGGTTGTTCTCCTTGCTTTTTGTAGCATGCGAGGACAAGATTGACCCAATTGTGGAAGAAATTCAATTCGAACGGGTGTTTACGCCCCTCGAACTGACGACTAGGATCAGAAATATGACTACAGCTGAGATTAGCTGGAACCTTCGGGAGGATGCGGACTCCTATGTCATTGAAATCAGTGAAGATAGCCTGCTGTTTGGCAGCATTATCCAAACGGTAGAGGTTGCTCCCGATGAAGTGCCGGTTAGTATTGTGCTTGAAGGTCAAACACAGTATTCAGCACGGGTGAAGGGAGTGAGCGATGCTGGAATTGCCGACTCCAAGTGGGCAGAAGTCGCGTTTAAAACCGATGCAGAAAATATTTTTGCACCATTGGCTGGCGAAAATATTACAGCAAGCAGTGTGACCATTAATTGGCCAGCCGGAGAATCAGCAGATAAATTCGTTATTCTTCCAGGCAATACAGAAAGGGCAATTACCGCTGATGAGATTGCAGCCGGTGAAGCAACCATTACAGGATTGAATAGTGAAACAGAATATACCATCAGGATGGTACGGGGAACCAAGCAGCGTGGCGAGGTGACTTTCACCACCTTGGTTGATATTGGCGATGCTACTGCCGTTTATCCTGATGACGACTTAAGCGCCATGGTGGCCGCCGCTGCCGAAGGCGATGTGTTGGTTTTGTTCCCGGGCGAGTTTATGGTTCATACGGGTACATTGACACTGAACAAGTCTATTTCTATCAGAGGACTTTACCCATACGACAAGCCAATTGTTCATATCCAGTTTGTTCTGGAAGATGGTGTTCAGAATGTGGAAATCGCTGATTTGGAAATGGCCGGTTCGTATACCGACCCTGAAACCAGTTTGGCAACCATTCTTGATCACGCTTTCCAATACAATACTTCAGATGTAAGCTATGGCTCTCTGACGGTCACTGGCTGTAATATTCACGACTACAACAAGTCGCTGTTTGCCGGTTCTTCAAGCATTGCATCCACCATTGAATCTATTTCGTTGGACAACTCGGTTGTAACCAATATTTTAACCGATGGTGCCGATGGAATTGACTTTAGGGGAGCTTACGTGGCGAGTCTGAGTTTGACCAACAGCACGTTCAATAATGTTGCTCCGGGACGTGATTTCATTCGATTGGATGACACCTCAGGAACATACCCGGGAAGAGTAACTGATGTTGTGATCGACCACTGTACTCTGTATGGGGTATCGAACAGCACGTCCAGAAGAATTTTGTACGTACGGTTTGTTGATAATACTCTGACTGTTACCAACACCATCATTGCCGAAACAGTGGGGTATTACACCAACCAATCGAGATCAGCCCAACCGGAATGTTCAAGAAATAATTATTTTAACGCACCCGGATTTTACACCGACGCTTATACGTCTGGCGCTAAAATTGACCTTTCTACCAACTTCACAACCGAAGATCCTGGTTTTACTGATGATGCGAATGGTGACTTTACGATAAGCAATCAGAATTTGATTGACTTTAGCGTAGGAGATCCACGCTGGAGAAATTAACGATTGAGCTTGAAACTTAAATACTGAACCGAAGTTTTCGCACCAACCGTGCGGAAACTTCCGGTTCTTTTTATACATGATAAATTTTCTCTGGACGAACCAGTTCGTCTGCTTAATCAATTTTGAATCAATTCAATGAAACGTATTACTTTTTTACTCGTTGTTTTTTTGCTGATTGGGCTGGAATCGTTATCTGGCTTTACCCAGAGTTCCAAAGTGCCTGCTTTCCCTGGCGCTGAAGGTGGTGGCAAATTTACCACCGGAGGACGCGGTGGCGCGGTGTATTATGTGGACAATCTGAATGACAAAGGCAACGGAAGTTTTCGTAAGGCCATTGAAAAAGAAGGCCCACGAACCATTGTGTTTCGCGTTTCGGGCAATATTGAATTGAGTAAGCCCATTCACATCAAGAATGGCGATCTCACCATTGCCGGGCAAACCGCTCCGGGCGAAGGTATTTGCTTGGTAAACTACGGAATACGAGTGGACGCTGATAATGTGATCATCCGCTTCATCCGTGTGCGGCCGGGCGACACCATGGAAAAAGCACAGGATGCTGTGACCGGCACTTGGCACAAAAACATTATTCTGGACCACTGCAGCATGAGCTGGTCAACCGACGAAGTCGCGTCGTTTTACAACAACACCAATTTTACCATGCAATGGTGCATCCTCAGCGAAAGCCTTTATAAGTCGGTTCATCAAAAAGGAGAGCATGGCTATGGCGCTATTTGGGGCGGACAAAACGCCTCGTTTCATCACAATCTTTTTTCTGATCATACCAGCCGAAACCCCCGCTTTTGTGGTTCGCGTTATTCAGGAGAACCCGAAACCGAATCAACCGACTTCCGCAACAATGTGATTTACAATTGGGGATTTAACACGGCTTATGGCGGCGAAGAAGGTTATTACAACCTCATCAACAATTATTACAAACCGGGGCCGGCCACCAAAAAAGATGTTCAAAACCGGATACTGGATTTAACTCAAAAATATTATGACCCCAAAGTGAGGCCCGACACGATGCGTGCCGGCTGGTTTTATATTGAAGGAAACCAGGTGCATGGCGATGCCAAAACCTCGGCAGACAACTGGACTTTCGGTGTTCAGGGAAAAGGCGTGGATGAGGCCGCCAAGCTGAAGTCGAAACTGGACGAGCCGGTGGCACACACCGCAGTTTACACGCATTCGGCTAAAGAAGCCTACAAACTGGTTCTGAAATATGCCGGTGCCTCCTTGAATCGGGATGCAGTGGACCAGCGAATTTTAAAGGAAGTTAAAACTGGCAAGGAGCGCTGTGGATCAACCTATGGCGATGGCCAGAAAGGAGTTATCGACTCGCAGGCTGATGTGGGTGGCTGGCCGCAGCTGGCCGCAGCTTCGGCGCCCAAAGACAGCGACAACGACGGCATGCCCGATCAATGGGAACAGATCAATGCCCTGAATCCAGCTGATCCGGCAGACAGCGCCGGGCTTCAGTTGCACGCCGGATACACCAATCTGGAAGTCTATCTGAATTCGTTGGTGGCCAAATGTTTCCCAAAGAATTAAAAAAATTGCGATAAACGAAGAGATAATTAGAGGAGAATTGGAATGATGATGAATGCCCAAATCAGTCGGTTTTTTCTAGTCCTGTTTAGCTTGTTCCTAGCTGGCGCGGGCATAGCACAGGAAAGCCAGATCCCAGCTTTTCCGGGAGCTGAAGGACATGGGCGATACACCACCGGCGGACGTGGTGGGCAAGTCATTTATGTAACGAATTTGGAAGATAACGCCAGTCCCGGATCCTTGCGTTATGCGGTGAATCAAACCGGCGCCCGGCTGATACTGTTCAAAATATCGGGAACCATTCGATTGAAATCTGCTTTGAGAATCACCAAGGGCGACCTCACAATTGCCGGCCAAACAGCGCCCGGCGATGGCATTTGCCTGCGCGACTATCCGGTAGAAATTCAGGCCGACAATGTCATTTTACGCTACCTGCGTTTTCGGATGGGCGATGAAACGAATCAGGAAGCTGATGCGTTGTGGGGCCGAAACCGAAAAAACATCATCATCGATCACTGTTCCATTAGCTGGTCGACCGACGAATGTGCTTCGTTTTACGACAATGAAAACTTCACCTTGCAATGGAGCATTGTCTCCGAAAGTCTTAGAAATTCAGTGCATGACAAAGGAGCGCATGGCTATGGCGGAATCTGGGGAGGCCGGAATGCTTCGTTTCATCATAATCTGCTGTCCAGTCACGACAGCCGGAATCCACGATTTAACGGGAGCCGTTATTCGAACCGGTCCGATGATGAACTGGTTGATTTTCGGAATAACGTAATCTACAACTGGGGGAGCAACAGCGCTTATGCCGCAGAAGGGGGCCAATACAATTTGGTCAATAATTACTATAAACCCGGGCCGGCAACTGCATCTTTCAAAACAACCCGGATTATTAAACCCTATGCTGATAATGGCTCAAATAACCAGCCTGCCGGAACCTACGGAAGGTTTTATGTGGAAGGGAATAAGTTTACGGCCAGCACCGTGGTTTCGGGCGATAACTGGCAGGGTGTTCACATGCACTCCAGCTTTTCAACTTATGCGCCGGGGGTTACCAAAGGCGATTTGAAACTGGATTCGGAACTGCCCACCAACGGAGTGACTACTCATTCGGCCGAGAAAGCCTATGAGAAAGTCTTGGATTTTGCGGGTGCCAGCTTGGTGCGCGATACGGTTGACAAACGGGTAATTCACGATGCACGTACTGGAACGGCAAGCATTACTGACGGCGGAAACGGGAGCACCAACGGAATCATCGATACGCAAACTGCGGTGGGCGGATGGCCCGAACTGCAATCGACGGAAGCGCCGGCTGACACGGATGGAGACGGCATGCCCGACGTTTGGGAAACGGCCAATGATCTGAATCCGAACAGTGCAAGCGACGCCAAGCTGACCAACCTGGACGGAAAGTACACCAATGTTGAGGTTTACCTCTACAGCCTGGTGGCCGCCATGACCGAGAATCAAAAGGAGGATGGCGTGACCACTTCAATTAAACAAGTAGAAAAGCGCCATCAGCCCTTGCAGGTGTATTACAATCCTGTGACCAGTGAGCTAAGCGTAAACCACGATTTTAAAATTGAAAAGCTACAGATCTATTCAATCACCGGAATTCTGATTTATTCCGAAGTGGTGAATCAGAAAAACTTACAACTTAAAATCCCGAACAGTCAACAGGGAATTTACCTGTTGCGCATTCAGAATGAGAAGAAGCAGGTCTACGCTGAAAAATTTAGAAATTATTAAACGAAAGAAATGAATTGGAAAAAATCGATACGACTTCTGGCACTGACTATCGTTTGGAACGCAGGAAGCGCTTTTGCCACAAATGATTTTGATCTGGTTGTCTCAAAAGATGGCGATGGCGATTTTACAACGGTTCAAGAAGCCATTAATGCGGTGCCGGATTTCAGAAAAAATACGACCACCATTTTCATCAAGAATGGTATTTATAAGGAAAAATTGATCCTGCCGGCATCGAAAAATCAAGTGACTTTCATTGGCGAAAGTGTGGAAAAAACCATCATCACCAACGACGACTATGCTTCAAAATTGAACCGGTTTGGCGAAGAAATGGGCACCACCGGATCGTCGGGCTTTTTTGTGTTTGGCAATGATTTTACCGCCGAAAATATCACCTTCGAAAATTCAGCCGGGCCGGTAGGGCAGGCGGTTGCCGTGCGAGTTGACGGCGACCGCATTTTCTTTAATAACTGTCGGTCTCTAGGTTTTCAGGATACCTTGTATCCGCATGGCGAAAACAGCCGTCAGTATTACAAAAATTGCTACATCGAAGGAACGGTCGATTTTATTTTTGGTTGGTCAACCGCTGTTTTTGAAGATTGTGAGATTTTCTGCAAATCGGCGGGCTATGTCACGGCGGCTTCTACGCTCGAAGAAAGCCCCTTTGGCTTTGTTTTTCTGAATTGCAAAATTACCGGCAGCGCCCCGGCTCGTTCGGTTTACCTGGGACGTCCCTGGCGTCCGTTCGCGAAAACCGCTTTCATAGCATGCGAGCTTGGCGAAATCATCAAAGAAGAGGGCTGGCACAACTGGGGAAAGAAGGACGCGGAAACAACAGCCACGTATGTAGAATATAAAAACACCGGAGCAGGCGCAAGGCCCGAAAAACGGGTGCCGTGGTCGTCGCAACTAACACAGGAGGAACGTGCAAAATTTACCTTGAAAAATATCTTCGATGGGTGGATTCTGCGAGAACCCCTAAATATTGAATCAAAATGAAACGAAAAGCAAAATTTTATCTGATGCTGATTGCCGGATTCGCGGCTGTTTCAGCACAGGCACAAACCAATGAGCTATCCAAGGTGTGGATTGCCGACAATGGCGATGGAACCTATAAAAACCCGATTCTCCATGCCGATTATTCCGATCCGGATGTGGCAAGAGTGGGTGACGATTATTATATGACCTCTTCATCGTTTAACTGCGTGCCAGGCTTGCCGGTGCTGCACTCAAAAGATTTGGTGAACTGGGAACTGATCAGTTATGCGCTTCCCAAACAACCCCCTTTTGATGTGTTTGACCAGCCCCAGCATGGCAACGGGGTTTGGGCACCTTGTATCCGCTACCACGAAGGCGAATTCTACATCTTTTATCCCGATCCCGATTTTGGGATTTACCTGACCAAAGCGACAGATCCGAAAGGACCGTGGTCGGAACCTGTTTTGGTGCGTGGTGGCGAAGGCCTGATTGATCCTTCGCCACTTTGGGATGATGATGGCAAGGCTTACCTGGTGTACGCTTTTGCGGGCAGCCGTGCCGGAGTAAAGAGCGTGTTGCTGGTGAGCGAAATGACCCCCGATGGTACGAAACTACTGGACAACGATGTGGTGGTTTTCGATGGCAGTGAGGCGCATCCGACAGTTGAAGGCCCCAAGTTTTATAAACGAAACGGCTACTATTACATTTTTGCCCCGGCAGGTGGCGTCTCAACCGGCTGGCAGCTGATTTTGCGGTCGAAAAATATTTATGGTCCTTACAAAGAAAAGGTGACGCTTGAGCAAGGTTCAACCGATATCAATGGACCTCACCAGGGCGCATGGGTTGATACCCCCAGTGGCGAAGATTGGTTTATCCACTTTCAGGATAAGGAAGCGTATGGACGGATTGTCCATTTGCAGCCCATGCGTTGGGAAAACGACTGGCCTGTGATGGGCGTTGACCACGATGGCAATGGTATTGGCGAACCGGTAGCTTCGTACCAAAAGCCCAATGTTGGCGGTACGTATCCCGTTGTTACGCCACCCGAAGACGACGAATTTAATACACACGAGCTCGGTATTCAGTGGCAATGGCATGCCAATCCGAAGTTAACTTATGGCTATCCTTCCGGAAACCTGGGCTACTACCGGTTGAACTGCAAACCACGGCCCGAGGGTTTTGTCAATCTGTGGCCGATTCCGAATCTGCTGCTTCAAAAGTTTCCGGCTGAGGAATTTATGGCGACGACAAAACTGACCTTCAATCCCAGGGCTGATGGCGAAGAAATTGGTTTCGTTGTGATGGGGGAGGACTATCAGTATATTTCGCTAAAACAGGTGGATGGTCAACTTCGCACGCGCGTGGTGCAATGCCAAGGTGCCCGTTTGGGAGGAGCAGAAAAAGAATTGGCTCAACAAAATTTTAAAGGAAACACCGTCTGGTTTCGGGTGAAAGTGAAAGCCGGCGCCGTTTGCAGCTTCAGCTTCAGTGCCGATGGGAAGAAGTTTACCGAAATGGGTACGGATTTTTCCGCGGTTCCCGGCCGTTGGATTGGTGCCAAAGTTGGCTTCTTTGCCTTGCGCGATGGCGTAACCAATGACTCGGGAACGGCCGATATCGATTGGTTTCGAATTGATAAAATCAAAAAATAGAAGGAAAATATTGGAAAGAATAATCTAAATCAAGAGTAAAATGAAAAGGACTGGAAAAATGAAGTTACCTGTTTACTTGCTGATCTTGATTGCAGTGGCATGCAACACAACAACGCCTGTTCCCGAGGTGACAAACGATATTTATGAGGGAATTGAGTTTGAAATGCCGAAAGTAGTTGAACCAACCTTTGCCGATTTGTCCGTGTCAATTGTCGATCACGGCGCTATTGGCGATGGCCAAACGCTGAACTCGGAGGCTTTTGCCGATGCCATCAACGAGGTGGCCGAAAAAGGTGGCGGCCGCGTCGTGGTGCCGCGCGGCATCTGGCTCACCGGGCCCATCATTCTGAAAAGTAACATTAACCTGCATCTCGAAGCCGGGGCCTTGGTGTTGTTTAGCAAAAACAAAGATTTGTACCCCTTGATTGAAACCAGTTTTGAGGGCTTGAACACGGTTCGATGCCTTTCTCCAATTTATGGAAAAGACCTGGAAAACATTGCCATTACAGGCGAAGGTGTCATTGATGGTTCGGGCGATGCCTGGCGGCAGGTAAAGCGCTCGAAGATGACCGATGCGCAGTGGAAAAAGCTGGTAGCTTCGGGTGGTATCGTCAATGAAAGCGGAACGAGTTGGTTCCCGTCTGAAAGTTTCAAAAAAGGTTTTGAAATGAGCGACATGAATGTACCGACTCAATTCACAAGCATGGAAGAGTTTGAAGAAATCAAAGATTTCCTGCGCCCGGTGATGGTCAGTCTGGTGAGCTGTAATAAAGTGTTGCTTGACGGACCGGTTTTTCAGAATTCGCCGGCCTGGAATATTCATCCGCTGATGTGCGAAAACCTGACTGTTCGAAACATTGATGTCCGCAATCCCTGGTATTCTCAAAACGGCGATGGAATCGATATTGAATCTTGTAGAAACACAGTACTATATGATTCAAGATTCGATGTGGGCGACGATGCCATTTGCATCAAGTCAGGAAAAGACCAGGATGGTCGCGACCGCGGCATCCCCACTGAAAACCTGATTATCAAAAACTGCATTGTTTATCACGGCCATGGCGGGGTAACCGTTGGAAGTGAAATGTCGGGCGGTGTGAAAAACATGCACGTTTCGGGTTGTACGTTTATGGGTACCGATGTTGGTCTGCGTTTTAAAAGCACCCGCGGGCGTGGCGGCGTGGTTGAAGGGATTTACATTTCTGACATCGACATGACTGATATTCCAACCAATGCCATTTCATTCAACTTATACTATGGCGGGCTGTCGGTTTCTGAGATGCTGGAGCAGCAAGCCCAAAACGATGGAGAATCAGAAATGATGGAAGTGACCGAGGAAACTCCTCAGTTTAAAGATATTTCGATAAAAAATGTGACGGTAAAAGGAGCCAAGCAAGCTATTTATTTACAGGGACTTCCGGAAATGAACCTGGAGAATGTGTTGTTGGAGAACCTGGTGATGGAAGCTGAAAACGGACTGTTTTGCATGGATGCCAATGGTGTGAGGGTCAACAACCTGAAACTGAAAACAAGCAAGTTTCCTGCGGTTAATTTTTACAATGCGCAAAATGTTTCCATCAAAGATTTAGCGGTTGAAACCGGAGGCCATCCCATTATTTCGGTGAATGGTTCAAAAACAAAGAATGTGGACATTGTGCTAAGCACAGGTGACGTTTCGGATGAAATGCTGTTACTGAATGAGAATGTAGATTCTGAAGCCGTCAAAGTGACACAACAGTAAGCGATAACGAAATATGAAAACGGAATTTGGCATTGCACTACTGGCTCTGTTTCTGGCGGCATGCTCACAGGTGCAAAAGCCAGTCGATGTTTACATGGTTGGCGATTCAACCATGTCGAACAAGAAGGCCGAAGTGTATCCCGAAACGGGTTGGGGACAGGTTTTTGATCAGTTTTTCAACGAACAGGTGACCGTCCATAATCATGCGGTTAATGGGCGCAGTACCAAGAGTTTTATTACCGAAGGACGATGGCAGGTCGTGCTCGACAGCCTGAAAGCAGACGATTATGTCTTCATCCAGTTTGGGCACAACGACCAGAAGGACAAAGATAGTACCCGCTACACCGATCCGTATGGAACGTATTCGCAGAACCTGGAGAAGTATGTGCGCGAAAGCCGGGACAAAGCGGCAATACCAATTTTGCTGACCTCCATTGTTCGCCGGAAGTTTGATGAAAACGGTCGACTGATTGATACGCACAAAGAGTATCCGGAGGCCATGCGACAGGTAGCCGAACGGCTGGATGTTCCGCTGATCGATTTGCAGCGGTTAACAGCGGGCATGGTTCAGGAAATGGGCGACGAACCTTCGAAGGAAATATACTTGTGGACGGAGCCCACCGAACGTTTTCCCGCGGGGCGACAGGATGACACGCACCTTTGTGTTGCCGGAGCTTTAACCGTGGCGGAACTGGTGGCAGTAGAATTGGCGAAATTTCCGTTGGATTTGGCGGAATATATTGTCCTGAAAGAGTAAAAAACGATTTAAGAGATTAGTGGAAGTTTGAAAATTGGTTTAGGTTAATGGCTGAAAAGGCAAGTTTCAATTCAAGTGGAAAAAGGCATTCGAAAGGATGCCTTTTTGCTTGTGTACATTCGATTTTTCAGGAACCAAATCCGCAGGCTATTTGAACAAAATTGGGAAGAAGGGACTTGAAATAGGAGACATTGAGTTGAACTTCAAAAATGAAAAGCATGCAAGCCATTGTTTTAAGTGATTTTGGAGGGGTTGAGAATTTGCTCCTCACCGAAATTCCACATCCTGTCCTTGCCGATGATGAGGTGCTGGTGCAAGTGAAAGCCGTAAGTGTAAATCCGGTAGATATCAAAACAAGAAACGGAAAGGCGTTGGCCGGGAGGCTGGAAAAGGAAAATCCGCTGATTTTAGGTTGGGATGTTGCTGGTGTGGTGAAAGAAACTGGCAGCAAAGTCGGGCACTTTAGTCCGGGAGATGAAGTGTTTGGCATGGTGAATTTCCCTGGCCATGGGAAAGCGTATGCCGAATATGTTGCGGTGCCGGCCAGCCATCTGGCGCTGAAACCAGCCAATATTGATTTTGCGGAAGCTGCTGCCGGCACCTTGGCCGCACTCACTGCCTGGCAGGCCATGGTGCGCCACGCCAAAGTGACTGCCGGCGACCGGGTGCTCATCCACGCTGCAGCGGGTGGGGTGGGGCATTTTGCGGTGCAAATCGCCAAGCAGCTTGGGGCGTATGTTATTGGAACCTCATCGGCTAAAAACCGGGAATTTGTACTTTCGCTTGGCGCCGACGAGCATGTCGATTATCAAGCGCAGGCGTTTGAGTTGGTTGTCAAGCCAGTCGATTTTGTGTTGGACACCATTGGCGGCGATTATATTGATCGCTCACTGGAAACGCTGAAGGCTGAAGGGACGATAGTTAGTATCGTTTCAGGGATGAATGAGCAGGTCAGTGAGAAGGCGAGGGCCAGAGGAATAAAAGGTTTGACAATGTTGGTTGAATCCAGCGGCGATGATATGAAATGGTTGGCCGACTGGTTCGAAAAAGGACAGCTTAAAGCTCACGTATCACACACTTATCCGCTCAATCAGATGGCAGACGCTCATCGGCAAGTTGAAACAGGGCACACGGTGGGCAAAGTGGTGGTGAATGTATAAAAAGGTGAACGAAATAAGCATCAAACTGGCCCGGAATTCATTCAATAAAAATGCCGGCCCCACAATGGAGCCGGCTCAAATCAATCAGGTTTAGTTGTTGTTTTAGTAGCCCGGATTTTGAGGTAACAGGTTCGGATTTCTGTCCAACTCATCCTGCGGAATAGCCAGCAAATAATGTTTCGTAGGATCAAAGTTTTCGTGTGGTTCCAATGAATTGGCACCTTTAAAAACCTCGTTGCCCAGCTCGCGGCGTTGAATGTCGTACCAACGCTTGAACTCAAAAGCAAGTTCTAGCCGGCGATCGTCAAGGACAAGCTCCCGGAAATCATCTTTTGAAATTCCGGATTGAACGTCGGCCGGAAAATCAGTCATCGTTCCATTCCAGTTTCTGGCCCGTGCCCGAATACGATTAACATAACCGATGGCTTCATCTGTTGGCCCGCTTACTTCATTTAATGCTTCGGCAGCCGTCAGTAAAACCTCGGCATAACGATAAACTGCATAGTTGTGATCAGAGTACCGAGCTTCGCCGTTCGCATTTCCAGGATACCGGAAGTATTTGGCGATATGAGGCCTTTTCACGGTTTCGTATTGCGTATACGGTGCAGGTTGGCCGCCTATCATTGTTGTATCTTCAAAACTCACCTTTTTTCGGTAATCGCGCGGATCCCACGTATCATAAACAGGCATTGCCGGGACAGCAACACTCCACCCCTGAATATCGGCTCCGCGTATGCCGGTTAAGGCACCTGTGATGTCATCATTGGTTGATCCGGGGCCTGTTTGCGATCCCAAAAAGTCGAACGAAAAGATGTGTTCTTTTGTCGCGTCCTGCTTCGTGGCATCAAACAAATTTTGAAAGTTTGGTTCCAGTGCGTAGTCTAGACTGACTTCGTTGTCAATCACCCATTTGGCGTGTTCGTAGGCTTTTGGGTAGTCTCCCAAAGTAAGGTAAACATCGGCCAGCATCGTGTGGGCTGATCCTACCGAAGGCCTCGAGCGGGAATTGTCGGCAGGAACCATCGTTAGATTTTGCGTTGCAAATTCCAGATCGGCAATGATGTACTCATACACTTGTTCTTTTGGTGTTTTTGAAATATCTCTGACCGATGCCGGGTCACTAATCGCTTCGCCGATGTAGGGCACGTCACCAAACATGCGAACCAGGTTGAAATAGATAAATGCGCGAACAAACCGGGCTTCTGCTGTTAGCTGGGACAGAATCGTTTGATCTGCGTCGGGCAGAGATTCAGCTCCGAGGATTGCATAATTGGCCGCACTGATGATTTGATAAGATCGAGGCCAAATTTCAGTGATCATTCCGTTGTTTGAGTCGGAATTAAAATCGTTGACTTGTTGTCTTCTGGCAGGAGTTCCGCGCTCACCAATATCCGCCATATCTCCTTGCAACATAATCGTTAGTGTATATTTCCTACCCCAGTATTGTTCCGCGGCAATGTAGCCGTAAGTTCCTAAAACGGCAGCTTCAACAGTAGCTTCATCTTTGAAAAAGCCCTGCGGAACGATGTCCGTCATCGGGGTCTCCTCCAAGTTATTGCAGCTAAGCACAAAAATGGAGAGGAGGAAGAGTGTTATTACTTTATATTTTTTCATTTCGTTCAATTTTTTTGTTTCATGATATTCGATGGAATAGACCCGTTTTTAAAAAGTGACTTGTAGTCCGACGGTATAGGATTTCGCGTTAGGATAACTTCCATAATCCAATCCCAGATTCCGGTTTGAGTTGGTATTGCCGCCTGAGTTGTAATTCACTTCCGGATCATAGCCTCGGTAGCCCGTTATGGTCAGGAGGTTTTGACCACTTACATAGATTCGTGCACTGGCCAATCCAAGCCGACGCAGGTGGAATTTAGGAACCTGATAGCCGAGCGAAATGTTTTTCATTCGTACATAACTTCCATCTTCAACCCAACGCGTTGATGAAATTCTGGCGCGCCCCGAGTTAGCTCTAGGCACATCTGTATTGGTGTTGGTTGGTGTCCAGCGATCTAAAGCCCGAGTGGTTGAATTGGCTACACCGCCCATCAATTCCAGCTCCATCAGCGTAAAACTATACACATCGTTTCCTTGAGAACCCTGTATAAAAAAGTTTAAGTCAAAATCTTTGTAGTTTAGGGCGTTGTTCATTCCCCAAATAAAGTCGGGATGGGGATTTCCGATAATCGAGCGATCTTCGTTGCCCAGTGTGCCATTTTCGCTGATGTCTTTGTACTTTTCGCCACCAGCAGCTTGCTCAAATCCAGCGCCTGGCAAGAAGGTGTCTCCTTCCTGATAAACACCGTCGTAAGTATATCCAAAGAATACCCCAACAGGTTCGCCTTCGCGCAGGACATGGGTATCGCCAAATCCAACCATATGCCCGGGATTGGCTGCGTAGAGAATATCATTGCCGTCGGGAAGTTCCAATACTTTATTTCGGTTGAATGAAATGTTGAAGTCGGTTTTCCAGTTCAGTTCTTTTTCAATATTGACGGTGGATAAGGTAAACTCAAATCCTTTGTTTTCAACGCTGCCAATATTGTCGATCATGCTTGGGAACCCGGAATATTCGGGCAATGGAAGGCTGAAAAGCAAGTCGCTGGTTTTCATCCGGTAATAATCGGCTACCAGGTAAATGCGTTGATCGAAAAGTCCGAGATCAAACCCGATGTCCAACTGTCCTGTACTTTCCCAGGTCAGGTTATCGTTGGCAACCGAAGTTGGGCGAACCGCATTGACCGGTCTTCCATTAATGATGGTATAAACAGTTCCGAAACGCGCTAACGACTGGTATGGTCCAATAGCCTGGTTCCCCGTAATACCGTAGCTTCCGCGAAGTTTTAGTTGGCTGAGATTTCTTAAACCATCCATGAAACTTTCTTCAGCTACATTCCACGCCAGTGCTCCGGAAGGGAAGAAAGCCCATTTTTCATTTTCCGCAAAACGCGATGAACCATCATAACGGGCGTTCAAAGTCAGCAAGTATTTGTCTTTCAATTTGTAGTTCAGCCGACCGTAGTAGGAAGATAATTCTGACTTGTTCCAACTGGATGAGTTGTTGGGGATGGAGCCACCTCCAAGATTCCACCACTGAAAGTCGTCGGTGACAAACTCGGTACTTCCTGTTCCCCAAAACTCGCCTGTATAGTATTGGTAGGAATAACCGGCCATTAAAGTCAGGTCGTGAATGTTGCTGAATAGTTTGTTGTAAGTGAAGTAATTTTCACTGATCAGGTCGGTGTTTTTATTGGCATTAATACGTGCTGAACCCCCAACATTTCGTCCGGCATTCAGTTTGGTCGAAATGTACAAACCATCGCGGTTGTTATAGGTTTTAGCGCCTAGTGTTGTTCTGAATTTGAGGTTGTCGACAATACTCAATTCACCATAGAAATTGGCCTGCATAATGTCGGCAACCGCATTGTTTTGACGTTCGGTTGCAATGGCGTAGGGGTTGTCGCGCGGGTCACCCACCGGCGACAGGGTGTAAATACCTTCATCATTTTGGATTGCGATACTTGGTGCCATGGTAAATGCAGAGGCGATAATCCCGGTATTGTTGGTGCCACCACTGCCTTCCTGGGTATGCGAGCCGTCGCGGTCAGTACGCTGAGCAAAAAGGTTGGCTCCCAGTTTTATCCGGTCAGTGAGGTTAAAATCGACATTGCTGGTTACCGAGTAACGCTTGTATTTCGAACCGATAATGATTCCCTTATGATCGTAAACAACACCGGAAACATAGTAGCGTACATTTTCGTTGCCCCCTGAAAAGGACAGTTGATAGTTTTGGATGGCGCCATTTTGAAAGATCACATCCTGCCAGTTGGTATTGGCTGTGGGTGTAGAAGGAAGCGTTCCCGGGTTGGCATCGTTCACATAGTCAACAAAGTCTTGTGCTCCAAGCAAATCAAGCCGGTTGATTTCTTTTTGCATCGAATAGGAGGTATTGAATTCTATCTTGGTTTTGCCACTTTGGCCTTTCTTCGTGGTCACCATTACCACGCCATTGGCGCCTCTCGAACCATAAATTGCAGTAGCTGATGCGTCTTTCAATACCTCGATGGACGCGATGTCCTCGGCAGGAGGCAAACTTCCACCGGGAAAGCCGTCAACCACATACAGCGGATCGGAAGACGAGTTGATCGATGTACCGCCGCGGATCCGCACTTTAAAAGAGGATCCCGGTTCGCCGTTGTTTGCCGAAATTTGCACACCGGCTGCCCGGCCCTGGAGGGCTTGCGCCATATCAACGGAGGGGTAAGCTGCGATATCTTCCGCTTTCACCGTCGATACCGAGCCGGTCAAATCACTTTTCTTTACCGACCCGTAACCGACAACGACGACTTCGTCCAAACCAACCACATCTTCGGCGAGCTCGACGCTTACCGAGTTGGAGCCGCTCAGTTGCACTTCCTGTGTTTTATAACCAATGAAGGAGAATACCAGCACGGCATCCGACGAGCTTACGCGGAGGCTGTATTGTCCATCCAGGTCAGTCACCGTTCCATTTGTTGTTCCCTTTTCAATGACGCTGACCCCGGGGAGTAACTCGCCCGATTTTGAACTAACCACTCCGGTAATGGTTCCGGCTTGCTGAACCGGTGAGTCTGATGGCGTAATGACGATTAAGCGGTTGGCCATAATGGAATACGAATTTCCCGTGCCCGCCAGAATTTCATCCAGAATTTCTTCTACGGTTTTATTCTTATACTTGATGTTGTGGTACTTGTTGGCATCAAGTAAATCATCGTTGTAAAGAAATTTGAACTCAGTTTGACTTTCAATGGCTTCCAAAATCTGAACCGTGGTCACATTGTGCAGGTCAACTGAAAGTTTCGTTGATTGCGAATAAACTGACCCGAAAGAGTGAACAGTTAGGAGCAGGAGTAGCAAAATAAATTTCATAGCAATCAAAATTTTAAATAGACCCCGATTTTTCGGGAAGATCCATCTTTTACATTTTTTTTTCATAATTTTAGAACGTTATTAGTTTACACTTTTAATAATGACCGCGTTAAAGGCGGTTGAACTGAAATCGGGAAATGTTGGCGCATTTTCCGATTTTTTCTTTTAAAAAGGTTTTGTCATAGGCAAATCAAAGTTTGTTACGAATCTTTTTTGGTTAATATTTCTATTTCATTTTTATCAATCGTATAATCAAAAGGGAGGGAGAGACTTAACGCTTCAATGGCTTGCTCTATGGTTTCATTTTCAAAAGTGCCGGTGTAGCGCGAGTATTTTAAGGACTTATCTGTAATTTCAATTTTTACATCATACCATCGTTCCATTTGCCTGACCAGGTCTACAAGCGGTTCGCTTTTAAAAACCAGCACATGATCTTTCCACGAAGTATAGTCTTCCACTTTCACTTTTTCAAAAATGGTCAGCGAGGCTTTTGATTCCAACGGGATTGTTGCGGGTGCCTGTGTATTCAGCGAATCTTCTTGCGGGCTCTTTTCGGCTATCCGGGTGATCTGAAAATCGGACTTTCCTTTGACAAAGGTTGCTTGCTGGTTGGGTTTCAGAAGAATGGGCTCTCTGATGGTTTTATGGTCCAGCTGACCTTCAATCCGAATGGAGCCGTTAACCAATGTTGCTTCAATCTGATCATCATCATCGTATGATTTTACATTGAAGCTTGTTCCCAACACCTGAATGTTGATGGTTGAGGTTTTGACATTGAACTTGCGGTTTTTCAAGTGCGCCACTTCAAAGAAAGCTTCTCCTTCCAGAAAAACATCCACATCTTTTTGATCTAGCTTGGCGGGATATTTAAATGTGGTTCCCGAGTTGAGCCAGATTTTGGTGCCATCGGTCAAGGTGATGTTGGTCCGGGCGCCGTAGGGAACTTCCAGCGTATTGTAGTCGTCTGTCTGAAGCTGGTTCAGTAAAAACCAGCTGGCCCCAAAAGCAACAACCAAAATGGCTGCAATCTTGTAAATTTCACGCAAATTCCGGCTCCAAAGAAAACCGTCTAATGTGTCGGTTTTCTTTTCCAGTTTTTCAATCTCCGTCCATAGTTTTGCCCACTCTTCCTGCTGCCTGTCTTGATTTTTTGGCTGGGCAATCTTTGATGAGTCCCAAATATCTTTCAGCTCATAAAACAGTTTTTTATGCTGGGGCGATTCATATACCCAGGCAAATAGTTCGTTTTGCTCCTTTTGGGTGAGTTCTTCCCTGAGCTGGCCGATCAACAGTCGTTTGTATTTGTCTTCTACTTCCATATCCTGTCTTGCTATCTAAAAACTAAGACAGGTCAGGAACATGGGCTACGTCAAATATTTTCTGAAAAAATTAATTTTGAGTTTATTTTGAAGGGAATTTATTGGCCCGTCGGTGAACAAAGAACAGCAACAAGTAGTCCTGAAGTTCGATTTTGATTTGTTTTAAGGCACGGTAAATCCGGGTTTCAACCGTGCGGACAGGAAGATCCAGTTGCTCGGCAATTTCCTTGGTTGACTGGTTTTCGAAACGGCTCAAGCGAAACGGCTGCTGGTATTTCTCGGGCAGGGAGGCCACTGCTTTTCGCAGTTTTTCTTCTATTTCTTTTTCCAGAAGACTGGAATAGGCGGTTTGGTAGTCGTTAATCTCTTCGATTTTTTGCCGGAGACTTTCTTCAGAATATTTATTTCGAACCGATTTTTTTGACAGATGATTCAGACAATTGTTTCGTACGCTGGTGAACAGGTAGCTTTTCGCCGCCTTCGGGTTGGACAGGCTGGAAAAATTTCGCCACAGGTTTAGAAATGCGTCCTGAACCAGGTCGTACGCCACTTCTTCATCATGGACGAATTTTTGGGCATAGGCGACCAACATAAAATGGTAGTCTTTAAAATATTGCTCGAATAGTATTTTTTCGGCCAGTAGTCCCACTTGGAAAACGATTCGGTTAAGATGGGCAAAATATAAGGATAAAATCACAAATACTTGATTGAACAAAAATAAAAAGCACGGGCTTCTTACAATTAGTGTTCGTTGGGTTTTGCCGGTATCGCTTTGCTTTTTTTGCGTCCGACAACCAAAATTGCCCCGGCTAAAATAATGATCGCCCCCAAGAACGAGAGCACCGAAAACCGTTCCGCTTCAATCCAGCTGACATTCATTTTGCTGAGGATGCCCATCACCGCGAAGGTAATCATGGGGTTGAGGATGACAATGATGCTGACTTTGTTGGCCTGTGTGTACTTCAGAGCTTGGGCCAGGCAGCTGTAGGCGATCAGCGTGTTGACTCCCAGAAAAACCAAAATGGCCCACCAAATCCAGCTCAGTTCCAGCAGTGGGGCAAAGTCAACAAACGGGAGATAAATAAGGGCCGGAAAACCAAACAGAAATAAATTTAAGGTTCCTGTGGCATGCGAAATCACCAGGCGTTTTTGCAGCACGGCATAGGTGGCCCAGGCCAGCGCACCGCTGAAGGTGAGCAGTACCCCCATGTTGTACTGTCCTTCTTGTCCAATCATCAGCTTGATTTGCTGACTGTAGAAAAAAGCAAAACCGACGGCTGCAATGAAAAAACCCAGCAACTGCATTTTTCTGATTTTCTCTTTAAAGAAGATGACGCTGGCCAGGACCAGTAGAATCGGCCCCGTTTGAATAACCAATTGGGCATTGCTTGGACTGGTGTAATGAATGCCAAGCATAAAGCCCAGGTAATTCCATGACAGGCCGATGGCCGCCAAAACCAGTAAGCGTGGCGGACGGATCAGGATGCGCAGGCTTTGGGGGTGCTTGATCAGTTGCCAGCCCGCCAACAAGGTAAAAGCCACAACAAAGCGGAACCACACGATGGTTTGTGGAGCGACTTCCTGAACCGCTATTTTCAGGAAAATAGCCAGAAAACCCCAAAAGAAAGCCGTAACAACGGCATACGCAATACCTTTTTGGTTGTTGGTCATAGCTTGATGCTTGATGCTCGATATTCGATGCTAGATCCTTGATGCACGATCCTTGATGCTTGACTGGACTTATTTGCATCAATATGGTTCAATCTTCTTTCTTGCAGCTTTCCTGTGCTTGTAACTGTGCCTGTGCCTGAGCCTGTGCCTGAACACTGAGACTAGTCTCTCACCTTCTCGCCCTCACCCATTCACACTTTTTCCTATCTCAGTTTTGCATCCAGCTCGCGGTCAAACTGGAAAATCAGCTTTTGCATGATCTTGTCAATTTGCTTATCGTTCAGCGTTTTTTCGTCGTCGCGCAGGCTGAAGCTTACCGCATAGGATTTTTTGTCTGCCGGGATTCCCTGTCCTTCGTACACGTCGAACAAGTCAACGGAGCGCAGCAATTTCTTTTCAACTTTAAAGGCCAGATCGCGAATTTGCGCAAACTGCACCTCTTTGTTCAGCAACAGGGCTAAATCGCGACGTACCGCCGGGTACTTGGGCAATTCACTAAACAAGGTCTTGTTGTTGCGCTGCTCCAGAATGATGTTGTCCATCGACAAATCGGCATAGTAAACCGGGTTGTCAATTTCAAACTGCTTTTTCAGTTTGGGGTGAACGATCCCGAATTCAGCTATTTTTTTTCCGTTACGGGTCGAATAAATCACTCCTTCAGCAAGCAGTTCGTTGCTGAATCCTTCGGTATTCAGGTTTTCCGATTTCAATCCCATTTTTGCCAGCAGGTTTTCCACATAGCTTTTTAGCTGAAAAAAGCTGCTTGCCGTTTGAGGTGACAGCCAGCTTTCTTTTTCCTTGTCGCCTGTGATAAACAAAGCCAGGTGTTCTTCCTCGCGGAAGTTTTTCATCACATCGGCTTTTAAATCGGTGCCGTTGTGGAAATAGCAGTTGCCAAATTCATACAGTCGCAGGTCGGCATTCTGGCGATTGGCATTGTAGGCAATGGCTTCCAAACCTCCGTAGAGCAAGGTTTGGCGCATCACCCCCAAATCGTTGCTCAGCGGATTGAACAGCTTCACGGTGTGCTCGTCGTTCAGCGTTTGGCCGTTTTCGTAGTATGACGCTTTGGTGAGCGAGTTGGACCATATTTCGTTGAAGCCTTGGGCCGTCAGCATGTCGGCCATCAGGTTGCGGATTTTTACCGGGTCGTGGGGCGCCGAATATTGCAAAGAGGCATTCACCTTACTCGGAATTTCCACATTGTTGTATCCGTAAATTCGCAAAATTTCTTCCACCACGTCAGCTTCGCGTTTCACATCCACCCGATAAGGAGGCACCGCAAGCGACAGACCAGTTTCAGTTTCCTGCTCAATTTTAATTTCCAGCCCTTCCAAGATTAGTTTAATGCGTTCGGCCCCCAAATCTTTTCCAATCAGTCGTTTGATGTTCGCATAGCTCACATCGACCTTGAAATCTTCGATAGGCTCAGGATAGATATCCACGATTTCCGAAGAGATTTTAGCTCCGGTAATTTCTTTAATCAACAAGGCTGCACGTTTTAGGGCGTACAGCACGCCGTTGGGATCCGTACCACGTTCGAAGCGAAACGAGGCGTCGGTGTTCAGCCCGTGACGTCGTGCTGTTTTCCGGATATAAACCGGGTCGAAGCAGGCTGATTCAAGGAAAATGCTGGTGGTGGTTTCTTTTACGCCCGATTGAATACCGCCAAAAACACCACCGATACACATGCCGGCTTCGGTGTTGCAAATCATCAGGTCATCTTCGTGCAATTCGCGCTCCACTTCATCCAAAGTGGTAAATTTGGTTCCGGCGGGCAGGGTTTGCACCACCACTTTGTTGCCGGTAATCTCGCTGGCATCGAAGGCGTGCAGCGGCTGACCGGTTTCAAACAACACGTAGTTGGTAATATCCACCACATTGTTGATGGGGTGCAGACCAATGGTTTTTAGCCGGTTTTGCAGCCACTCGGGTGACTCCTTGATTTCGATTCCGGTGAGCGTGACACCGGCATACCGCGGACAGGCTTCCGGATTTTTCACTTCCACCGGAATTTCCAGGCTGTGGTCATCAACTTGAAAAGCATCAACCGACGGTTTCGTATAGCTGATTTCCTGTTCCTGCTTGAGGTAAGCCGCCAAGTCGCGGGCCACCCCAATGTGCGAGGCACCGTCGATTCGGTTTGGGGTCAGGTCAACTTCGATGGAATAATCGGATTCAACATTGAAATATCGATTGGCGGGTGTTCCTACCACTGCATCGGCTGGCAGCACCATGATGCCGTCGTGGCTGGCTCCCAAGCCAATTTCATCTTCGGCACAAATCATACCCTGCGATTCTTCGCCACGGATTTTTGCCCGTTTGATGACAAACTCTTCTTCGCCGCTGTAAAGCGTTGTTCCCACGGTGGCTACCACTACCTTTTGGCCGGCCGCTACATTGGGCGCGCCACAAACAATGGGCAAAAGATCGCCAGTGCCTACATTGACAGTTGTTTTGCTCAGGTGATCCGAGTTGGGGTGTTTTTCGCAGGTCACCACTTCGCCAATCACCAGGCCACGAAGCCCGCCTTTGACGCTTTCAACTTCTTCAATGCCACCAATTTCGAGGCCGGTTTGAGTGAGTATGCCCTCCAGTTGCTGCGGAGTCAGGTCAGTGCTTATATAATCTTTTAACCACTTGTAGGAAATATTCATAATTGTATTGCTTTAAGCTGAATTTGAGAATGTCAGTCTTTTTGAGACCTGCAAAAGTAAACATTTTTTGGGCTGAGGCAAAGCCGCAAATGGGGAATAATTGGGGTGAACGGGATGATGTGGAACAGGCTGTGGCTAGCCCGTAAAATAGTTGGAATAAAGTTGGTGTCATTCCTGCTTCAAGATACCAGCCAGCAGCTTCCGTCACCAACCAATGACGATCCAATGACAAGGAATGACAATTAATGACCTGTATTTTACCCAATCACGCCCGATCCAAGCAGTTCATTGCCATCGTACCAGGCCGCAAATTGGCCGGCTGTGATGCCGCGCTGCTCGTCGTCAAACAGCAGATAAAGTCCTTCTTCGCGTTGATAAAGCGTGGTTTTTTCCAATGGTTGTCGATAGCGAATGCGGACATCGTAAGTACGTGTTTCGCCCACGGCCATTTTCAAATCCGTGCGGATCCAGTGGGTTTCCGCTTCTGAAATAAACAAGCCGGGGCGGTATAAGCCGGGATGATCCGTTCCTTCGCCTACATAAATGATGTTGCGGTTCACATCGGTTCCAATCACAAACAAGGGTTCTTCGTGTCCACCAATGTTCAGTCCTTTGCGCTGGCCAACCGTGTAGAAATGGGCCCCGCGGTGTTCGCCAATCACCTGGCCGTTCCACGGTTTGTAGGGATAGGCGAAACACAATTTTTTGAAATTCTCCGGTGTTTTTTCCACCGCCTTTTTCTTGGCCATAAACGCTGCCGGAACTTCAATTACATTGCCGGTTTTGGGCTCGAGTTGCTGTTGCAGAAAGGTGGGCAGATCGACTTTTCCCACGAAGCAAATGCCTTGCGAATCCTTCCGGGTGGCGGTGGGCAATTCCTGCTCGGTTGCGATTCGTCTGACTTCCGGCTTATCCAGATGCCCGATGGGGAAGAGCGCTTTGCTCAGTTGTTGCTGGTTCAGCTGACACAGGAAGTAGCTTTGGTCCTTGTTGTTGTCTTCACCCGCCCGCAGCTGGTAAATCATTTGGCCGTCCTTTTCAAATTCAGTTTTCTGACAGTAGTGCCCGGTGGCCACGTAGTCGGCGCCAAACTTCAGGCACTCATCCATAAAAATATCAAACTTGATTTCGCGGTTGCAAAGCACATCGGGGTTGGGCGTACGTCCCTTGCTGTATTCGTCAAACATGTAGTCAACCACGCGCTTTTTGTAGTCTTTGCTGAGATCGACGATATGAAAAGGCATATCGAGTTTTTTGGCCACCATTTCGGCGATCATCGCGTCGTCTTCCCAGGTGCAGCCGCCCGTGATGGCGCCCGTACGGTCGTGCCAGTTCACCATAAACAAGGCGATTACATCGTAGCCCTGCTGTTTCAGCAAGTAAGCCGCCACGCTCGAATCAACGCCACCCGAAAGTCCAATCACTACTCTTTTCATCATTCAATTAATTGAGCGACAAAAGTAGAACGAAATTCGGAAATAGGCAATTCGGGAAGAAGGAGACGCAGATTCTTATGATGAGGGATGATTTGGGGTGAAGAAGGGGACGCAGATTTGTCGTTACAAACAGCCAGCTGCCCCTTTCCGATGCTCTTCGGAAAGGGGCAGTTATGGGGCTTATCTTACCACTTTGCCGAGGGCTTCGAGCAACTGTGGTTTATCCTCTAGTCCAATGCGAGCCACGGCGTAAAATTCGCTCATCCAGTCGTCCATCTTGGCAAAGGCGGCATCTTTGGCTTTTGTTGCCTCTTGCGATTCACCTGTTTCTTTCAGATATTCGGCCCGGGCGGCTTCCAATTCGGATATTAAGGTGTTTGCATCGGTTAAGTTGTCGGCTGTGATTGCCAGGCGTGCCAATTTGGTTTGAATATCGGTATCGGCGGTGGCTTCGCTATAGAATTTTCTTGCAGCTTCCAGCCATTTGATGTAGGTGCGCGGCATTTCGCCCGAAACGGCCAATTTATCGGCTGTTAAGCTATCCTTGCGGAAGATGACTTTTGCTTTTTTGCGGTGGAGCTTAAAAATACGCTCTAATTCTGCTTTTTTATCGGCGAATGCGGCCGATGCGGCAGAGGTTTCGTCATCTTCAGTTTTGTTGAAATCGTAAATAGAACGCGTTTCTGCGAGGAGTGTCTTTCCCTCGGTAATTTTTACCGAGTCGTAGCCCAAGTCGGCCATTACTGTTGCAATTTCGGGTTGTGTTTCCGCATTTGTCAGGGCCACACGATAAGTTTCCATCGTGTCGGCTTCTGATTGTTTAGGTCTTGTTGCCATAAAAGTTAAATTTAAAGGGTTATACTAGTTACATTGGTTTTGCTTCGTTTTACATTTCCATTGCTTCAACTTACAATTGCCCTGCTTCAACTTACAATCGCGTTGCTTCGCGTTACAATCGCCTTGCTTCGACCTCCATTTGGGCTGCTTCTTCTTTCATTTGGGCTGCTTCAAGTTGAATGGCCCTTGCTTCGGGTTTCATTCGTTTTGCTTCCTACTCCCATCGCCTAATCCTGATTTTCAAAACCGAATGTTAAATGTAAAGAAAAATTGCTTTTGTTGGTATTTGATTTTTGAAATAATTTTTTTACTGGCTTTTTTTCTTCTGGGTATTGTCGTTACAAACAGCCTGCCCCGATGCAATCGTCGTCGCCGCTTCGCTCAGACGAGGGGGAGCGAGGAGGGCTGGTGCGAATTGCAAATGTGTATGGCTTTAAGCGTTGGCATATTTAAGATTCCTTAATTTTATTCTGCCATTGCCCGATATTTTGCTCTTTGCTCCTTAAAGAGTTTTAGCTGTTCAACGTGTTCTTTATACAATTTATGAAGTCCATTTTTGGATTTCGTTTGTTCAGGAAAGGTTAAAGAAAAAGCATCCAAATCATTTGTATGGATTGCACTTTCAGGAATAACGTCTTTAATTTTTTCCAAAGCTTTCAAATAATATGTTTCGCTGATTTCACAAGCGGTCAAACTTAATCCTGCATTGTAACAAGCAATTGCTATAGTTCCGCTTCCTAAATGTGTGTCTAAAATTTTATCACCTTGATTAGCGTACATTTTTAAAAGCCATTCATAAAGGTCAATCGGCTTTTGTGTCGGGTGGATTTTGTTTCTGTTTTTTCTAACGCTATATCTAAAAATCTTTGATGGTCTGTCCAATGACGACCAAGCCATTTCAGCCATTGAAAAGTTGTTCAACGTTTCGGGTTGGTTTTTGTCCCAAATGATAAAACCTTTGTTGTATGGACTTCTTGCCCAAATTTGCCCAAAGTAATTTCCACCCCAAATAATCTGATTTTTTGAAACACGAAAAAGCTCATTAAAGTATTCGTCATTGGGTTTTACATCCCATTGACTATACTCCTCCATATTGAATTTATGGTCACCACCTCTTTTGGTTTTGTTTAAAATGCCATAAGGCGGGTCAACAATTGCAAGGTCAAAATAGTTGTCGGGATACCTTGCCATTAAATTCATATTATCTTCTCTTGTAATTGTAATCATAGCAAGTTTTAATTTTTAGTGGCAAACCTTGAAATGGTTAAATCCGAAATGTTTTTACTTATGTCTTTCCCGAGATTATTGACAATAATGCTGTCAAAATCTTCGTAATCAATTTCTCTTACATCATTGTCTATGCAGTTGTAAAGGTATTCTGAAAATGTATTTGCACGAATTATCACGATTGGACTTGTACGAATGTCCTGAAGTACAGCAGGAACATATCTTGGTGTAACAACAATTGTATAAGCTCCCCCAATTTTTTCGCGATGGCCTTCTAATCTTCCCGCATTTACACCTGATAATTTGTTTTTAGTTGACTTTGCATCAACAGCGAATTTTTTCTTTTTAGGAATGTATATACACTCTAAATCGGTATTTCCTGCTCCGCCAATTTTTTGAGCTTCTACATTGTAGAACATATTGAATCCGTCTCTTAGAGCATCCTCAAAAAGATATGCTTCTGCGCCGTCATTGTTATCTGCGTATTGCTCAATTAGTTTGGGAAGATTCAGTAATTCAAATTTGAAATCGTCTATTTCCTCCCCAATTTCAATGAGTAGCGTTTTTGGATAGAAGCTGTAAATTTCTTTTACAACATCTATTTTTAAACGCTCGGGGTCATTTAGCAACAATGGGTTTTCTAAAAACGTATATTCGCTTTCTAATTTCTGAACTAATGTTTTTAAATTATCGGGGATTAAAACTTCGTTTCTTGTAATTTTCCTAAAAGTGTTGGTGTTCCCGTGCTGTAATTTAGTAATAACTACTCCGTCTTTTTTTTTCAAAACACCTGCACTTTCAAATAAACTTGAAACATAATAATCCCATTCATATACAGAGTTCACATAAGCGTGTCTATCCTCTTGGAATTTAGTGGCAAGTTTTTCATCAGAAAGTTTACGTAAATCCAAAAGTTCATTTACCAATTCATTGTATTTTGTTTCTGTAATTTCTTTTGTAAAGACAACTGAATAGGCAACTTCAAAAGCGTAAAGTTTATTTGAGAGTCTTGGTTCGGATAATAATTTGTAAATCAATCGAAATGGATAGAGTTGAA